>ERZ773009.824-NODE-824-length-22476-cov-4.395879_pt1 | contig 22476 bp, 21 predicted proteins | sample MGYA00580663_ERZ773009 | MGnify/ENA primary metagenome ERZ773009 (study PRJEB29015, sample SAMEA2737969) | human oral metagenome | biome: human oral; feature: human-associated habitat; material: dental | place: China | collected 2026 ... | reverse complement strand
TAATTCGGCTGTGTGATAATTCATGCGAGACGGCGAAGGCGGAAGGTTTCTGCCTTTCTGCTAAAGGCGCGAGAAGTGAAAAATACTTCTAAGTCGGTCCCTCAAGGATAAAGTTTTTGCAGTTAGTCAAAGACAGACAAAAAAATGTTCGCGAACAAATCGGAAATTGTTCGCGAACAATTTTAATTTTGTTCGCGAACATTTTTTTACGTTTCTTTTAGGTAGGATAATATGACAAGATCAATCTTTAATAATGGACAGGAATAGATGACCTTATTAAGTATGGAAATACTCTTAATTGACCTTAAATAAGTATTTGATAGTATGCCTTAGTAATCTAAAATCATAATTATTAGGTATTGTATCATAATGCTGTTTCTTATAACTTTGCACTCAAATTAGAAATTAATATAAACAGAATCAGTAACATGAGAATTAAAACTTTATTTCTTTCGCTTGTTGTTACATTGTTAGCTTCCATGAGCACACTTTCTGCCTCTGCTGCTGACTATGTAAAAGTAAGTGACAAAGATGGCAAAGACACTTATTTTGCTCTGTCTGAGAAACCTACTGTTACTTTCACTTCCAGCGCTATGATTTTGACAGCTGGAAGTCAAAGAATAGAGTATCCTCTGACAGATTTCCGTGCTTTTGCCTTTGCAGATCAGCCAACAGGTATTGGAACGCTTGATGCAGAAAGCAACAATGCAGTTTTTTCTTTTGGTAACTCCTTGAAGGGAGAAGGTCTGAAAGCAGGTAGTCAGGTAGCTGTTTACACAATTAATGGACAGTTAGTAGGTCGTGCCACCGTAAGCCAAAGCGGTTCTGTTGAGATTCCTCTCGACGGACAAACAGGCGTTTTTGTAGTTAAATCATTATCTAAGACATTTAAATTTATACGTAAATGAAAAAGATCTTTACTTTAGTAATCGTATCTTTCTTGAGTGCACTCGCAGTACAGGCACAAACATTAAAGGTAACCAAAACCGATGGTAACGTTGTAACTTATAACGCATCGGATATTTCAAAGATTGAGTTCTTGCCAAGTGAAACCCCTTCACAACCAAAGTTGATACACGAGTATGCAGGCTATCTGACTGTAAAGAACGTTGTATTCGACAATAAGCGTTTTGACACAGGCGCTAAGATTAAGGTGTTGCAGGACGGTGGTAAGTTCCTTGCAGAGTTCTCTGATACTCAGTGGGGTACTGGTTCTTTCGTGATAACCATGGCTAATCACGCCATTAATGGTACTGGTAAAATGAAGATTGCGAACCCAAATGGTGGTGGCGCAGCGAAGGAATATGATGCTACGATGAGTGGTTCGATGAGAGAAATTAAGATAACAATCCCATCACTCATGGGTGGTACTGATATTACTTGGCATTATGTTGAGGCTTCAGCAGCATCTAAGGTGGCAGGAAGTTATACTGGTACGACCTCTTTGTTGGTAGGACCAGCCTATGGACCTTATGATGCAAGTAACGTATCTTATAAGATTACTGCTAACGAGGATGGTACCATCAATGTAACAACACCTACAGAGAGTTATGCAGGAATTATGATGGTGGGTAACTTAACGATAGATTCATATACCGTAAAGAATCTTTCTTACGATGAAGCAACTCACAGCTTTATTCGTGATTATAGCAGTGATGGTCTTAAGGTACATCTTAAGTCTGAAGGAGGTCTGATGAGTCTTAATAAAGACTATGCTTTCGAGTCACCAAGTAAGATTATTGTTAAACTTGATGAGAATGGGACTTTGACAATTACAAATAGCTATAGGCTTACACATATGCCACTCTCAATCTCAGCAACATATACTGGTAAAAAGGCTAAGTAAAACGTTATACGCTAATGCACAGAGTATTTCGCCCTATTTCTATCCTTGCAGGCTGTGCCATTATGTTAATGGTAACAGCCTGCAACGGCATTTTTGATGATATATATGATGAGGCTTCTGCTTCATCAGGTGTAACTACAGAGGGTCAACTCCTTGTTAATGCCGCCAGTTGGAAGAACTGGTATTATGTTGACTTTGACTCTTTACAGATGTATATCGAGCGCAAAGACACTGCAGGACTGCTCAAGGCACAGACCAACTTCACGCATTATGCCATCCCAACAAATCTGACATCGGGTAGTGGTGATGGGAAAACGGGTATGTACACTTACTGGTTTGATGTCTTTGGAAAAGGTATCTCGGTCAATGAAAAGCGTGGTTTTACTGCTACAGATGCACAGCCTGAACCTCAGTCATGGAGCTTAGCCTTCCATCGTAACAATGTAAGAACGAATGGTGGTGCTGTACTTGAAACGAAATATACCTCTCTGAATGAACTTCCAAAGAATAGTTCCTATTTCTTAGGAGCCACATTCCAAGAAGATGAATGGACAGAGAATGAAGTATGGGTGGACCAATCTCAGATGCTTATGAGTCTGATAGGCTGTCAAGGAATACGTATCAATAAAGTTCTTTCTTCTTGGTTGAAAATCGAAATACCTCCAATGCCTCCAGCTTTTACCATGAATAGTCATGTGTTTATTGTTCGTTTGAAGAACAATAAGTATGCTGCTCTGCAGTTGGAGAACTATATTGGTGCTGATGGTACCAAATGTTGGTTAAGAATCAATTATAAATATCCATATTAAATAAAACATAAAACCTTTTCGTTAGTGGTTCTTTCAAAGAATAGAGATAAGGTTATGATATTTTTTTGATTGGTTATGAAACGAAAAACCATTATACTTTCTGTTCTTGCCTGTCTGCTTCCTGCAACGATGTGGGCAGATGAGTTGCCTGACTCTATTTATAAATGCTTAGAATTAGAGCAGGTTGTAGTAACGGGAACACGTACACCAAAGCTGCTTGCTAAGACTCCTGTGTTGACAAAACTCATTACGGCTGATGATATTTTGAAGACCGATGCAACCAATCTGCGTGATGTTTTGCAGCAGGTAATACCGGGTATTGAGTTCTCATACGCCATGAATCAGCAGGTACACATGAACTTCTCGGGCTTTGGTGGACAGAGTATGCTGATTCTTGTGGATGGTGAACGCCTTGCTGGTGAGACGATGGATGATGTCGATTTCTGTCGTATCGGTATGGATAATGTCGACCACATTGAGATTGTGAAAGGTGCAGCATCAGCCCTTTATGGCTCTAATGCTGCTGGTGGAGTTATCAATATTATCACAAAGAAGAAGCCTAATCCATGCGCACTTAACTTGAATATGCGCTTTGGTCGCCACAACGAGCAGCGTTATGGTATATCGTGGCAGTACGCAAGAGGTAAGTGGAATAATTTGTTGACGGTTAATAGGAATAGTTCAGACAACTTTAATGTACACAATGGACCCAATCCAATCACGCGTGTAGTCTCAACTATCTATGGTGATGCTGTTTGGAACTTCAAGGAACAGCTCACTTTTAGGTTGAATGAAAAGCTTCGTTTGACAGGGCGTGCAGGCTATTTCTATCGTCAATTGGTACGTACAGCAGAGGTGCCAGAACGCTATCGTGACTTTTCGGGTGGTCTTCGTGGAACATGGACACCAGACCTCTACAATAGTGTTGATTTCTCCTATGCTTTTGATCAGTATGATAAGTCAGACTATCAGCGTATCACTCGCCTTGATATACGCGATTATTCAAATGTACAGAATAGTCTTCGTTTGCTTTATAATCACACTTTTGAAGGGGAAAACGTCCTTTCTGTGGGTGCAGACTATATGCATGATTATCTCTTCAATACCAACTTAGAGGGACGAATCCGTAAGCAAGACTCTTTCGATGCCTTTGCACAATACGACTGGAACATTAGTCCGAAGTGGGAAGTTGTGGGTGCCTTGCGTTACGACTACTTCTCAGATGGACGCATCTCACGGCTGACTCCGAAGGTAAGCGCACGTTATCAGCCAGTACATAACTTGAATGTTCGTTTCAGTTATGGTATGGGTTTCCGTGCTCCTACATTGAAAGAGAAGTACTATAACTTTGATATGTCGGGTATATGGATTGTCGAAGGCAACTCTTCTTTGAAGCCAGAGGTTAGCCAGAACTTTAATGCTTCAGTTGATTATACTAAGGGTCGCTATAACTTTACAGTAAGTGCTTATTGCAACAGAATTGAAAACAAGATTGCAACTGGTGCCCCTTACTATAAGAATCCATCAGATATTATCCCACGTCTTCCTTATCTTAACTTGGATAACTATACGGTTAGTGGAGGAGAAGCTACGGCACAAGCACGGTGGACGAATGGTCTTACAGCTCGTTTAAGCTATGCTTATACTAATGAACGTCTGCCAAAAGACAAGAATAGCAACTCTGTAAACAATCAGTATATACCTGCTCGCAAACACTCTATGACAGGTCATATAGATTGGGATCATCAGTGGTCGAAGAACTATGGAACGAACATCGGACTTGATGGACGCTTCCTCTCAGCTGTTGATAATGAAGAGTTTGTTGATTATTATGACATCTCTAAGGGTGTAAGAACTATTCATTATCCAGCTTATGCACTCTTCAAACTCTCTTTTGTGCAGCGCATCGCAAAGGGCGTGAAGGTAAGTGTAATTCTCGATAACATCTTTAATTATAAACCAGAATATTATTATTTGAACTGTCCATTGACTGATGGAACAAATCTTATGATAGGAATGTCTGTTGATGTTGATAAACTATTTTAAACTCTTAATACCTTTTTAATTTATGGGAAAAAGTAAAATTTATTTATGGCGAGCACTCGCCTCGTTTATTTTTGTATTGTTCACGATGCCTTTGAGTCATGCACTTATGATCATTATGGAAAAGACCATGACTACAGAAGCCGTACATTATGCTGGCTTTGCTATGGGATTTGTGGGATTAGTAATGGTAATTGTCGGTGTGTTTGTCAAAGGTGATACTCGTCAGACACTTTGGGGACTTATTGGTGGTTTGCTTTTCTGGACCGGCTGGGTGGAGTTTCTCTTCCTATATTACGCTCACCGCTTTGGTGTACAACCAGAGATTGAAAATGGAGAGATTGTAACGAAGCCTGAATATCTGATTCTCCCAGCTACTTTCGGTTTCTGGATGATGATGATGACAATGTATATCTTCAGCACACGTAATGGTTGTAACTTTATTAATTGGATTCAGAAACGCCTTTTCGGAAAGCGTAAGAAAGAGATTGCTTTCCAACCAATGACACGCCACACATCTATTGTCACCTTTATGGAGGTGAATATGATTCTTTGGGCATTTTATCTCTTGCTGATGTTCTGCTACGATAAGAACTTCCTTGGCGACCATCATCCAGTAACTTTCTTAGTGGGTATTGGCTGTTTCATCGGCGCGCTTTATATGTTTAAGAAGCAGCTTTATATTGCTTCTTGGGGTGCTAATATCCGTATGTCGGTTGCAACCGTGATTGTATTTTGGACGCCAGTGGAGATCCTCGGACGTATCAATTTCTTCAAAGAGTTTTGGGGAAATCCACAAGAATATGCCGTACAGATTCTTTGTATGTTGGGTGTTTTCATCCTTCTGTTGGTTTATATGTGGATGAAGGGTTCTAAAAGGAAGCATAACAACAATTAAGAACAATCTTTCTATAGGAGAAACGCTATACTGTAGCCTGTTCAAAGGAGGAACTATGTATAAATTTAAGATTACTTGTCAGCAACTTTGATGTTGCAAGCAAGTAATCTTTTTTTGTTTATATAAATGGTTCTAAATAGCAGATAAGAATCTGTAGGGATGTGTTTTATATGAGTCTTGTATAGGAAAAGAAGTCTTATATAAGGCAGATGTCGGTATTTACTATCTATAATAACGTTCTTAAAGATTACTTCTTACCTTTTTTAATCGATGTGCTGATGCTTAGCACGTATGGTGCTGATGCTAAGCACATGTGGTGCTAAGCGCTGACACCAATTGAACTAAGGGTTAAATACATTGCAATAGGTTACAGTGTAGACTTATGTTTACATGGTTTTAGAAGAGAATTGTATATCTAAAAGCAGATAAGATTGTTTTGATTAGAAAGTAGTTTGTCTTCCAAAGATAAGATGATTAGTAGGAATAATGAGCATTGTAGATTAGTCTAAAATCGGTCAAGATGTATAATCTTGCTTGTGTTTGGCTGTTTCTTCTTTGTAGTATCGTTTTTTTTTCGTATTTTTGTAGCTGCAATATAATTAAAAGAGATGAATAAACTATTTTTGTCCCTTAGTTTGTTGTTGATTAGCTTTGCAGCGGCTGCACAAGATCGTCTGCCTAAAGTAATGCTCAAAGACATAGAAGGGAAAACCGTACAAACCGACACTATTTCTAATAATGGTAAGCCCCTTATTATAGCTTTCTTTGCTACTTGGTGTAAGCCTTGCAATCGTGAACTCTCAAGTATTGATGAGGTTTATGATGATTGGCAGCAAGAAACGGGTGTTCGGCTCGTAGCCGTGTCTATCGACCAGGCACAGAACATTAATAAGGTGAAGCCAATGGTTGACCAGAATGGCTGGCGTTATGATGTTTTGCTCGACCCTAATGGTGAGTTTCGTCGCTCGTTAGGTATTCAGTCTGTTCCTTATACCGTGTTGCTTGATGGACAGGGTAAGATTGTTTATAAGCACAACGGTTATACTGATGGTGCTGAAGTAGAGCTATATAAAAAGGTGAAAGAAGCGGCAGGTAAGTAATTCTATGAAGAAATTGATGATGATAGGACTGCTCATTGGTATGAGTAGTATATCTCTTTATGCACAAGAGGAGTCCGATAAATTACGTCTTTCTGGAAGTCTTCAGAGCGATATGCTGTTAGCTCAAAAGGACAGTACGATAGGTGCTGAGGCTACAGACGGTCGTTTTCTGACAAATACTTATCTCGACTTGAAACTATCGAGCCGTTATGTTGAGGCTGGTGCGCGACTGGAGTATCTGAAGCATCCGCTTCCGGGATACGAAAATGACTTTAAGGGTTGGGGTGTACCATACGCTTATTTGAAAGGTCGTTACAAGAATGCGGAGCTTACCTTGGGTAGCTTCTACGAGCAGTTTGGCTCAGGTTTCATCCTCCGTTCCTATGAAGAACGTAGCTTGGGAATTGACAATTCTCTGCAAGGTGCACGATTGAACTATCGCCCTTGGGCTGGTGTTGCGGTGAAGGTGCTTACTGGTCGTCAACGTAGATATTGGAATCACAACAAGAGTTGGATGACAGGAGCTGATGTAGAATGGAATATTGACGAGTTGTTTAAAACGCTTCAACAGCATAACACCTATATTACCTTAGGTGCTTCCTATCTTAATAAACATGAGAGAGACGAGGTGATAATGGTTGATCCAACTCATCGTTTGCATCTTCCGCTTAACGTTAATGCCTTTGATGTGCGTTTGCGTGTGCAACATCGAGCTTTTAATGTATTGGCAGAGATGGCAATGAAGTCGCAAGATCCTTCTCATGATAATGGTTACATCTATCGTAATGGTTACGTTGCAATGCTTTCGGGTTCCTATTCAAAGCGCGGAATGAGTCTGCTTCTGCAGGCAAAACGCAGTACGAATATGGGTTTCCGCAGCCGTAGAGGAATGGAGGGAATCTCTTCTTTTGTTAATCATCTTCCTCCATTCACGATGGAACATACCTATACATTGGCTGCTCTCTATCCTTACGCGACCCGTCCTGATGGTGAGTGGGCTTATCAGGCAGCAGCAGCCTATACCTTCCCAAAGGGTTCAACGATAGGTGGAAAGTATGGTACGACCGCGAAAGTAAACTTCTCACACGTTCATTCTGTGCGGAAGAATGGTGCAGGAGAAATCGGAACAGATGGCTATGGCAGTCCGTTTTGGGCGTGGGGAGATGATACCTATTATCAAGATATTGATTTTCAAGTGGAAAAGCGACTTGCTAAAGATACTAAACTCAATCTAATGTATATGTATCAGCGTTACAATCAGACATTGCTTGAAGGACATGGAGGAATGCTTAATTCGCATATCTTTGTGGCAGATGTCAAACAAAAGCTTGCGCCTAACACAACGTTGCGTGTAGAAGGACAGTATCTTGCATCAAAAGATGGCGATAAGGACTGGCTGTTCGGACTGGCTGAGCTGTCGCTTGCACCGCATTGGATGTTCACTTTGAGCGACCTTTATAACGTTGGTAATACCCGAGTGCATTATTATCAAGGCTATGTAACCTATAGCGGTGGTGCCCATCGCTTGCAATTAGGCTATGGTCGTACACGTGCAGGCTTTAACTGTTCGGGTGGTGTATGTCGTTATATCCCTGCAACAAAGGGTTTGACACTCTCTTATAATTATAACTTCTGATAGAAATGAAAAGTTTTTATATATGCCTTTTGGCTGTAGTTGCTTTTTTAACAGGCTGCGATTCAGTTGGTTCTGATGAACGACTGATAGAGGTTCCAGCTGCTACTGTTCAGCGTAATGTACTGATAGAGGATTTTACGGGACAGCGTTGCATCTTCTGTCCTGATGCTGCAGAGGCTATTGCACAGCAACAAAAGCTTTACGGTGCAGACAAATTGATTGCTGTTGCTTTCCATGCAGGACCGCTTGCAATCAAGAGTACGGCTGGATTTGTGGGTTTGCGCACCGAAGTGGGAGATACTTATTATAAGCATTGGTCTGTTCCAAATGTGCCAAAGGCCATTATTAATCGTCGTGGAGGTGTACTTCCTAAAGATGCTTGGGCAGGGCGAATCTATGATGAGTTTGCTCAGACGACAACAGTTAGTATTGAACTTAAATGTCAGTATGATGCTTCTACACGTAAGATGGAGATAGAAACTGCCTTAAAGACCTTGTCTGAAGATGTGAAGGGACGTCTACAACTGTGGTTGGTTGAGGATAGCATTGTTGCCCCACAGATGTTCCCAAACAATAAGGTGGAGAAAGAATATTTGCATAATCACGTGTTCCGTGCTGCTATCAATGGCGAATGGGGAACAGAATTAACGCTCTCTACGAAGAATGTTCATAAGGAGAAAACGACTTACACACTCCCTGACGGAGTTGTACCAAAGAATGCATGGATAGTAGGTTTCTTCTACAATGATAGCGGGGTCTTGCAGGCTGTGCGCCAAAAGGTTTCGCTTTAATAAACGAATGATAATCAATTACGAATAAATATAAAAAAATAAGAAAATGAAATTACGTTTACTCGTGTTTATTGGTCTGATGACTAATCTTTTAGTTAGTGCGCAAGCACAGACAAGTTCTAATGATGTTGTGTTCCTTGATGAACAAGGTAGGGTCATTACTAACAATACAACAGTTGTTCTGAATAAGGTAGAAAAAACTACTTTCCCCTTTGAGGGAAATAAGATTTCAGGAAAGGTGTACATTCAGAATAAGTCAGATAAGCCCCAGGATGTATCTCTTTCCTATACTATTGACGATATAGATGAGGGTGCTTTGCAGGTTTGTGCGTATGGGAATTGTACTTTTCATTCGGAGGCTGGTACTGACAAGATAGGCAATAAACTTTTTCCTATCGGTCTTAAAAAGGAAGCTGTTGATATAGAACACACTTATGGAGAAAGCGAAAAGTGTACGGTAACGCTGAAGCTTACAATAAAAGAATCTGGTTCACAGGAAGAGAAGGCAGGTCCGATGATTACTGTTAAGTTCGATACCAAGGCAACAGGTATTGCTGCTGTAGCTTCACAGAAGGGTGTTACTTACGATGTTTACAATACTCAGGGTGTGTTGTTGCATAAGCAACTTACGTCTTTGACAAATCTCCCTAAGGGTGTTTACATTGTGAAGCAGATGGGTATTGCTTCTACAAAAAAGTATGTTGTTCGTTAAGCATATAATTTATTAATCTATAACTTGATATGTTAAATAAGTTTTATACATTGTTTATTGCGCTTATTGCTGTCTTTTGTTGTGCTGTGAATGTAAAGGCGGATGGTTATACGCTTATTCCTTCTACAGGGCAGAAGGTATATGTTCCTATCACGGCAAAGAGTGCAAAAGGTAAGCTATTGATTACCAATTACGGCAGTACTGCTATTCGTAACTTCGATTATACACTTTCTTTCAATGGCAAGGAGCTGATGTCGAAGAATTATGTCCTTACAAATCCATTGAACCGCATGGAGGGAACAACGATAGAAATTGATGTCCCTCCTCATACACAGGTTTCAGAAACCGACCTTTTGTTTACAATTACAAAGGTAAATGGAGAGTTGAATAGTGCTAATTTCAACTATGCAACGCTTCCGAGAATAACTGTTACAAAGGTGCCTCGCAGAAAAGTTGTAGTTGAAGAATACACTGGAATGTGGTGTGGATTTTGTCCGCGTGGTATTGCACTTATGGAGAATCTGGCGCATAAATATGGTGATGACTTCATTGGCATTGCTATCCATACTGGAGGTAGAGCTGATCCATTAACTTGTACAGACTATGCATGGAAAGCTTTAGATTACAGAAGTCGCCCTTCACTTGATATGAATAGAAATCTTTTACTGGGTTATTTCAAAGCACAAACTGAGTTTGAAGAGGAACACTCAAAAGGTGCAGATATGGATGTAGAAGTATCAGCTGTATGGGATAAGGAGAAAAACAATATTACTGTAACTCCCCGTGTCACTTTCTGTGTGAATCGAGATGAAGCTCCTTATGGCTTTGCTTATGTGCTGACGGAAGATGGTATGTCAAATCCTAATTGGGTACAATACAACAATTTTTCAGGTAGTACGGCTGATCGTGGTGTTACAAAAGAATTCGATTATTTTATTGATGCTCCTCGAGGTATTCGTAATCTTGAAAATAACTTTGTTGCCATTGCTGCAGAAGGAGTAAAAGCTCCTTTAACAGGCTATATCAATACTCCGATTAAGGCAGACGAACCTCAGAGTCATACATATATCTTTAAGAATATTTCTAATAAGAAGATAATACAAGACAAGTCGAAGTTGAAAGTCTGCGTTCTGCTGATTAATAAGACTACTGGGCGCATTGAGAATGCTGCCAAGTGTACGATTTCTGAGCCAAATACTACTGCAATCTCTTCTTTGTCACAGGGAGAAGGACAGGTTGTAGAGACAGCACGCTATACACTTGATGGTCGTCGTATTACAACTCCACAAAAGGGTGTTAACATTGTGAAGTACAGTGATGGTCGTGTTAGTAAAGAGGTGGTGACACAATAATGTCATCCTGACCTTATATTTATTTGTATTATGAACAGAAAATTGACTGATTTGTATCAGCATAAAGCAGAAGAGACGAGCAAAACGCTCGTCTCTCTCCGTAACCGTAGTCGTGTTTTTATCTTGACAGAAATCGGTTCTTTTTTGGTAGCTATTGGTTTTGTAGTTCTCTACACCTTATTGGATAATGCAGCTTGGACACTTTTCTGTGCCTTAGCTGCATTATTGTTTTATCTTTACATTCGTCGTCGTGACGTGCTGAACGACCGAAAGATAAAGACAGCAGAGGCTCTGTTGCGAGTTTATCAGAATGAGATAGACTATCTAAATGGCAACTTCTCAGGCTTTGAAGCTGGCGAACAATATGTTAATGCGCAACATCCTTATACCTTTGATATGGATGTCTTCGGCACAGGTTCGTTGTTTCAAAGGATGGACCGCACTATCTCAACTGGTGGTAGTGACCAGTTGGCAGCCTGTCTGTCTACGGAATGGGGCAGTGCAAAGAGGGAGGAACTTGTTGGGCAAATACGTCAACGAATGGTTTCCATAGATGAGTTAGGTAAGGAGGAAACTTTCCTTTCTGAATTCAAGTCTTTGGGCGTAAAGGGGCGTATTAACACAGAAGAGGTTTTGAAGGCATTGACGGATGTTCATCACCAAAGCTTTCCAAAGTTCTTCTATAGCTCTCTTTCACGTTATTTATGTTATGCCAATTTACTTGGTTTCTATGTGAGTATTGTGCTTTCCGTTGCGGGATTGGTTCCTTTCCTATTGCCTGTATGGTGGGGAATATTTAACTTTATGTTCTCTTTCCTTTGTGGACATAAGCACATGCGTGTCATTTCTGAGCTGATAGCAAAGGTACACACACAGGTAGATGGTTACTTGCAAGTACTAAAGTTGATTAACACGACTGAGTTTAAGTCGGCTGAACTTCAAGCGTTGAAAGAAAAACTTTCGGGTGCGGAAGAATCTTTTGAGCAGTTAGATCTTATCTTACAAAAGATTGATAACAGAAGTAACGAGGTCGGAGTCTTTGTCTTCAATAGCTTTGCTTTGATTGACATTACTATCGTAAGACTCTTCCTTCACTGGCAGCATACGTATGAACAGCGTACGAACGAGTGGATTGATAGTCTGAATCTCTTTGATGCTTTGGTGTCAATGGGTAACTTCCGATTGAATGAAGATAGGGCTGTACAGGCAGAGATTAGCGAGGAGAATAAGGTGGTTTATGAAGCGAAAGACCTTTATCATCCCTTCCTTGGCGAGAAGGCTGTGGCAAATGATTTTGATGTCCTCGACCATGAATATTATATTATTACGGGTGCGAATATGGCAGGTAAGAGTACCTTCCTACGCTCCTTGGGTATAAATTACCTCTTGGCGATGAATGGTTTGCCAGTCTTTGCGCAACAGTTGAAAGTTTCAGTGTTTCATCTCTTTACGAGTATGCGCACCACAGACGACCTTACCCACGGTATCTCTTATTTCAATGCAGAACTGCTTCGTTTGAAAAAGTTGTTAGGCTCGTTGCGTGATGACGTACCAAGTCTGATTATTTTGGACGAGATATTAAAGGGAACAAACTCACTTGATAAGTTAAATGGCTCTCGTCTTTTCTTGCAGTATGTTGCCGAACGCAATGTAACAGGCGTTATTGCTACCCACGACCTTGAGCTTTCAAAGATGGAAGAGGAATATGCCGGACGTTTCCATAACTATTGTTTTGAAATAGAATTGGGTGAGGATATCTCTTATTCGTACAAGATTACGAAAGGGGTAGCACGCAATCAGAATGCGACATTCTTGTTGAAAGGAATCTTAAACCCCAATCGTATTTGAGTGATAACCCTTTCAGATCGTAGTTTAAACGCTTGTTTGTTTAGAAATTTATTTACAATCCAATAGCCGTTTTTACCTTATTTTTAGGGTAAAAATGGCTATTTTTATTGCTCTTGTAAGTGTCATGTATTCAGTTAGTTACAAAACCGTAAAGTAAAAGATGGTTAATTGGACTTCAAAAGGGCGTTACTTAGACTCCCAAAGGGCACCTTCTACAAGCCAATTAGGCGTCTTTTAGAAGCTAAAAGAGCATGTGTTAGTTTTGGACTGTGTGAAAATAGTTTACAATGCGACTAATAAACAGATAAGTTGTTCGTAGAAGATATCCTCTTAATTCATGTTCTCTGGTGAGAGGATAAAACGTTCAACGACGTGTGCGACACCATCTTCTTCATTTGATAGGGTAACGAAGTCTGCCTCACTCTGAATGTCTTTTGCTGCGTTTGCCATAGCAACGCCAAGTCCCGCAAAGCGAATCATGCTAAGGTCGTTATAACCATCGCCACAGGCAATAACCTCTTCACGGCTGATACGGAGCGATGAGATAAGACGGTCGAGAGAGCGCGCCTTGTCGATACCGAGTGGTACACATTCAAGGAAGAAGTCGGCAGAACGATATACATCCATCTTCCCTTCCAACTCTTTGGCTAATCTTATCTCCAACTCGTGGAGAGGGGTAGGGTCGCCAACAATCAAACATTTGTTGATAGGATAGACCAACTGATTGAGGAAATCGTCATATTGCGTGACAGGCATCTTGTTGATAAAAGCCTCGTGTTGTACGTATTCGTCATCTTTATTAGTAGCAGCAATGCCCTCACCTTGATAGGTTAGGATTTCCATTCCTGCTTTTTTGGCTTCTTGAAAAAGGATAGGTACAAGCTGTTCGTCCAATTTCTGTTCAAAAAGAACTTCGTTCTTGGTGCAATCGATAATTTTTCCTCCGTTGAAAGCAAGGATATACCCACGATTTCCTTTTAGTTTCAATTCCTCAGCTAAAGGAACGATACCATAAGTAGGGCGGCCAGATGCCAATACGACATGTACCCCAGCAGCTTGTGCTTGCATGAGAGCTTGTTTGGTACGTGGGGTAATCTCCTTTTTATTATTGGTTAGCGTGCCATCCAAATCGAGCACAATCATCTTATACCTCATGTTGTTTATCTTCTTATTTCTTTGTAGTTCCCATTATGGATAACGACTTATAATTATCGAAAACCATTAATCCTTGTGCAAAGGTACGGCTTTTTATGGACTAAAGGTTGTGTTTGCCTTGATATAAAGTGATAAGTATGAAAAAGTTTTGATGTGATACAATAAATCGCAAACGTTTACGTGAAGGATTAACTTTCCTTTGGGTCTTTATCGTAGGTCTATTTGCTGGTGGTGTGCTTATTGAACCATCAGAGAAGTAATTCAGTTTATCATTGAAATAAGAAATTAGGCTTATTAGGCTATTATGTCTAATAAGTCAATTCGCTTTTATTCTGAAAACATTGCAGTTTATCACGGAATTTAACATTTTGCGCTTATTAAATGTGTGGTATGTTTTGGCTATCAGAAAATAAAACCGTACTTTTGCATGTGTAAATAGGTATAGACTTATTAATTTTAAAAGATAAAAGAAATTATGGCAGTAGATTACAAGAAATTAGGTCTCGTGAACACACGTGATATGTTCAAGAGAGCAATTGACGGCGGTTACGCTATCCCAGCGTTCAACTTCAATAACCTCGAGCAGCTTCAGGCTATCATTAAGGCTTCTTCTGATTTGAAGTCACCAGTCATCCTTCAGGTATCTAAGGGTGCTCGCAAGTATGCTAACCAGACTCTTCTCCGTTACCTCGCAGAGGGTGCAGTAGAGTATGCTAAGGAGTTGGGTTGCCACCATCCAGAGATCGCACTTCACCTTGATCACGGTGATAGCTTTGAGACTTGTAAGAGTTGTGTAGACTTCGGTTTCTCTTCTGTAATGATCGACGGTTCTTCTCTTCCATATGAGGAGAATATCGCTTTGACAAAGAAGGTTGTTGAGTATGCTCACCAGTTCGACGTAACTGTTGAGGCTGAGCTCGGTGTACTTGCTGGTGTTGAGGATGACGTTGTAGCTGAGGTTTCTCACTATACAAAGCCAGAGGAGGTTGTTGATTTCGCTACTCGTACAGGTTGCGACTCATTGGCTATCTCTATCGGTACTTCTCATGGTGCTTACAAGTTCACTCCAGAGCAGTGTACACGTGACCCAAAGACTGGTCGTCTTGTTCCTCCTCCATTGGCATTCGATGTTCTTGCAGCTATCGAGAAGCAGCTCCCAGGTTTCCCAATCGTTCTCCACGGTTCTTCTTCAGTTCCTCAGGAGTATGTTGACATCATCAACGAGCATGGTGGTAAGATGCCAAACGCTGTTGGTATCCCAGAGGAGCAGCTCCGTCAGGCAGCTAAGAGTGCTGTTTGTAAGATTAACATCGACTCTGACTCTCGTCTTGCATTCACCGCAGGTGTTCGCCAGACATTCGATGAGCACCCAGAGTACTTCGATCCACGTCAGTACTGTGGTAAGGCTCGTGAGTACATGGAGGATCTTTACAAGCACAAGATTACAGACGTTCTTGGTTCTGAGAACAAGCTTGCTAACCTCGACTAATCATTTGTTGAGGTCGGCTTGACTAAATAAAACATTAGCGGCAGTTTCCTTTTGGGAACTGCCGCTTTTCTTTTGTGCAGCTTTCTACGAGGCATTGCCTCGTAGGTTGGGACAGAGGAAACAAAAAGCCCCGCATGGAAAGAACCATGCGGGGCTGTTGCTTATACTTGGAAGGCTTTATTACCTATCAATAATAGCCGGAAGGGGAAGACTTTATCAATCGTCCAAAAGCTTGAAGGCTTTAGGGAGATAGTTGATAATGTCTCCTGCAACAAGGCTTTCCTTACCTAATTCTTTCGCTGCTAAGTCGCCAGCAAGACCATGGAGATACATTCCCACCATACAAGCATTCTGCTGGTGGTAGCCACGAGCAAGGAGGGCTGTGATGATACCAGTGAGTACATCACCACTACCAGCTGTTGCCATGCCACTGTTACCTGTAGAGTTAAAGATAACGTTGCCATTAGGTAGGCAGAGTGCACTGTTATGTCCCTTAAGGATGATATAAGCCTGTAAAGACTTTGCCAACTCACGTGTACGATGGAGACGCTCATAGTCAGCATTAGCAGGAGAGCCTGTAAGACGGTCGAGTTCCTTTGCGTGAGGCGTCATAATGATTCCCTTTGGTAGTTGTTGCATCCATGCACGATGGCTTGCAAGAATATTCAAGGCATCAGCATCGGCAACAATAGGACATTGTGCGCGTCTTATCTGGGCTATCATCGCAATGGCAGTAGGCTCCTGCCTGCCTAATCCTGGACCTATTGCAAGTGCATCGAAATCATCTGTATCAACTGCTTCGGTAAAGGCTGTCTCCTCATGGTCCATTTGTAAGATAGCTTCAGGAACAGATATCTGCATGATATCGTAGTTCTTTTTAGGAGTATGCACCATAACCTTACCCACACCGCTACGTAGACAGGCACGAGTTGTAAGGATAGCTGCTCCCGACATACCGTAACTACCTGCGATGATAAGTGCATTGCCCATATCACCCTTGTGTGAGAAGTCATCACGATGGAGTAAACGCGAACGAATGTCGTTCTCTTCTAATAGGTAATATTGTGCTTCTGTCTTCTGAATAAACTCCTGATTCAGACGGATATCAAGGACCTTTAGCCTACCAATAAACTGCTGTGCGTCAGCGAAAAGGAAGGATAATTTGCGTTCGTGGAGGGTTAATGTGAGGGTAGCGTGAATGATATTCGCACGTACGTTATACGTATTGTCCTCCGCCATCAAACCAGATGGAACGTCAATACTCACAATCTTTGCAGGACTTTGATTGATATATTTCACCAAAGAGGCAAAGCCACCAGCCAATGGTTTGTTGAGTCCAGAGCCAAACAAACCATCAATCACCAATGTGTCAGCGGTTAATTCAGGTGGGTCAAACTTCGCAGTGATTTCTGTAAAATCCTTTGCATGCTTGCTGTCGAGCAAACGTTGGCGGTTTGTTACACAGTCTTCTGATAGATGATTGGTGATATTGAAGAGGTAAGTACTTACCTTGTATCCCTCATTTATCAGCAAACGAGCCACAGCAAGAGCATCGCCACCATTGTTACCAGGTCCTGCAAAGACAACAATTGGCGTATGTGTCGACCACTCCTCAGTGATAGCACGAGTAATGGCTTTTGCTGCACGTTCCATCAAATCAATCGACTTGATTGGTTCGTGTTCTATAGTGTATCTGTCCAGTTCGTGAATCTGGGCACTTGTAAATATCTTCATAACGATGGCAAATTTACAAAATAAATGCGGATAGTTTGGTATTATTTTCGTAATTTTGCGCTAAATTATAAATAATGAAGAATGAGTCGAGTAACAATTAAGGACAAAACGTTTGAGACTTCTATTCCTGAAGCCGAGATTTTGGAAAGAGTAAAGCTGGTAGCTGATCGTATAAACAAGGATTTTGAAGATAAGACTCCGCTCTTTCTTGCGGTGTTGAACGGTTCGTTCATGTATGCCTCTGACTTGATGAAGCATATTACGATCCCATGTGAGATATCCTTTGTTAAGTTGGCTTCTTACCAAGGTGTTACCTCAACGGGTACGATTAAGGAGATTATCGGTTTGAATGAAGATATCCGTGGTAGAGAAGTTATCATTGTAGAGGATATTGTTGATACAGGTGCAACTATGAAGCGTATGCTCGAAACGCTCGGTACACGCGAGCCTGCTGGTCTGCATATTACAACCTTACTGTTGAAGCCTGGTAAACTTACTGTTCCTTTGAACATCGAGTATGCAGCAATGGAGATACCAAATGACTTCATTGTTGGCTATGGACTTGACTATGACCAGCAGGGTCGTAACTTGAGAGATATTTATACTTTAGTACAAGAATAATGAAGAATATTGTAATTTTTGGTGCGCCAGGTGCTGGTAAAGGTACTCAGAGCGACAAGATGATTGAGAAGTATGGCTTCGGTCATATCTCAACAGGTGACGTACTTCGTAACGAGATTAAGAATGGTACGGAACTTGGTAAGACTGCAAAAGGATACATTGACAATGGTCAGCTCATTCCTGATGAGTTGATGATTGATATTCTTGCAAGCGTATACGATAGCTTTGGCAAGGAGCATAAGGGTGTTATCTTCGATGGTTTCCCACGTACAATCCCACAAGCAGAGGCTTTGAAGAAGATGTTGGCTGAGCGTGGTCACAATGTGGCAGCTATGGTTGAACTCTTTGTTCCAGAGGATGAGTTGATGAAGCGTCTGCTTCTCCGTGGACAGCAGAGCGGTCGTTCTGATGACAATGAGGAAACAATCAAGAAGCGCCTCAATGTTTACAACAACCAGACTTCTCCATTAATTGATTGGTATAAGGGTGAGAATATTCACCACCATGTTGAGGGTCTTGGTACTGTAGAAGAGATTTTTGCACGTATTGAGTCTGTTATTGACGCTCTGTAGACCTTTGACCTTTGAGGTTTGAACTTTGAACTTTATGATTTGTACCATATGTTGGAGAGAAAAATCGTAGAGAATGATATCTATATCTTATCAAAAAGTTTTGCACTAAGGGTTGTATGGTTATATAAATACCTGACAGATGAGCATAAGGAGTATGTCCTTTCAAAGCAACTTCTTCGTTCTGGGACGAGTATTGGGGCTAATGTTCATGAAGGAAAGAACGGAAAAAGTCGTGCAGACTTCTGTAGTAAGATGAATATCGCTTTGAAAGAAGCAACAGAGTCAAACTATTGGATTGATTTATTAAGGGAAGCAGAATATATTAGCGAGAGTGAGTATAAATCTTTATCAGATGATTGTCATAAACTTCAAGCGGTCTTGACAAAAATAGTTAAGGCAACTCGTTCTTCTCTTAATCAATAATATTTCAAGTTACAGTACAAATCATAAAGGTCAAAGTTCAAAATTCAAAGTTTAAAGATGGAAAGTAATTTTGTTGATTATGTAAAGATATACTGCCGCTCTGGTAAGGGTGGTAGAGGTTCCATGCACCTTCGTCATGTGAAGTATAACCCTAATGGCGGACCAGATGGTGGCGATGGCGGTAAGGGTGGAAGTGTTTACTTACGTGGTAACCACAATTATTGGACGCTGTTGCACTTGAAGTTTCAGCGTCATATCTATGCTGAGCATGGAGGTAATGGCGGTCGTGATAAGTGTCATGGTACAGATGGTAAGGATATTTATATTGATGTTCCTTGTGGTACTGTTGCCTATGATGCCGAAACTGGCAAGTATGTTTGCGATGTCATGCATGACGGACAGACGGTGTTACTGTTGAAAGGTGGACGTGGTGGATTGGGTAACTTCCAGTTCCGTACAGCTACGAATCAGGCTCCACGCTATGCACAACCAGGTGAACCTATGCAGGAGATGACTGTTATTCTTGAGTTGAAGCTGCTGGCTGATGTCGGTTTGGTGGGCTTTCCAAATGCAGGTAAGTCTACTTTGTTGTCTTCTCTTTCAAGTGCAAAGCCAAAGATAGCCAACTATCCTTTCACAACGATGGAACCATCGTTAGGTATTGTCAGCTATCGTGATAACCAAAGTTTCGTTATGGCTGATATTCCAGGTATCATCGAAGGAGCCAGTGAAGGTAAGGGACTCGGCTTGCGTTTCCTCCGTCATATCGAACGAAACTCCCTTCTGCTCTTTATGGTACCAGGAGACACCGACGATATCAAGCGTGAATACGAGGTGTTACTAAACGAGTTGCAGCAGTTTAATCCAGAGATGCTCGACAAACATCGTGTCTTAGCGGTAACGAAGAGCGACCTTCTTGATGATGAACTCATTGAGATGCTGCGTGAAACGTTGCCAACAGACCTTCCTGTTGTCTTCATATCAGCTGTTACAGGACAGGGAATTGATGACTTAAAGGATATTCTTTGGAAAGAACTTAATGCAGAAAGTAATAAACTGCAAAGTATTCTTTCAGAAGATACACTTGTTCATCGTGACAAGGATATGTCACGTTTTGCTGCCGAGTTAGCAGCTGAGGACGCTGATATTGATGATGTTGAAGAGGTGGGTATAGACGAATTGGATGAGGTAGAAGACCTCGAAGATTTTGAATATACGAATGATTAAGCCTGTTCTACATTACTTTAATCTTGCCGACGAGGTAGTCTGTTTTAGCACTACCCGTCATGGCGGAGTTAGCAAGGGAAAGCTTGCTACACTCAACATCAACCCACATCGGGGTGATGAACCGTCTGCTGTAGCTGAGAATCTGCAGGCTGTAGCAGCAGAGATTGGTGTTCAGGCGGATAAGGTTATCCGTCTGCATCAGATACACGAGACACATTGTCTGATTGTGACGGATGAGTTTTTTCATCTTTCAGCTGCTGAGCAGTACGAGATGGAAGAGGGAAAAGATGCTGTCGTTACTGATTGTCGTAACGTCTGCATCGGTGTTCATACGGCTGATTGTGTTCCTGTTCTTTTTTATGATCCTGTTCATCATGCCATTGGTGCAGCCCATGCCGGTTGGCGTGGTACGGTGCAGCGTATTGCACAGCACACACTTCGCAAGATGACAGAACTATATGGTACCGACCCAAAGGAACTCAAGGCGGTTGTTGGTCCTTGTATTTCGCTGAAGAACTTTGAGGTAGGTCAGGAGGTTTATGATGCTTTTTCGGCTGCAAACTTCCCTATGGAACGCATTGCACATATGTATGAGAAGTGGCATATCGACCTTCCGCTCTGCAATCAACTTCAATTAGAAGAACTTGGTGTGCCAACAGCTAATATCCTTCAGTCAGGTATCTGCACTTATGATAATGCTTCCGACTTCTTTTCAGCACGTATTCTTAAAGAAGGATTCGGCACTATTTATACTGGAATTACCTTGAAATAGATACCCATTTCATGGTTATTACGGAATTATTTTCACGTAAATAAATATTTCCTTTCATGAAAATAAATCTTTTTTTTCATGAATATAATTCGAACAAGTCGTTCTTTACAATGATTTTATACCTTCTATTTGGAAGGTAATAAGATGAAGAAAAGAGATTGAAAAGCATGTTTTTATCAATAATTTAGTATCTTTGTTGTCTTCGAAGGCGTTTATTCCATGTAAAGATATTTATTGTGTAGTATGAAGAAAATCCTGTTTTTCCTTTCAATGTGTATGCTGTTGGTTGCTTGTACAGACAAGCGACAGGAGCAGATAGCGAAGGTTCTCTTCCTGTTGAAAAGAACTGGAACGTACAATGAAATGCAAAATACTAACGGTAGACAGTATTATCTGAATGTGGATAGTCTGTTGGATGGTATTGATACGACTTATATTAAAACATGCAAAAGACCAAGAGCCTTTCCTGTGGTGCAGTCTTTATTAGATTCATTATGTACTACGAAAGAACTTTGCGAACTCACTAATAGGAGTTATTCTGCGGTTGTTCGACTTGCAGCTACAGATGCTTTGATACGTCGAAAGTATGCACACTTAGAGGAAATATTACTCTCGAATTATACTGATACGACAAAGATTTATGTGCGTTCAGATGATGTAATAGAAGAGGAGTATGCTGGTAGTGTATTCTTACGTAATGTTCAGTCATGCAGAGATAAGATAATCATTAGTAAGAAAGATTCTTTGCGTAATGACTCTTTAGCACTCTATACAGCCGGATTGTCCAAATATCAATATACAAAGAAACTTTTATTGAGACTTCCACCGAAGGAAAGCTATTACTCAAGGGTAAAGGAGATCGTTCTTAAAGAACGAACCTATCAGGCATTGAAAGCTTTAGCTTCCTATCGTAGAGGGGAGGATAAATCTATCTTGTTGGATGCTTTGTCACATTATGATAATGAGAATGAAGATGTTGATTGGGAAGATGATGAAACCAATAATGCTTTGTTGGCTGTTACGGTTTGGACTTGTCAAGATTTCGTGCCTTTGCTGATTCGCATCCGAGACTATGAAATAAAGAAAGATGATAGTAGTATGCTGTCTCGTAGCAAATACTTATTTGAGGCTGTAATGGCTTATAATAATCAGTGGGCATACAACTTCATTGACGCAACACTTGCCTTATCTTCAAAAAAGAAAGCCCGTGAGTATACCTCTGATATAACGATGGCAACAAGCTTTCATTCGGCTATGTTGTCTCATTATAATCCTCGTTTTTCCAGCTTATTAAGGAAGTATCCTGGTGACGACTTTGGTGATGGCTATGAGTAATAGTTTAACCCAAATCGGTCATTAGACCACAATATGTATAATTCTTATTACTATGGTATTGTTTCCTAACATCTTTTATTTTCTTATCGGCATCTTGTCTGCCTTTGTAACTT
>ERZ773009.823-NODE-823-length-22482-cov-46.158291_pt1 | contig 22482 bp, 16 predicted proteins | sample MGYA00580663_ERZ773009 | MGnify/ENA primary metagenome ERZ773009 (study PRJEB29015, sample SAMEA2737969) | human oral metagenome | biome: human oral; feature: human-associated habitat; material: dental | place: China | collected 2026 ... | reverse complement strand
CATGATACACATACCGCTCAGGTACAGCAGGCCGCCGGTGAAACGAATCATGTAGAAAGGCATGGTGCGTTTAACTGACTCTACAAACGAGTAGGTCAAAGTACCGTCCGCATTCAAAGAACCCCACATCAGACCTTGCAATACCCCTGCAATCCACATGGAGGCGATATACAGAACCACGCCGATGGTCGCAATCCAGAAGTGTGCTTCCACCAATTTGGTGCTGTACATTTCATTTTTACCGAACAGGCGGGGAATCATGTAGTACACGGAACCAATGGTCACGAAGCCCACCCAGCCCAATGCGCCGGCATGAACGTGTGCAACGGTCCAGTCAGTGTAGTGGCTCAAAGCGTTGACGGATTTGATAGACATCATCGGACCTTCGAAGGTGGACATACCGTAGAAGGAGAGGGAAACGATCAAGAATTTCAAGATAGGGTCGGTACGCAGTTTGTCCCATGCGCCGGACAAAGTCATAATACCGTTAATCATACCGCCCCAAGAAGGTGCGAACAGAATCAGGGACAACACCATACCCAAGGACTGAGTCCAGTCAGGCAGCGCGGTATAGTGCAAGTGGTGGGAACCTGCCCACATGTAGGTGAAAATCAAAGCCCAGAAGTGGACGACGGACAGGCGGTAAGAATAAACCGGACGACCTGCCTGTTTCGGCACGAAGTAGTACATCATGCCCAAGAAGCCTGCGGTCAGGAAGAAACCTACGGCATTGTGGCCATACCACCATTGAACCATAGCATCGATTGCGCCCGCATAAACCGGATAGGATTTCATGAAGCCCGCAGGAATGCTCAGGTTATTGACGATGTGCAACAGAGCAACGGCCAAAATGAAACCGCCGTAGAACCAGTTGGCAACGTAGATATGTTTGATTTTACGTTTGGCAATCGTACCGAAGAATACGATGGCGTAAGCAATCCAAACCAAAGCGATCAGGATGTCGATAGGCCATTCCAATTCGGCATACTCTTTAGCTTGGGTATAACCCAAAGGCAGGCTGACGATTGCCGCAACGATAACTGCCTGCCAGCCCCAGAAGGTAAATGCCGGCAGCCAACCGCCGAACAGGCGTGCATTACAGGTACGTTGAACAACGTAGTATGATGTACCCATCAGACCGCAACCGCCGAACGCAAAAATCACCGCATTGGTGTGCAACGGACGCAGGCGGCCGAAGTGGAACCAAGGGCCGACATCTGATAAATCAAGGGACGGGGCAAACAATTGGGCGGCAACGATGACACCGACCAACATGCCCACAATACCCCAAACTACGGTCATGATGGCGAACTGGCGCACCACTTTGTAGTTATAAGTTTGTGTGTCCATGAGAGTCTCCATGAATTATGGGAATAAAAATTTTTTATCTCACTTTGCCATATGCGTTTTGAACAAACGCAATAAGGGCTAGGTTTAAATTTTTCTAAATTTAACATATAAGACAAGCCTAGCCAAGCGGAATTACATTTCACTCCATCTGGCGGCTTTATCGATTTTTTATATTTTTTACTTTATAATCATATTATTATTTAACAACCTCCCCTACAGCGCCACTTTATTTTTTCAAGTCTCCCTTTTGAAGGGGGCTTTATCGATATAAATCAAACTGCATAATTCGACCTTTTTATTCATAAAATTTAACAAATACATTAATAGTCATGATTAATTACGAAATCATCCCCAACCCGCTCGCCCACGAGTGGCACATCCGCCTAATCTTCCGACAAGAACATGATTTGGAAACAGAAATCAGCCTGCCGAACTGGGTTCCCGGCAGCTATCTGATACGCGATTTTTCCCGCCACATCACCACCATCCGCGCTTTTTGCAACGGAGAATATACCCATCTGACCCAAGTCAAAAAAAACCGGTGGCGCACTGCCCCGCAGTCCGGCGAGTGGGAAATTTACTACACCGTTTACGCCTACGACCTGTCCGTCCGCGGCTCGTTTTTGACTGCCGAACGCGGGTTCTTTGACGGTGCATGCCTTTTTTTGCAGGTAAACGGACAAGAAAACAGCACACACCAAATCGAATTCCCGACACTGCCAAAAACATGGCGGATTGCCACCACCCTACCCCAAACCAACGTCCATAGCTTTCAGACGACCTCCTACCACGACTTAATCGACCACCCTGTCGAACTGGGCAACATCGAATTTCTCGATTTTGAAGCCGGCGGCATCCCGCACCGCATCGCCTTAAGCGGCCACTATCCCGATTTCGACCGCAACCGTCTCGTGTCAGACATTCGCAAAATCTGCGAAACCGAACTGGCAATGTTCCCCTCCCCTGCCCCGTTCACGCATTACCTCTTTCTGCTCCACATCGGCGACAACATCTACGGCGGACTTGAACACATCAGCAGCACCGCTCTGCTCGCCGACCGCCACAGCCTGCCACCGCACGGCATGACCGACGCCAACGATGCCTACACCCAACTGCTCGGGCTGTTCTCACACGAATACTTCCACGCCTGGAACGTCAAATCCATCAAACCCGCCGCCTTCGCCCCCTACGACCTCGACCGCGAAAACTACACCGAGCAGCTTTGGGCGTTTGAAGGCATCACCTCCTTCTACGACGACCTCTTCCTCACCCGAAGCCGTACCATCGCCCCCGAAGCCTACCTGCGCCTGCTCGCCCAAAGCATCACCCGCGTGCAGCAAACCAAAGGTCGTCTGAAACAAAGCCTTGCCGAATCCAGCTTCACCGCTTGGAACAAATTCTACAAACAAGACGAAAACAGCCCCAACGCCATCGTCAGCTACTACCAAAAAGGCGCACTCGCCGCCCTCTGCCTCGACCTCGCCATCCGCAGCAAAAGCAGTGGGCGACACACCCTCGACAGCGTCATGCGGCAACACTACCGCGATTGGCTGGAGACCCGGCAAGGCATCCCCGAAAAACAATGGCAAGCCCGTTGCCAAGCGTTTACCGGCCTAGACCTCGAAGATTTTTTTCAGACGACCCTCTACACCACCGCCGACCTACCCCTCGCCGAACTCCTCGCCACCATAGGCATCGGACTGCAATGGCAGGCACAGCCGCGCAGCCACGGCGGCGCATTCCTGCCCGAACCGCCAACCGAAACGCCCACCCCCGCGTCCGATTTCGGCGCAAGGTTCAAACAAAACAGCGACCACGCCACCCTGACCCACGTCTTCAACGGCGGCAGCGCAGAAAACGCCGCCCTCTGTCCGCAGGACAAAATCATCGCCATCGACGGCTACGCCTGTACCGACCTTGCCGCACAGTGGGCGCAACTCCCCATCGGCGCCACCGCCCGCCTCCACTACTTCCGCACCGGCATCCTGTACGTCGCCGACATCACCGTCCAAGCCGCCGAAGCCGACACCGCCGTCCTCTACATTACCGACCGCGAATTATTTGAAAACTGGCTTTATAATGACCGAGTCTGATTTTCAGACGACCTCAAACACCGGATCGAGGTCGTCTGAAAACCACTTACAGAAAGGAAAACCCATGTCTATCCAAAAACTTGCCGACAACCTCTACATCGCCCCGCAACTGACCGAAGCAGACGTACAAGAAGCCGCCAAACTCGGCATCCAAACTGTCATCTGCAACCGTCCCGACGGCGAAGAAGAAAACCAAGTTACGTTCAAACAAGTCGAAAGCTGGCTTGAAGCCGCAGGCATCCGCGAACACCACCATCAGCCCGTCGTCGCACCCGCCATCAACGCCGCCGATGTCGCCGCTTTCCAAAACCTGCTCAAAAGCGTTCCCCAACCCGTCCTCGCCTACTGCCGCACCGGCACCCGCTGCTCCCTGCTCTGGGGCTATCATCAGGTACAAAACGGCGCAAGCGTCGCCGAAGTCGTCGCTGCCGCACAACAAGCAGGCGTCAACCTGAGCAACTTCGAAGCCCGCCTGCAAGACGCGCAACAAAACGGTCTGGCATAACACATTCTCCGTTTACCCAAACGCAAAGGTCGTCTGAAAATACCGTTTCAACGAATGGAAACCGTTTTCAGACGACCTTTTTTAGCTGGGCAATCAAACAGTCATGCTAGATCAGCAAGCTTGAATTCCGCTTTAATCATCTTCACAACAACCTGTGCTTCAAAGCGGGCAGCCTGGTGCGCACGCTTTGCAGCCTCGCAGCGTCCAAATCGGCGATGACGATGCCCTCGCCTTCGGGCAATACGTCCAAGATTTCGCCCCACGGATCAATAATCATGCTATGACCGAACGTGCGCCTGCCGCTTTCGTGTTCGCCGCCTTGCGCCGAAGCGATGACGTAGCATTGGTTTTCCACCGCTCGGGCGCGCAGCAGCAATTCCCAATGCGCTTTACCGGTCGTGTAAGTGAAGGCGGCGGGCAGCAGCAAAACGTCAAACGGCTGCTGGGCGCGAAAAAACTCGGGAAAGCGCAAGTCGTAGCACACGCCGGCGGCAAGCGGCACGCCGGCGGCAGCCAATTTCGGCACATCGCCGCCCGCGCTGATGGTGTCCGCCTCGGCATAGCGTTCGCCCAAGCCTGAAAAACCGAACAGGTGCATTTTGTGATACAGCCCGATTTGCCTGCCGTCGCGGTCGTACACCAACATCGTGTTCATCACTTTGCCCGCATCAGGGCTTTGCAGCGGAATCGTGCCGCCGAACAGCACCACGCCGCATTCCACCGCCGTCTCGCTCAAGGTCGTCTGAAAACGAGCGCAGCGAGTTTCGCCAAAACGAGCGTAGCGGGTTTCGCCAAAACCAGTGTGGCAGGTTTCGCTAAAATTACTACCGACTAAAGGTTCGGCAAAAGCCAGTTTGTCGGTATCCTTACGCCCCATCAGCGGCCAATATTCAGGCAGCAACACCCAATCCGCGCCTTGTTCGGCTGCTTGGCGCACGAGGCGTTTCATGGTGTTAATGTTGTTATCGGGGTCGGTGGACGAAATCATTTGTACGGCGGCGGCACGGATGTTTTTTTGCATATCAGTTCCTATCTGCGTGTTCAGACGACCTATCAGCAGGTCGTCTGAATAAAGATTCACGGTATATCCCAAAAAATACCTGTACCATTATCTGTGTAATTTGAAACAACGGCATAGGCTTTCTATTTGATACGGCAGTTCGCCTCGTTTTTGATACGGCACCATCATCAGCCGTCATTTCCGTCCACACGCAATACGCCGATAAATAAACCGTATCAAAAACAGGGCAAAGGTCGTCTGAAAATCAGTTTTCAGACGACCTTTATTCATTGCTTGCAACAGCGGCGTTATTCGATCGCAGCTTCAGTTCAAACCGCCGGCAGCCATCCGCGTATGCGTTTTTCCATTGCGTCGGCACTCAAACCCAAATCGTCCAAAAGTTTTTTCGGATCGCCGTGTTCGGTTACGGTGTCGGCAACACCCAAAAGCAAAACGGGTTTGCAGATGCCGTGTTTCGCCAATACTTCCAGCACCGCGCTGCCTGCGCCGCCTTGTTCGGCGTTTTCTTCGGCGGTAACGATGTAGTCGTGGCTTTGGGCGAGGCGGACGATGAGTTCCTCGTCTATCGGTTTGACGAAGCGCATATCGGCGACGGTGGCGTTCAGTTTGTCGGCAACCGCCAATGCGGGGGCGACCATGCTGCCGAAGGCGATGAATGCGGTTTTCTCGCCTTGGCGGCGGATGATGCCTTTGCCGATGGCTACGGTTTCGAGGCCGTCTGAAACGGGGGCGCCTGTTCCCGTGCCGCGCGGATAGCGGACGGCGGCGGGCGCGTCTGCCTGATAGCAGGTCGAAAGCAGCAGGCGGCATTCGTTTTCATCGCTCGGCGCGGCAATAATCATGTTCGGCACGCAGCGCAAGAAGCTCAAATCGTACAAACCGGCATGGGTCGGGCCGTCTGCGCCGACGATGCCCGCGCGGTCGACGGCAAACAAAACGGGCAGGTTTTGCAAGGCGATGTCGTGCACCAGTTGGTCGTAGGCGCGCTGGAGGAAGGTGGAATAAATGGCGACAACGGGCTTCATGCCTTCGCAGGCCAAACCGCCGGCAAAGGTAACGGCGTGCTGCTCGGCGATGCCGACATCGAAATAGCGGTCGGGAAATTGTTGTTCGAATTCGACCAGTCCGCTGCCCTCGCGCATGGCGGGGGTAATCGCCGCCAATCGGGAATCTGCCGCCGCCTGGTCGCACAGCCATTTGCCGAACACTTGCGTATAGGTCGGTTTGGCGGCGGGTTTGTTTTCTTTTTCAGACGACGTTGAAGTTTTGAGGTCGTCTGAAACGTCTTTGGGCAGGTTGGCGACGGCGTGGTATTTGACGGGGTCGTTTTCGGCGAGTTTGTAGCCGTTGCCCTTTTTGGTGATGACGTGCAGCAGTTGCGGGCCTTTGCGGCCGCGCAAATCTTTCAATACGTCAACCAGATGCTCGACGTTGTGGCCGTCCACGGGGCCGGTGTAGCGGAAGCCGAAGTTTTCAAACAAAGACAGCGACTGCTTGGCGTGTTCGGCTTCGCCCGCCAGCGTTTTGATTTTGTGCTCGACTTTTTGGGCAAGCTCCATCGCACCGGGCAGCTTGTCCAAAACTTTGCTCGATTGCGCCTTGATGGTGCTCAACACGCCGCGCATATCGCGCACGACGTTGCTGGCGAGGTATTTCGGCAGCGCACCGACGTTGGGGGAAATCGACATTTCGTTGTCGTTGAGGATGACCAGCAGGTTCACGTCCATATCGCCCGCGCAGTTCAAGGCTTCAAACGCCTGACCCGCCGTCATCGCGCCGTCGCCGATAATGGCGACGCTGCGGCGGTCGCTGCCCAAGAGTTTGTCTGCCGCCGCCATGCCCAACGCCGCGCCAATGGAGGTGGAGGAATGACCCACGCCAAACGCGTCGTATTCGGATTCGCTGCGCTTGGGGAAGCCTGCCAAACCGCCGTAGCGGCGCATGGTGTGCATCCGGTTTTTGCGGCCGGTGAGGATTTTGTGCGGATAGCTTTGATGGCCGACGTCCCAAACCAAATGGTCTTCGGGCGTGTTATACACATAGTGCAGGGCGATGGTCAGCTCGACCGCGCCCAGATTGCTGGCGAAATGCCCGCCGGTTTGACCGACGGATTCGAGTAGGAATGCCCGCAATTCGGCGGCAACCTGCGGCAGCAGGCTTTTATCCAGCCTGCGCAAATCCTGCGGCAGATGGATGGTGTCTAATAACGGAGTGTGGCTCATGGTGTGTCTTTGCGGGCTTATTGTGTCTATCGGGCAATTATAGCAAGAGTTGTCCTGTTCGGATAAAGGGTTTTGACGAAGCTTTGTTTTCAGACGACCTGATTTAACTATCTATTTATATAAAGGTCTTATATAAAAGTCGTCTGAAACTGCTCTTTCAAACCTGCTACTGCCGTTCCAGCCATTCATCACGGGTTTGTTTGGCAGAGGCAAAATAGCGGTAAAGGGCGGCGCGGTCTTCTTCGGACAGGATGCGTTCGAGTTCGGACAACTGGGTACGCAGGCCGCCAATCAAATCCAACAGGCTGTTTTTGTTGGCAAGGCAGATGTCCGTCCATACGGCGGGATGACTGGATGCGATGCGCGTAAAATCACGAAAGCCCGTCGCGGCAAATTCAAGATAATGCCGACCGTCGGGATGATCGGCGATTTGGTGGACGTAGGCAAAGGCGGCAAGATGCGGCATATGGGAAACGGCGGCAAAAACGGCATCGTGTTCTTCCGCGCTCATACGGAAAGTCTGCGCCCCGACTGCCAGCCACAGGTTTTCAACCAGGCTGACCGCCTGTTCATCTTCGTCCCCGTGCGGCGTGATCACCAGTTTCCTGTCCTGAAACAATCCGAACTGTGCGGAAAGCGCGCCGCTCCTGTCAGAGCCTGCAATCGGATGGGCTGCGATGCAACGGGACAAATGTTCGGGCAGGACGCTGCGGAAAGCCTGAACGGCAGATTGTTTGGTACTGCCCACATCGGTAACCACGGTATGCGCGTTCAAATAAGGTCGGACGGTGCGGCAAATGTCGGGAAATGTGGAAACAGGCGTAGCGATAACGGCCAAATCCGCTTCGTGCATACTCAAAGCGTCGATTTGTGTGTAGGCACGATCGATGACGCGCCGTTCAAGCGCACGGTCAAGGTTGTCACGATCCAAATCGATGCCGGTTACCGTATCGACCAATCCGAGCCGTTTCAAGTCCAACACGAACGAGCCGCCGATCAGCCCGACACCAATGAGGACGATGTGTTTGAGTGTATTCATGGCAGGTGCGCGGGACAAAGGTCGTCTGAAAACGGTACGCCCGCTATTCTAGGGATTAATTGTCCACATTCTATCGTATCCGAAAGGCAAGCGCATATCGTGCAGCGATACTGCCTCGAACACCATCCTTCCGACCATAAAAAGGCAGTTCGCCGTTGTGCCGTTTCGTTTTACAATAGGCAGACCGAAATCCATCCGCCGAAAGCAAACTATGTCCCTGGCCCAACCGAAACGTATTTTAGTCATCAAGCTGCGCCACCACGGCGACGTCCTGTTAGCCACGCCCGTCGTCCACGCCCTCAAGACCCGCTTTCCCGATTGCGAAATCGACATGCTGGTTTACCGGGAAACCGCCGACATCATCAGCGACAATCCTGAAATTGCCGAAATCTTCACCATAGACCGATCCTGGAAAAAGCAGGGGTTGAAAACCCAGCTATGCGAAGAAAAAAAGCTGTTCTCGCGCCTGAAAAAGCGGAGGTACGACTGGGCGTTCAACCTGTCCGACCAATGGCGCTCGGCAATACTCGCCAAATTCTGCGCACAATGCAGCGTCGGCATCAGCCATATCAAACGCGACCACTTTTTCTGGCGTTGGTGCCACGACTTCCTCAACCCCGAAGCCGGACGCGGCTGCCACATTACCGAATATCATATGAACGTTTTGCCGCCGCTTATCCGGCCTGAGGAAACACCGCCGGCAAAAGTGATGATGGCAATCGGCGAAGATGCCCGCTCGAATTTGCAAAGCAAGCTGAACAAACAAGGCTGGAACGGGGAGGATTATGTCTTATTCCACCCGGGCGCGCGTTGGGAATTCAAATGCTGGGAAGACGGCAAAAACGCCGCCATCGTCCAATTACTGCTCAACCACGGTCAAAACGTCGTTTTAACCGCCGCACCCTCAGCAACCGAACAACAAATGATCGATGCAGTTTTAGAACGCGTCAAAATTCCCGAAGGCGGTAAATTATGGACACTGTCGGGCAACCTCAACCTGCGCGAACTGGCTGCCGCCATCGACGGCTGCAAACTCTTCATCGGCGTAGATTCCGCCCCCATGCACATCGCCGCTGCACTGGACAAACCGCAAATCGCCCTGTTCGGTCCCTCATGGCTGGACAGATGGCATCCCTATTCCGACAATGCCGAGGTTATTTGGGCGGGTGATTTCGGCGACCTACCCCACCCCGACAGCATCAATACATCCGGCAAAAAACGCCTGCTCAAAGCCATTCCGCTGGAAGCCGTGTGGAACAAAATTGCTGAAAAGCTGGGTTTAAACAAGGAAGCTTAAACAAAAAGGTAAAGGTCGTCTGAAACCCCCAAATCGGTTTTCAGACGACCTTTTCATTACACGAACGACAAAAAATTCAATATTTCCCAAACTGCCCTGCCGCATCGTCTCCCATATTGCCCGAATGGGGGGAAGGACTATGCCAAACCGTGTGCGACAGGCTGCGCGAACCTACCGGCGTATCCCGTTCTGCCTGAAACAACACATTATTCCCACTACCGATAGGTAGCGAGCCGCGCAAACCGATATAACTGCCTGAATCATATATGCCACTATGTGATACCGAACTGTCTCTCGATTTGATGTGCGACGCTTCAACGCCGCTTTTGATTTCGCCATAAAGGCGGACTTCTGCTGTCGCCAACACAGGCAAAGCCGTCAAAGCAGCAACCAAAATATACAAGGGTTTCATCCTGTCCGTTCCTTTCAAATATTTCTTACACAACCGAATAGCGATAACCAATTTGACCAACCAGTATATGCCCCTCTTGCGTAAACAAACCATAAATCGTGAAAACGTCGTCTGAAAAGACACATCGCATCCCATATCCGTTTTATATTGATTTCACTATAATCCCGGTTTCACCGCCTCAACAGCATAATCATGACTTCCGCTTCACAAACCACCCGCATCCTGGGCATAGACCCCGGCAGCCGCGTAACCGGTTTTGGCGTCATCGACGTCCGCGGCCGCGAGCATTTCTACATCGCCTCCGGCTGCATCAAAACCCCTCCGAACGCGCCGCTGTCGGAACGCATCGCCGTCATCGTACGCCATATCGATGAAATCGTCCGAACTTACCAGCCGCAACAGGCCGCCGTGGAGCAGGTATTCGTTAACGTCAATCCTGCCTCCACACTCATGCTCGGACAGGCGCGCGGCGCGGCATTGGCAGCATTGGTCATGCACGGCTTGCCCGTATCCGAATACACCGCCCTGCAAGTCAAACAGGCCGTCGTGGGCAAAGGCAAAGCAGCGAAAGAGCAAGTACAGCACATGGTCGTGCAAATGCTCTCCCTTTCCGGCACGCCCCAATCCGATGCCGCCGACGGACTCGCCGTCGCCCTGACCCACGCCCTGCGCAACCACGGACTTGCCGCACAGTTGAATCCGAACGGAATGAAAGTCAAACGGGGACGCTTCCAATGGTAAAAAGGTCGTCTGAAAACGAGCGTAGCGGGTTTCGCCAAAACAAGTTTACTCAGACTCCTACTCTCTGACTGAACAACAGACCTTTCCGTTATAATTCCCTTTTTCCCGCCCCATTCCTCAATAGACGACATGAAAGCCGCCTTTTTCCTCCTCTACCTCATCCAGCTCCTGCCCTTCAAGGCCATACACAAAATCGCCGACGCAGTGGGCATCCTCGCCTATTACGCCGTCAAACCGCGCCGCAAAGTCGGCGAGACCAACCTTAGGAAATGCTTTCCCGAATGGAGCGAAGACAAGCGCAAAGCCGTGCTCAAACGCCATTTTCAGCACATGGCAAAGCTGATGCTCGAATACGGCCTGTATTGGTACGCGCCTGCCGACAGGCTGCGCAAGTTTGTGCATTATCAAGACAAACACCATCTCGACTATGCGCTCGCGGCGGGCGAAAAAGTCATCCTGCTTTATCCGCACTTCACCGCATTTGAAATGGCGGTTTACACCCTCAATCAGGACGTGCCGCTGACCAGCATGTATTCGCACCAAAAAAACAAAGCGTTGGACGAACAAATCCTCAAAGGCCGCCACCGCTACAACAACGTCTTCCTCATCGGCCGCACCGAAGGCCTGCGCGCGATTATCAAGCAACTGCGCAAAAGCGACGCCCCCTTCCTTTACCTGCCCGACCAAGATTTCGGCCGCAACGACTCCATCTTCGTCAAGTTCTTCGGCATCCCCACCGCCACAATTTCAGGCTTGAGCCGCATCGCCGGCATGACGAAAGCCAAAGTCATCCCCGCCATCCCCACGCGCAATGCCGACAACACCGTTACGCTGCGCTTTTATCCGGCATGGGAAAACTTCCCTTCAGACGACGTTGCAGCCGACACCCAACGCATGAACGACTTTATCGAAGCGCGGGCAAGGGAAAATCCCGAACAATATTTCTGGCTGCACAAACGCTTCAAAACCCGTCCCGAAGGCGAACAGGGATTTTATTGAATTACATACAGTTACAACAAAAAGCGAGGCCCGTCATATTCGGGCTTTTATCATTTCTATTAAATCGAAAATTAACAACGATAGTAACAAATTTTCAATTGAGAATTTTTCACATTAACTCTTTGGATAAAATAGAGATTTAACCCTAATTAACCTAAAATGCAGTCGAATCCCCAAGCCATATCCTCAAAACGTAAAGATAATATAACTTTTTAATTAATATATTAAATTTAATTTCATTTAAAATCAAAAAGTTATAAAATAACATTTTATCCAAATTAATATCATTAACCACACAATCAAGAATATAATTCCAAAATTATGAAAATATGATTCTTATTTTTATATAAATATTAATTTAATAGCATATAGTTTTAAATAATTTAGATTTTTTGAAATATTGCAAATACAAAAACAGCATAAAAAAATCATATCCCCCTCTTGGCAAACCTAAAAATTTAGCGTAAATTTCACTACATCGAATTACAGCCCTACTGGCAAATACGATACTCTGGTTTCCCGTAGCAAGCTCCTTAGTTTGCAGCGGATGTTCCGAGCCTCACTCCCTCGGAGCAAAAGTTTACCCGCACGGAGTTGAGCCGTGCAGGTAAAGCCGCAGGCGAAAGCCTGTATTGTTTGTGAAGCGTAAATCTCTGATTTGAGGTATTGGGGCAATCCTGTGGGGGATTGCCTCCTTTTTTTGTTTCCTACATTTCCACCATTTCATTATTGCCTCCGACCTCAAATTGTCTTGAGGAGACCTTTGCAAAAATAGTCTGTTAACAAAATTTGACGCATAAAAATGTGCTAAAAAATTTTCAATTGGCTAAAACCTTTCTGATATTGAGAAAAAAGTAGAAGAAATCAGGGAGGTTCTTCATTTTAAAAATGGTATTGAGCATAAAATTTTAATAACTCATGTTATTGCAAAGGTCTCTTGAGGTATTCGGACATCCGGCCCGCATTACTTCCATATAAAAGGTCGTCTGAAACCTGATTTTGTTTCAGACGACCTTTAAACTTTATCTGCAGACGGATAGCTTATTACATTTGTTGTTGCGCTGCTTTGATGGCGTTTTGATCGGGATTGATCAAAATCTCAACGCGGCGGTTTTGGGCGCGGCCTTCGGCTGTGGCGTTAGATGCAATCGGGTGGCGTGAGCCGTAGCCGGCGGTGGTCAGGCGCGAGCCGTTCACGCCGCGGGATTGCAGGTAATCGGCAACGGCAAGTGCGCGGTTGCGGGACAGCGGTTCGTTGATGGCGTCATTGCCGGTGTTGTCGGTATGACCGTTAATCGTCAAGGTCGTGTCGGGGTATTGCACCAGCGTTTCGGAGGCGGTCGCCAAAGCGTTACGCGCCTGATCGCTCAATGCCGCGCTGCCTGTGGCGAAGGTGACGTTTTCAGGCATCACCAGCTTGATTTGGTTGCCTTGGCGTTCCACTTCGATGTTGGTGTTTTTCAGGTTTTCGCGCAGTTTTTTCTCTTGGTAGTCCATGTAGCCACCTACGCCCGCACCAATCGCACCACATGCCAACGCGGAATTGCGCGCGCCTTTGCCGCCGTGGGTCAGTGCACCGACGATGCCGCACACTGCTGCGCCGCCTAAGCCGTACATGGCGGTTTTGCTGGCATTGCGTTGTCCGCTTACAGGATCGGTTACACAGCCGGTCAGTGCCAAAGGGATTGCTAACGCGGCAACGGTCAGAGGTTTCAAGAATTTCATTGAGATGTCCTTTCAAAAAATACCGCTCCGACACAGAAGGTCGCCTGAAAAGCGGCTTGATGTATTTCAACGATGTTTCGGCGGGCTGCAAACCCTTCCAAACGGATTGAAGCAGCATGATAGCCAAGATTGCGGCGTAGTAAATCTCGCTTAACCCGATATTACCTAACTGACCGCAAACTGACATTTCGGTTTTCTATTCTGCGTATTCAGTAAGATTACCGTAATGAAGTTTGGTTCCTCAAGGCGTTTGCAACACCTATTTTTTCCCATAACGGCCGCGGACATACCTTATCAACATATATTTCAGCCTCAAACGCACATCGTAACCGACCGATCCCGCGCCCAACACAAACAACACCAGCGCGACCGGCAAGGCAAAATGGTGTCCTATCTGATGATAGCCCCATGCACCAATCACACCACCTAACAAAAACGACCACATCAATCCGCCCAAAAGCCACATCTTCGGCTTATTGACACGCACATGCGGCAGGCGCGGATGATGTTTTTTCGAATAATACAGCGCGCGCGAAAGCTCGATGCCCAAGTCGGTTGCCGTGCCGGTCATGTGCGTCGAACGGATGGCACCGCCGGATAAAAGCGTCATCACCGTATTGTGCATTCCCATGATGAAACACATTAAAAACAAAGCCAACGACGGGAAAACCAAATTCCCATCCCCGATGTTCCACTTCGATGCCGTCAGACCGAACAAGCCGAATATCAACAGATAAACCGCTTCCAGCCACATGGAAAAACCAAAGCTGCCGCGAAACCGTTTCTGCTGCGTCCATAAAACCACCCAGCCCGAATGCGCCGCACCGACCACAAAACACAACACGCTGATTAAAGCCACCGCCGCCGTTACCCATTCGCGCAGATAAACAGCGTCCGCCAGCAGCGACATCGAGCCGGTAACGTGCGACGTATAACGTGAAAACGCAAAGAAACCGCCCGCATTGATCGCACCCGCCAACATCGCCATGATGTAACCCAGCCTGCGGAAGCGCGCATCGGAAATATGGTGTTCGTGCAGATACGGCCTGTCTGCCTGCCAAAACGGCGGGGCATGCCGCCGCTTGTCATGCAGCCTGATCTGCTTATCGCGTCGTAGGTGTATTTGCGGTTCTTCCATATAACGTTATCCCTTTTGCAATAATGGATGCAAGGCAAGTAAACACCTTTCCGATTAAAATTAATCCATCATCCGAACAGTATGTTCAGACGACCCCGCCATCAAAAATCTACAATATTAAGGTGTTGTACCTACCACCGATGAAAAATGACGGCAGGCAGGAATTTTTCTATTTCCATTAGCCATAAAAAAGGTTGTCTGAAAAGCATTTTATCCTTTTCAGACAACCTTTCCACCGATTGCATCAATACGAAATCAAATCAGCACACTTCAACCAACCAGCCATGCTTGTCTTCCGCCAAACCGTATTGGATGTCGGTCAAGGCTTTGCGCAAAGCGTAGCCGCGTTCTTGGCTCTTCACTTCGATTTCTTTGCCGTCGATGACAAAAGAGGTTACGGGCGAGATGACGGCGGCGGTGCCGGTCAGAATCGCTTCCGCGCCCTCTTCGACTGCGGCTTTGAGTTCGTCCACGGTGAAATTACGTTCGCTGACGGTGTAGCCCAAGTCTTTGGCGACGGTCAGCACAGAATCGCGGGTTACGCCGTGGAGGAATTCGTCGGTCAACGGCTTGGTGATAATTTCGTTGCCTTTAATCAGGATAAAGTTGGACGCGCCGGTTTCCTGTACGTCGCCGTTCGGGCAGAACAGGACTTGATTTGCACCATGTTCAGCTTTTGCCTTCAGTACCCAAGGCATGGCAGAGGCGTAGTTGCCGCCGCATTTGACGCGGCCCATGTGCGGTGCGCAGCGGATGTGTTCGGTTTCAACCAAAATTTTCACGGGCGAACCGGCTTTGAAATAGTCGCCGACCGGAGACGCGAGGATATAAAGCAGCGCGGTTTCGGACGGTGAACCGGCTTTGCCGATAACGGGGTCGGTACCGATGAGCGTCGGGCGCAGATACAGCGCGGCAGGCGCATCGGGAATTTCGTCGGCGGCGCGTTTGACCAATTCGATCAGGGCATTCAGATAGGCTTCGGTTTCGGGGCGCGGCAGGTGCAAAATATCTGCGCTTTGCTGCATACGGGCGATGTTTGCCGTCGGGCGGAACAAGACGATTTTGCCGTTTGCCTGACGGAAGGCTTTTAAACCTTCAAAGCATTCGCTGCCGTAATGCAGGGCGTGCGCGCCGGGCGCGAGGGTGAGGTCTGAGGAAGTTTGCCATTCGGTCGGCTGCCATTTGCCGTCCTTGTGGGCGATAACGGGCATTTGGGCGTGGAAGACGCTGCCGAACACGGCGGGTACGGGTCTGCTCATGGTGATTGCCTTTCTTATTCTGTTTGGTTCTGTTTAGATATTAAAAGTTGAAAGATACGCCTGTACGGATGGTTTTGACAAGTCCGAATACTTGTTTCGCAAACAGCTTTCGCCCAAGCCCTTGCCTGATAACGAAATACGGAAAACCATCCATTCCGATACGCATACGAATTGTCAGCAATCATGCCTACCGTGTACTACATATATATAATGAAGCCTAAGGTCGTCTGAAAACTGCCGCACATCCTATCCGAAACAATCCAAATCGTTTAAACTAAGTCGCATCTGCGGCAAACGGATTCGGAAACGGAATCCCTATCGACCGCCTATTGAATTTTCAGACGACCTTTTCAAAACTTTCCGACAGGCATACCGCCGGAGACATCCATGAAACTGATTTACACCATTATCAAAGTCATCATTTTATTATTGTTTTTACTGCTCGCCGTCATCAATACCGATAGCGTCGCCTTCCACTACCTGCCCGGTCAGAAAGCCGATTTACCGCTGATTGTCGTCCTCTTCGGTGCGTTTGTCATCGGCATCGTGTTCGGCATGTTCGCCCTGTTCGGCAGACTTTTGGCGCTGCGCAGCGAAAACAACCGCCTGCGTGCCGAAGTCAAAAAACACGCGCATTTGGGCGAAAAAGACCTTGCCGCCCCCGTACCGCAGCAACCCGCACCGCAAACGACTGCCCCTGCCAAACAACCCGTACAAACGCCCAAGCCTTAAAAAAGGAATCACATGGACAACGAATTGTGGGTCATCCTCCTGCCCATTACCCTTTTGCCCGTCTTCTTCGCCATGGGCTGGTTTGCCGCCCGTATCGACATGAAAACCGTGTTGAAACAGGCGAAAAGCGTGCCTGCCGGCTTTTACAAAAGTCTGGACGCATTGGTTGACCGCAACAGCGGCCGTGCCGCCCGCGAACTGGCGGAAGTCATCGACCAGCAGCCGCAGTCTTACGACCTCAACCTGACTTTGGGCAAACTCTACCGTCAGCGCGGCGAAAACGACAAAGCCATCAATATGCACCAAGCCCTGCTCGACTCGCCCGATACCGTCAACGAAAAACGCGCGCGGGTGTTGTTCGAACTCGCGCAAAACTACCAAAGCGCAGGCTTGGTTGACCGTGCCGAACAAATCTTCATCGGCTTGCAGGAAGGCAACATGGCGCGCGAAGCCCGTCAGCACCTGCTCAGCATCTACCAGCAAGACCGCGACTGGGAAAAAGCCATCGAAACCGCGCAACTCCTCAGCCACGACGAGCAGACCTACCAATTTGAAATTGCACAGTTTTATTGCGAACTTGCCCAAACCGCGCTGTTCAAATCCAATCTTGACGCCGCCCGTTACAACGTCCAGAAAGCCTTGGACGCCAACAAAAAATGCGCCCGCGCCAACATGATTTTGGGCGACATCGAAACCAAACAGGGCAATTTCCCCGCCGCTGTCGAGGCATACGGCGCCATCGAACAGCAAAACCATGCCTACCTGAGCATGGTCGGCGAAAAACTCTACGAAGCCTACGCCGCCCAAGGCAAACAGGAAGAAGGGTTGAATCGGCTCATCGGCTACATGCAGACTTTCCCCGATTTAGACCTCATCAACGTCATCTACGAAAAAGCCCTTCTGCTCAAAGGCGAAAGCGAAGCCGCCCAACTTGCCATTGACCTCGTACGTCAAAAACCCGACCTCAACGGCGTATACCGCCTGCTCGGTTTGAAAATCAGCGACATGAATCCCGCATGGAAAGCCGACGCCGACATGATGCGCTCCGTCATCGGCCGCCAACTCCAACGCAGCGTCATGTACCGCTGCCGCAACTGCCACTTCAAATCCCAAGTCTTCTTCTGGCACTGCCCCGCCTGCAACAAATGGGAAACCTTCACGCCCAATAAAATCGAAGTGTGAAGCAAACCAACAAAAAGGTCGTCTGAAAAAAGTTTCAGACGACCTTTTTTCACAAACAAACGGTAGTTTATCTTGCCAAGCGGTACAAAAAACAACAGTTTTTTCGAAAAAATCTACTTTCTCAAATTAATTACTAAATATAATTAGTAATATTTTCAATATATTAAATTTCCAACCCAAATATTTCATTATGAACTTATCATTTTCTTATTTGTCATGCTAGAATTACTCTCAATTACTCATTTCGAATATTAGCTCACTTCCCCAGTCAAAAAGGAACATTTATTCTGGTTACAGTGAACTAATAAACAATCTCGCAATCTTACTTAATCTAGGTTAAATTACCTAAATAACCCAAAATACAGTACAGATAACGTGAATGAATGAAATGATAAGAGGTTCGACCGTCTAGATATGCAACAAACAATCAAAACGGCCGGAGTCCGAACCATAAAAGGTTTTCCTTATTCTCTAAGGCAACACACCATCAGAAAAACGAATAGATACGGCCCGCCCGATTGAAGATAACAACCTTTAAATCGGTTTTTAGTCGAAAACTTCTGCCGCAAGCAGTATTTTTCTTACACAGGGAAACTCCTCTATTTGATAAAAGGAACACCATATCGTTACATTGCTACGGGTATGAATCCGTAATGTTCAAACATGGGAAATACAAATTATGTCAAAACAAACTCTGTCTGCACTCGCTAATCATGGGCAAACTACCATCCACACATCTCCTGCGATCTCAAACACAACAGGACAAGGGCAAACGACTTCTTCTACACTAAACGCTTTGATTTTCGAACACTCAATGGGTGGAATAAATATCGCTACCGCCCTACCGAAGCAAACTTATGGCAAAACCAACATTACCGATACCTCAAATATGCAGCCAACCAAGTTTTCTATGAATAAAGCCAAACTGACGCCTTTCGAAACCCAGTTGCTTGCCCAAGCCAAAGCTGCTGCCGAGAAAAAAGCAGAACAAGAAAGAGCTGAAGCAGCACATAAAGCAGCCATAGCCGCAGCCGAGAAAAAAGCCGCAGCCGAAAAAAAAGCCGCTCAGGAAAGAGCCGAAATTGCGCATAAGATTGCCATGGCCGAAGCCGAGAAAAAAGCCGCGGCCGAGAAAAAAGCCGCTCAGGAAAGAGCCGAAATTGCGCATAAGATTGCCATGGCCGAAGCCGAGAAAAAAGCCGCGGCCGAGAAAAAAGCTGCTCAGGAAAGAGCCGAAATTGCGCACAAGATTGCCATGGCCGAAGCCGAGAAAAAAGCCGCAGCCGAGAAAAAAGCCGCTCAGGAAAGAGCCGAAATTGCGCATAAGATTGCCATGGCCGCAGCCGAGAAAAAAGCCGCAGCCGAGAAAAAGGCCGCTCAGGAAAGAGCTGAAGCCGAGCGCAAAGCAGCACGAGAAAAAGCTGAAGCCGAACGTGTAGCTTTGGAACAAAAACGAGAAATCGATCGTAAAGCAGCCATCATCAGTGCTCGCGAAAAGGCAGAAGCAGCCCGTAAAGCTGCTGATGCTGCTGCAAAAGCCGAGCTGGCAGAAAAAAACCGTGCAGAACAAATCAAACATTCGGAAAATAAACTGGGCAATCATTCTTCAACCGAAGAAGAAATGAGCAAACCTGCAAAAAATACCGGCTCTAAAACAGACAACCCATCATCCGATAAATCCCATGTCGGCAAGAGTACACTGCCGGCACAAGACAACACCGGCAAAGTAACCGACCTTTCCGATGACAACAATAATGCAACACAACACCAAAACAACAAAAATGTTTCTCCTACGCAACCTGCTGCTGAAAAAGGAACGACTGCGACTGCCCATATCCATAATCCTGCCGAAGGCAAACAATCGGAATCCGGCGACTATAAAGTATATGAATCCAAACAATATGGTCGCTACATTAATGTAAATGATTTCGGTGCGGATCCTACAGGTAAAAAAGACAGTCTGGCTGCCATCAAAGTTGCACTCGAAGCCGCCCACAAAGAAAAAGCCATGCTGTTTATGGACGGTACTTATTACATTTCTGATCAAATCGTTATCGACAATAATACCTCCGGCGTTAAAGGCATCTTCGGTTCGGGTATGGGTAAAACCCAGATTAACTTCGACAAAGCCCAAGTCGGCATATTCAATTCCAACACCAACCACGACGATGTTCGTGCCTTTGCAGGTATCTTGGTGGATGGTCAAAATGGTAAAACGATTGCCGACCTATCGGTTCGATATACCAATGCTGACTTCTACCGGAAAGATTTAAGCTACTTCGGTAAAGTAAACGGTATTTTAGTCAACGATGCAGACAACACCCTGATCAGCAAAGTGGAAGTATCCGGTGCAAACCGTGCAGGCGTAACCTTTACCTCTACCGCCGCACTCATGCGTGAAGCCGGCTATAAACTGTCTTATAAAGATCGCGTTGCCAACGGTTCCATCGACGACAAATACGATTCACTGCCTTTAGGTGAAAACAACCGTATTATTGATTCCAAGCTGCACCACAACCGCGTTGCCGGTGCTCTGGTTTCCTATCAGAAGAATTTCCTTGGAGAAGGCAATCTCTTATCTTGGAACGGACACCAAGATGATGGCGGTACCGGCTATGGTATGGCTGCCGCTGCAGGTAGCTACAACTACGGGATTACCTACCGTAAAAACACAACAGATCACAACTATCGGAAAGGTTTGGATGTACATGACGGCACAAACGTCTTGATTGAAAACAACACATTAAATGGCGACCGCCTGTACGGGATTGCCGTCTATAACCGCCAATTCTCGCTGGACAACGTCAAAATATCCGGTAATGTCATTACACAGGACACTTCGTTCCGTCTTGCCGTCGATGACACCCCGGGATACGACTACCATATGTATTCAGGTATCCAAGTACAGACCAATACGCAACGCCGGGACTTACACAGTAAAGATAAAGGCTATTTTGACATCAGCAACAACACAATCAATAACTTGGAGGTCTATAAAGACAATATCCAAACCTACGGTATCGAATTCCGTAACCATGAACAAAAAATGGATTACACACTAAACATTACCGGTAACAAAATCAGTGGCGAATCCACCAAATACCTGATGGCGGTTATCAATGATACCTACGCCCCGCAAACTCATGAAAAAGGTATCGGTACCAGCACCATCAACATCAGTGATAATGTTGCTGATATTGGCAAAATAAAGAGCGGAGCTGTTCCTTTCTATATTGAAGAACATCACTCCGACGTACCGATGCATGGCTCGGTTACGCTAAACAACAACGCCGTTACCGTTCGTGAAGAATCCGGCGGTTATGCTGAATTTGCCTTTATGCGTACAAATGCCAAGGAATATAACGTTACCAATAATACCCTGTCGCTACACGGACACCTGGATAACGGTATCGTTGAAGTCCGCAGTACCGGGGATGGTAAGGTTAATGCTAATTTAAATATGGCAAATAATACCTTGGTAACCGACATCAAAGGCCAAATCTACAAAACCTGGCTGCGTTATGAATCGGATATTGATGTTTATGCCAACTCCAACACCCATAACGGCGATACGCTTGATAATGTCAATACCAAAGGCAGCAACGTCAGCATGTCTGATGTATTAGTCAGCGTCAGCAAAAACATCAACACCATCCAAGATGCCGTCTATTCCTACCAGCATAAAACCTTACCAGTAACAGAAGACCACGTGCACACCAACGGCATCCTATAAACCCGCCGTAATCAAAAGGTCGTCTGAAATTTCAGACGACCTTTTAGCTATTTTCCATCCTACACTGCCACGGCGGCCTTGATGTGCGGATGCGGGTCGTAGCCTTCCAACTCGAAATCTTCAAACTTAAATGCAAACAAGTTTTTGACTTCCGGATTGATTTTCAACACCGGCAGCGTACGGGTGCCGCGGCTCAATTGCAGTTTTGCCTGTTCGAAATGGTTGCTGTACAGATGCGCATCGCCGAAGGTATGAATAAATTCTCCTGCTTCCAACCCACAGACTTGGGCGACCATCATGGTCAACAGCGCGTAACTGGCAATGTTGAACGGTACGCCGAGGAAAATGTCCGCACTGCGTTGGTAAAGCTGGCAGGACAATTTGCCGTTGGCAACGTAAAACTGAAACAGCGCATGACAAGGCGGCAATGCCATTTCATCTACCAACGCGGGATTCCATGCCGACACAATCAGACGGCGGGAATCAGGGTTTTTCTTGATTTGTTCCACCACATTGGCAATTTGGTCGATATGGCGACCGTCGGGGGCAGGCCAACTGCGCCATTGGTAGCCGTACACAGGCCCCAAGTCGCCATTTTCGTCCGCCCATTCGTCCCAAATGGAAACATTATTATCTTTCAAATATTTGATGTTGGTATCGCCTTTGAGAAACCAAAGCAGCTCATGGATAATCGAGCGCAAGTGCAGCTTTTTGGTAGTCAGCAGCGGAAAGCCTTGACTCAAATCGAAGCGCATTTGATAACCAAACACCGAACGAGTGCCTGTACCGGTACGGTCGGATTTATCGGTACCGTTTTCGAGAACATGACGCATTAAATCAAGGTAGGCTTTCATTGGTGTCCTTTAAGGATGTATGTTATTCGAGAGATTATAGGGTGTATTGTATAGGATTCAACGGAACAGGAATACCAAGGTGTAAGAAATCACCGCGTTGTTTATACAACATTTAGGGGATTTTCCATGAGCACCTTCTTCCAGCAAACCGCACAAGCCATGATCGCCAAACACATCGAC
>ERZ773009.820-NODE-820-length-22517-cov-10.325617_pt1 | contig 22517 bp, 23 predicted proteins | sample MGYA00580663_ERZ773009 | MGnify/ENA primary metagenome ERZ773009 (study PRJEB29015, sample SAMEA2737969) | human oral metagenome | biome: human oral; feature: human-associated habitat; material: dental | place: China | collected 2026 ... | reverse complement strand
AGCTCGGCCAGCACCCCCAGCACCGCCTCCGCCGTCACCACCGCCAGCTCCGGCGGCCCCGCCAGCGGGTTGAACCCCACCGGGCAGGGATTGGCCGGATCCAGCACCACCACGTCGTCCGCCCTCTCCTGAGGCAGGCGCGCCACGAAGTCCGTCGCCAAGTCCCCCTTGGGGTCGAGCAGGAGCAGACCCCGACCCTCAGCCGCATCAGCCAGTGCCAAGGACAGCAGCACCGTCGACTTACCCACACCCGTCGGCCCCAGCAGATGCGTGTGGTACACCGCGTCAGTAATCGGCAGACGCACCAGCCCAGTCTCTCCTGGCACCGCACTGGCCCCGACGACGCGCTGGGACGAGCCAGACCCTACCTCCAGCGGCGGGGCAATCTGGCGCGGGTGCCCACTACCCAGCAGCGGCAAGGGCGGCTCACCAATAGGCCAGCCCGCCACTCCCACAATCTCTCCTGCACCAAGCTCCAGCCCAGGCCGCCACGGCCGCCGCACCCCATCAAGCTTGGCGGGGTGCTCCGTGCGGGCGCGCAGCCGCACCCCCGGCCCCTCCACCAGGCGCAGCGCCCCCAGCAGCCCCTGCAGCAGCACCCGCTGGCGCAGCGGCGAAGCCGCCCGCACCCCCAGACGCAGACTCGCCGCTGCTCGATGCCGCCCCACCAGCGCCCGCATCCGCCGACCCCGCTCACCACTAAGAGACGGAATCGGTACGAGCCCGAGCAGCTCCAGCCAGCCCTGCGGCTCCACCCGCCCCAAAGCCTGCGGGGCAAAGCGCCGCCCCAGCTGCAGCTGCACCACCAGCTCCTCACTCTCAGCCGTCACCGCTAGCGCCGCCAGAACGGCCCGCACCACCGCCACCAGCCGCTCCGTCGCCAGCCCCACCCCGACCGGCCGGGCCGACACCACCACCGCCCGATCCACCGCTCGCCGCGAGACCCCACGAGACACCCGGCAACCCGGCACCAGTTCACGCACCACCGAGACCAACCGCTCACCAGCCCGCGAGCCCACCGCCCAGGCCGCCTGACCGCCCGAGGCGCGCAGCTCCAGCACCACCCGACCAAGCGAACCATCCGCCAGAATGCGCTCCACCAGACCGACCGCCGCGTCCTGGGCAAGCGGCAAGGCAAACCGCAGCTGGTGCCACACCAGGGGGCGAGTGGGGCGGGCCATCACGGGGTGCCTCCCGGAGTGGAGGACGGAGCAGCGGCCTCGTCAGTCTTGGCCGTACCGGCAGGATCCGGCAAGGCGTGGGAAGCGGTGGAAGAAGACGGAGCAGCGGCCTCGTCAGACTCAGCCGCACCGGCACGATCCGTCACGGCGTGGGACGTCGTGGAAGGGGTGCCATGAGCCAAGTAGCGAGCGCCGTCATGACGCTGGCGAGAACACCGTCCTGCCGAGCCACTCCCAGGCGACACAGACACGGGCTCGTTTGCAGCGCAGCGCCCCACCGAGGTGACACCACGGGCGCTCTGCCCGCTATGAGCGCCAGCCCACGGAGCCGCAGCATCACTCCCGATAGCCGACCCATTGCTGCTGCCAGGCTCACGCTTCGCGTAGGCCCCAACACCTGAGGAAGCCACATCATCCGCCGCCGACTGCGCCGCCTCATCCGCCTCTGCCGCCATCTGCCGCGCCAGAGCCAGCACGATCCGCGCCACCGCCCGGTGATCCATGCCGCTCTGCCGCACCGGCACCAGCCGCACCCGCCGCGACGAACCAGGGCGACCACCGTGGTAGAGGGCCATCATGAGTGCCTCCTTAGGGCATGAGGCCGCCGCCCAGTCGGTCGCCGGTCATCGCTGGCAGGCTGAGCGCAGTGGTGGTCAGCGCTCGGTTCCCTCACCACTCCCGTCGGCTTTGCCACCAGCGCACTGTCAGCCAGGCGGCGGCGCTCACGGCGAGCAGCCCGACGAGCCAGGGCCAGCTGCTTTGCACGATGGCGACGATCCACCGCAGCCCCATCGCGATCAGGAGCAGGCCGACGCCGCATCGCAGCAGGCTGCCAGCAAGCGAACGCCTCGAATCGCTCATCATCACCATCTCCTCGAAGACTGCGAATTGGGTACTTGTCTCGCCACGGCCGACTCATCGCAGGGCCTCCTCACTGTTACCGTCGGCAGCGTCATCTGCCTGCGTCTTCAGCGGCATCGCTTCTGCCTCCTGCGCCCGCTCGCTATAGCGCGGCACCACAAAGCCGGGGATGCGGATGTCGGAGTCCACTTGGTCTCCCCACACTGCCCAGGGTTGGTTCGACTCTGGCCGGCGGCGGGCGAACAGTTCCAGGTACGGCCCAGGGCTGACCCGCTCGATAATGGCGAACTGCTCGGCTGGCTTGCGCGAGTGCTCGGTAACGGGGGCGTTGAACCAGGTCGGCTGGGAACGCGACCCCAAGGGTGCTCTCCCCCGAGTGCAGAACAGCAGCTGCTCGGTAGCATTACGCAGCTGGTAGCGACCACCCAGACCAAGGCGGAACTTCACCCAGGTCAGCGGGCTGCGCACCGTAAAGCCCCAGGCCTCGGCCACCTCATACGCCGTCGGCAAGAGCGCGTTCGTCGTCCACAGCCACACGTGGGCATCTCGCGCCGCCAGACGCCCCACCGGCAGCGCCGTGATCCGCGCCAGGCTCATCGTTCGGTAGTGCTTCTCACCGCCCTGAAGGGGCCAGGGCGGATCGACCAGGATGGTGGCAAAGCCACCAGGCGGCAGGCCAGGGATGGCGGGTGACGAGCCAGCGCCGAGCGCCGTCACGCTGGCGTTCTGCTTCGTCGCTGCGCCCGCCTGCCTGGCCGCCGCACCGTGCCGAGCCGCCGCTCCCCCAGCGCACGCTCGTCTTGTCTGTTTCGTCTGCTGCATGATGTCCCTCCTTTTTGTTCATACGTGCTATTTGCTCCGGGCTATCCAGCCGCCAGCTTTTCGAGCATCGGCAGCCGGTTGCCCTTATCCCATACATTCCACGAACACTCGCGTGTTGCAAGGCCTCCCAATTCAGATTGCGAAGCGACGCGACACGCACTGCATTTGAGCCGTTTCTGTGGTGCCACCCCAGCACACAAAATGGACACACGCGCCACTTAGTGGCCACGAAAGTCGGTGCTGTAGTTTTTGCAACAAGCGAGCGAAAACGACGCAGTATGTGGGTGAGGATTGCCGACGAACGCGACGACATCCGCACGTTCCAGACCCCGCCAACGCGACCAGCCAGAGCGACCTGCGGACGTCTTGTCGTGCCGCGCACTCAGTCCGGCAGGCGGCTAGCACAGGCCGCCAGAGCCCGCTCAATCCCGACACTCACGGCTGCCGCTCGTCCGACCGAGCTGGCCTGTGCTGCGTGCACCGCCTGGGGCGCGGCTGCGGCGGGCGACGTGAGGGCGAGTGAGCCGGCCAGGTGGGGCGGGACGTTCCAGCCGCCGACTGACCACTGTTGCCGTCACCATTCGCGCTGCCCGGCTCTGCTCCAGGAGACGTGCCGTCACGGTCGTCACTGCCGTCGGTGCCGTGCGCTCTGTCGGTGGCGGTAGAAGCCGCTGCCTCCCGCACTGCCTGCTCGTTGTCCTGCAGCACCTGGGCCATGGCTGCCTGCATGGCTCGGCCGGCCTCTTGGCGTTGCTGGCTCAGCTCGCTGCCCAGGGCCAGGGCGGCTGCCCAGGATGAGCTGGCTGGTACGCCTGCTCCTGCTGCTCTGGCCGCCCGGTGTGCCGAATGCCAGCTGGCGGCAACCTCACCGGAGAGCTGGCCGGCCTGGTAGCTGCTCGGCAATGCGGCAGACAGCGAGAGCGGCGGCTCTCCCATGGGCACCGGCTGACTCGTTCCGCTGGGCGGGACCTCCCGCCACTGGGCCAGGCCGTCGCGCACCCCGTGGGCGAACGCCCAGCCGATTGCGCCCACCACCGCCAGACCGATGAGGGCCAGGATCCCAACTATTACCGTCACGATGAAACCTCCAAAGATGAGAAGAGATGAGAGAAGAAGAGAAGGAGCGTGAGGAGAAGAAAAGAAGGCACGAGGCAGAGCGCTCACTACGAGCTGACGACGTTCCGGTACCGGCCCCGCCATACTGAGACCCGCCGAGAGGCGGCAGTCCCCCCCCCAGCCGAGCAGTCAGCGCTGTTGCCGTCCGGTAGTTCAGAGCCGCTTCCGCGCCACCAGTCGCGCATGGGCTCGCGCTCTGGGTCAGCCGATGCACCGCAGCACCCAGCCGTCTACAGCTGCCCGATGCGCTGCCCAGCCCCCAGCGCATACCCCGTGATGATCGCTTCGTAGAACTGAGCGCCACCGGGGGCGATGCGGGTCTGAGCCTCGGCCTGGGTCACCAGCGTGGCGATGTTGGTCAGCACCTGGGAGGTCAGGAAGGCCCGGGCCTGCTCGGCCTGGGCCGCTACTTCTGCCTGGGCGGCGACCTGCTCGATCTCCCGCCTGGTCACCCGGGCCTGACCATTACCCAGCACCACCCCCATCCGGGTGCGCTGGGGCGAGAAGAGACTGAGATTGGTAGAAGCCATGAGAGGTCCTTTCGAGAAGAGAGAAGAGAAGACGACGGCCAGGGCAGCCGCTCACCCTGGAGCGGATCCGCTGCCACTGCCTGGAATGACAGTTGCGGCCCTGTAGCCGCCCAGATCAGACCATCTGCCTGCCGCACTGCCCGAGGACAGGTGCCGTGCTGGCGTCCGGTTGACCTGGCACATCTAGGAGAACCCGCCGCCATTGGTGGTGTCGTGACAGAAAAGTGCACCGTGCTGCATCTGGACAGCACGGTGCCAAACCAGTCGGTGAGAATAGGGGCCATGAGCACGCCCCCGGAGCCAGCTACCTCGCTGCCACATGGTGTCTTCCCCATAGGCGACACCACAGATGAGGCCCAGCAGCGCGCCGCACTGGAGCAGCAGGTACTGACCGAACTGCTGGCCCTGCGCAAGGCCTACGGGCAGCTGACGGTGCAGAAGTTCAGCGCCTTCGCTACCTTGCGGCAGGTCTGCGGCGGCGACGACCTGCTGGATGCCTTCTTGCTGTTTCAGCGCGAGCTGGCCCGCTACCAGCACAGCGGCCGCAACGAGGCAGCCGCCGCCCTTTCTTTGTCCGCTCCGGCCGACACCGTCCTTGACCGTCTCCAGCTCACCGCCGAAGCACTCTCACCCCAGGACTGGCGCGACCAACGCACCGCCCGCCGCTGGAGCGACGCCGGCATGCCGATCATCGCCCGCGACCTGGTCTACTTCGCCCAGGTCGCCGGACGGCTCGGCACCGAGACACTCAGCATCCAGCTCGGCGGCAGCGGCACCAGCCTGATGGTCATCATCGACCAGATGACCAATAGCGACCTCCCCGCCAAGGCGCCCCTCATCCAAGTCTGGCACTACCCCTCCAGCAACAGCCCACGAGAGATCACGCTCGATCTAGAGCAGATCACCAGCCCCCAGGTCTCACGCGACGGGCTGACCATGCGCCGCCACCGCCTCGCCCTCGACCTGCCCGACGCCCAGGCCGTCGAACCAGACGACGCCGTCCTGGCCGTATCCATCACCGGCCAGGACGCCCCCATGCGCACCGTCTTCTACCAAGACCACAGCCACCTCACCCCCGGCCTCCACACCCGCATGACCACCTACCGCACCATCGTGATGGTGGAGGTAGCCAGGGATGAGGAGTGAAACAACGAAGCAGGATGCGCGATGCGTCTAAAACGCCTGCATGAAGGCAGTAAAATTTAACGATAAAGGTGGAAATATCAGAGTTGCCCCTCCCGCAAGCGCAGTGGCATCATTATCTCACGAGAAGTCGGCCCCAAAAAGCCATACGAACTGATGGCTAAATTTGCCGACCAGCAACAAAATTGACGTCGACTCCCCGCCGGCGTCGCTCCCCGAGGACTACCATGAGAAAAATTGTTGCTTTGATGGCCGCATGCATCTTGGCCGCATCCCTTGCAGCTTGCGATGGCACCAACAAGAAAATCAACGCCCCAGTCGAGTCTTCTGAGGTGAGCAGCAGTAACTACCAGGACATGGTGTCTCAGTTCAAGGGAGCAGGGTTCACCAATGTCTCCACAAAAGAGATTGACGACCTGATCCTCGGATGGCTCACAGAGGACGGCCAGGTCGAAGAGGTGTCCATCGGCGGCAAAACATCCTTCTCAACGAGCGACACCTTCGCGGCGGACGCTCCAGTGGTTGTCAGCTACCACACCTTCCCCAAGAAGGAGAAGGAGAATACCGGATCAACGTCCACTCCCGACCAACCGTCCAGCTCCCCGGCGCCTCAGAGCACCGAGCCTTCACAGGAGCCGGAGCCCTCTCCGTCTCCCACGGCGAGCAACGAGAACATTACCGTCGAGAACAACGAGGAGTTCCGATCCCTCCTTGAAAACCCACAGCCGGACGCCGCCACCGTCGAACAGTTCGTGGCGAAGCACAAGGGACGCACCATCGAGTTTGATGGAAACATCGCCAATGTAGCTCGTCACAACGACTACAAGACGCGGTTTGACTTCCTCATCCATGCAGGGGACTACAGCACGGATTCTGCATATGGGCCGAACTTCCAGTTTGCGAACTGCGCATATCATGAACTTAACCTCACTGGCAACAATATCCCAAACAGCATCAGCGCAGGCCAGAATTTGCACATCATCGCCAAGATCATCGACTTCAACAGCACTCAGGAGCTGCTTCACCTGGAGCCAATCGCCACGTCGGCGCGATAGTTTTCACTCAGCCAGATTCAGACAGTTTCGCCCGGCTCAGTTGACCTGGCTGCCCACACCTTCGGTCATCGGCGCGCCTTGTCTGTCGAGTCGGTATCGGGTGTCGTCGGTGACGATGGTCAGAAGTGTGGGACGCCTAGGTGGGTTGAGGCGGATGACGACGCGGTTGCTCTGGGTGAGGTCGAGGAGCTTAGTGACGTAGTTGACCGCGTTGGCCCGCGCGCGGTCGTCGATGGTGGTGTTGTCGCCGGAGTCGTCCAGGAGGATGACTTCGGTGCCGCGTCGGCGGGCAGCCTGGGCACTTGTCACGATACTGGTGCCGGTGAAGAACGGGGCGCGGATCTCGTCGCGCAGCTCGGCCTCGAGCAGGTAGGCCTGGCTACGCAGTTCCAGCGTTGGTGCTTTACCGTCGGCGATCTGTGTCAAGAGGGGCGTGACGCGTTGGCGGACGGATGCCATGCGGCTGGTCATGATGCGGTCGGCTTCCTCGTGGGCGCGCTGCTGCGCCTGGAGCCGGGCGGTTTCTCGCTGGGTGGCGGCGATCTGCGTGGTGGCTCGGGTGGATAAGTGAGCAATGCCCTGCCAAGCAGTAATCATAAAGTAATGCCCCATTGTGTATGTGACAATCATCAGTGGTGGTCGCCCGGTAGTGACGACCCAGTAGCCGATCGCAAGAGTTATCACGCCAATTCCAGCCCAGGCTTGTCTTGAACGTCCACGGATGATCAATACGCAGCATAGGTCGGTGCCTGCTCCTGTGCACCACGAGCTGTATCCAGGCCAGCCAGTGGCAACGATCTGGTTGAGAACGAGCAGATTTGCCACACCGACAATGACTACCGTGAGCCATGTCACCCAGCCTGGAGGTGTTGATGCCGTCCAAGACCATAGGAGAAGCACGGCAGGCACCAGCATAAGGACAAGGCTCACCATCACCGGTTCCCAGTGGCGGTACTGGTCGGTATAACACTCATGTACCACCATCATGACATGAACACCGATGAGGCAAACGCCGATGAGGCGGGCACCAACGGATTCCATAGACGATGCAAGATACCTAGACCAAGCAACAGCCTCATCAGCGTCCGCCGCAGAAGCGACACTCTCACTGGCTGCCGGAGGCGTCCATCTGAGAATGACCGTCGTTCCCTGGTTTGGAGCCGAATAGATCAGCGCTTCGCCACCAGCGTCGTGCATACGAGCAACGATCGAGCCAGACACACCATGCCGACCGATCGGAGTCGCATTTGGGTCGAAGCCGCGTCCGTCGTCACTCACCTCGATGGTCAGGCTGGCGGCATCGCTGGTAAGCGTCACGGTGCGCCTCATCGAGGAGCCTTCGTCGCCAGCGTGCCGCAGTGAGTTGCGCACCGCCTCCAGCGTGGCCTCAGTGATCGCCTGCGCCACGTCGGCCGGTATCTCGCCCTCACTGGTGGCCCCGACAACGGTGCGGATGTTGCCAGCCATAGCGTCAACGCGACTAGCGATGTCGTTCAGCAGCGCACCAGCAGCGACAGGTACCGACGGCGCCGTGTCCCGGCTGAGTGAGTCGAGTGCCTGGCGGGCGCTGGCTCGCAGAGCGGCCCGGTCGGGCAGGCCGTTCGCGACGGCGATCAGGGCAGAGAGGATGTGGTCATGGATGAAGCTGTTGGCCCGGCGCTGGGCCTGGGAACGCGCCCGATCGGCGGCGAGTACCACAGCCTGCGCGCGGTACCGCGCGCTGCCGCTGTCGAGCACCCCGGCTTGCCGCAGCACCCACGCCAATACACCGACGCTGGCAAGATTCGTCGCGAGGTCCAGTGAGACCTCTTTAATCGACATCGGCTGCACATGGCCAGCCGAAGTGGCGTGCATCATCAAGAGCAGTGGCGCCAAAGCAACTATGTAGGCCACTCGACGCGTAGGAGCTAAAACGACCGTGGCCGCTGCTGCTGCGATATACAAGCCAGTCAATGGTTGCGTGCGCGCCGCAAGTTCCCCCGTCATGAAGGTCGGAAAAATCGGCACGAAAGCCGTGACACTCACAGCGAACGCGTAAACAACGAGGAAACCGACGAACCCGCCGGATATCATACGATCGATGACATGTTCATTCAGATGACGGCACCACCGGAACCGGCGCACACACAGACCGACGGCCGCTCCACAACCTGCGATAACCGCTGGAAACACCACAATCATCAAGAACCAGAGCACCGGAAACGAGTTCACACGGCTGGCGTCGTAGACGGTCGGATAGACCATAACGACGATCTCTGCTACGCCAATCCCGACAAATAGCCCGACAAGGCGCCGAATATGCAGCGTATACGCCCCGGCTGCCTCAGCCGACCGAGTTTCTTCCGCACGCGGGTCAGCCATAGTAGCTCACCAATCCGTCCTCAGCCGCCCGGCGGAAGAGGTCGACGCGGGTGTCCGCCGGGCGCCCAGCGGCGCGGTACTTGTCTCGGATGCGCGCCACGTAGGTGTTGACGGTGTTCTTCGACAGGCTCAGAATCCGGGCCACCGTCTCAGACTTCTCACCCTCCGCGTAGTGCGCCAGGACGTCAGCCTCAATCGGCGCCAGGTAGTCGCCGACGAAGTCCTCATCAGCATCCAGCGCCGCTGCCCAGTCCAGGCCGGCACTCGGCCTGCCATCCAGCGCGTCCTGGATGGCCAGCACCATGTCGCTCGACGGTCCGGACTTGCGCACGATCGCAAGCACTCCCCCGGCGATCGCCTCACGCACCAGGATCGGGCTCTCTGCCGATGTGTAGGCAATGACCGGCAGGCCGCGCTGCTCGATCTCGCGCAGGTTCTGCGTCGGCGTGGAGCCGTCCTCTAGCCGCAGATCCAGGATCACCAGCGCCCGGCCATCGGGCCACTCCACATCACGCAGACTGGCGTACCAACGCACAGACCACGGCATTCCGGCATCCTCAAATACCAGGCGGCAGCCCTTGGCAATGATGTCGTGGTCGTCAACCACAATGATCGAGCACGCCTGATCCACAACACTCTCCCTACCGCTGCAAATGAATTCAGCAGGCGTCCACCGCACACGTCCGGCCAACACCCGCAGACAGATTAGTTACGGAGCAGCGCCACCAACACCTCCATTGCGACTATCAGGTAATTCTCAATGATCTTTCAGTCGGCCAGCGAAGTCGTCTTACTCAATCGTCGCAACAAAAAACGTGCACAGAGCAGCATTTCGGCTGACGCTTCAACACCAACAATGACGGCCCAGCATCGCCCACCACCGATTCCAGCGCCCACATAGTGAGATGCCGCAAAGATGCAATTCCACTTAGTCAACGACCGCGCTTCGGCGATAACTATGGGCTCACCGTGAATCACCACAAGACAAGTATGGCACGCTTGTATCCTTTCACCAGCGCAGTCTGTCAATCTGGCGACACAAATGCGGTACCACATGTCGTCACCCCTCGGTAGATCTGACTTCTGAGTCTCAACACTTATACTGGTCGATTACACCGCGGTCTCACTAATCTCATTGCCGCCAAGCGAACACAAATCAGACGCAGCACCAGCGCCTGCGCGCAAGGATGCGTCTACCACTCGCTTCGCTTTCCTCTCCGAATCCCGAATCGTTGAGTTAGGAACCCCTGAGATGGCACATGAGCAGACGAACAGCGTGGTTGACTACTACGAAGAGTTCGCACTTCACAGAGAAGATCCAACCCAAAAACTTCTTAAGGATCTCAAAAGAGTTCAACGTCAATGGCGAACACTTGGATTACAAAGCGGACGCAGCAGCAAAGAGGCAAAAGAAAAGCTCAAGCTCATAGAAGAAGCACTTCAGATATTTCAAAGCGACGAATCGAGACACGCCTACGACGAGTCCCTGAAGCAGCGACCGAAAGCCGTCGAATCCGACAAAAAAATCAACTGGATCGATGAGTCGTGGAAGTATTACTTCGTTAAAGACAACGGCCCGGCTAAGATTGCAGCCACGAAAGCCCGCAGCGCAGAAAAAGACAATCCAAATAGCTACGTCGTGTCAGCCTGGGTAGAACTTGCCGAGGCATGGGGAAGCGACACAGAGAAGCGACAAACGTACCGAAAGGCCAAGGAGTTCGCCGACGAAGCGTACGTCCTCGACCTGAAAAAAGAGTACGTCGCCGACGTCAACTTCGCTCGCGGCGTCTGCTTCCGGGCAATCGAGCAGCATGCCAATGCGATAGAGTGTTTTCTTCGCGCTCTTCAAGAAGCCAACCCATTTACGTTTTGCGATATAGCATGGAGAGCGTCACACTCATACATAACACTCAAGCAGTACGACAAAGCCATCAACATCTGCCTGATCGCACTGAAGGTAGGTGCCGAAATTGATGAAGAATTTTTTTACAAAGTATACCTAGCATGCTACTTGGCGTTAGAGTTAAAATGTCTACACTTCCACTACAGTGTCGACAAAATTACTAGAGTTTACGAAAAAGGCAACCTCAAGGAAAGTGACGTTGTCAACTCCTTGAACGACTTCCGCAGCATGCGCGACCATATCGCGAATCAGAATATTCCGCCACACATGGTGTCGAAGTTATCAACTTTCGTCGAGGCCCACATCAGCCGCCTCGAGCTCATCGAAAAGCGCATCACTGCAATCAAAAACGCCCCGAGTGACGAACTGGCTGATACTGACGACCTGAAGCCTGGCGATCCTCCAAGCGTCAGCATTTTACTGTGGTCTCTCGGCATTGCGGTCTTTATCGGCATTGCCGCTTATTCAACCAGAGACAACACCCTTTATACAATGCTCGCCTTTCCAATAATAGGAGTATTGGGATATTTTACGATCTTACATAACCACGATCAGGATACGAGCAAATACGAAAAATCCTGCCGCGATGCTCGCGCTGCGCAGAAGAAGGCTCGGGCCGCTCAGGGGCGCGCACGTTCACTTGGTGCCGTCGAAATCAAAGCACTTGAGAGCCAGTTGCGCGAGATGAAAACGGACATTGAATCTAACTAACTCGACAGCATCAAGGAATTATCACCATGGATACACGTGTAGCCGATCAGTTGCGACTCCGAGGTGGCCACCTGGACTTTATTGGTCGTAGTCACATCTGGATCGATGATTATGACCGGGCCGATTCAGTGCGCTTCGCCCAGTTCGCACTCGCCAATGCACTGGCCCACACGGCACCAGGGCAGCTAGAGGTGCTCGTCTTCGATGATGCGCTCAGGGGCATTGCGGCACCGTTCCAGGAGGTCAACAGTGGTGGGGAGAAGATCCTGCGCCATATCAACGACGTGCAGGAGCTGAACGAGACCATCAAGTACCTGCACGACCATGTGCGCTCAGTGCTCAACGTCATCCAGGGCCGCACAGAGAGCCTGCTGGACTTCCGCCAGCAGCTCTCACCCAAGGTGGAAGGCTTCAAGTTGGTCGTCCTCTCGACGATCTACGACCTACTGAGTGACGAGATTAGAGACAAGCTCACCGTCCTGCTCAAGGCCGGCCCGGCTGCTGGCGTCACTTTTCTCATCCACTCCATGAAGCTCAAGGTCAACGAGGAGATTCTTAACCTGACGCAGCTATGCGATGTTGACGAGCGCACGGTCTACGGCGATGACGGGGCAGTGCGGGGGCAGTTCGACCCACAAAATGCCGATGACCTCATCTCAGTCAGCCAGCACGTCGCCTCGGCGGTTGCCAACGCGCAGGTGGAGCCAGTGGCCTTCAGCGAGGTGCAGCCGCTGGACGCGCCGTGGTCGCAGTCCAGCCGGGATGGCATCAGCTTTGCAGTGGGTACCTATGGGATGTCGACCATCGAGGTCACCCTCGGCGACGAGCTCAACCAGCGCCACAACGCCCTGATCACCGGCGCGGTTGGGCAGGGCAAGTCCAACCTCATCTCCGTGGTGGTGCACTCCCTGTGCCAGCGCTACTCCCCCAGTGAGGTCGAGTTCTACATGCTCGACTTCAAGGAAGGTGTCACCCTCCAGGCATTCGCCCCAGACCCGAGTACTGGCTCATTCCTGCCGCACGCCCGTGTGCTGGGGCTGGACGCCGATCGGGAGTACGGCGTCAACGTCCTGCGGCATCTCTTCGCCATCTACCGCCAGCGCATGGCCACCTTCAAGGCCGCCGGCGTGCAGAACATCCGCCAGTACCGCCTGGCTGATCCCGAGGCCGTCATGCCCCGCATCGTGGTGGTCATCGACGAGTTCCAGATGCTCTTCGGCGAGGACGACGACACCGCCGAGAGCGCGGTCGACCTGCTGGTTAAGGGTGCCCGGCTGTTCCGCGCCTGCGGCATCCACTTCATCCTGGCCTCCCAGACGATCAGCAGCGGCAGCATACTCGGTTCTACAGCGCAGGCGCTGTTCGCCCAGGTCCCGGTACGCCTGGCGTTGAAGAACTCCTTGGCGGAGTCCCACGCCACCCTCGGCCTCAAGAACGACGCCGCCAGCCACATCAGGTCTCGAGAAGCCATTGTCAACCTCGACTACGGCGAGCTGTCGTCTAACCGCAAGACCACCATCGCCTACGCCGATGACGCCATCCTGGCCGAGCTGCGCACCGCCTGGTGGCAGCAGGCTCAAGGCACCGTCACCCCACCAGAGGTCTTCGAGGGCGAATGCCGCCTCAACCTGCACGACGACGCACGCATCTTGCCATCGCTCCACATTGGCCAGGCGATGCTCGGCCGCCGCATCAGCGTCGGTGCCGCACCGCTCACGGTCGACTTCACGACCGACGTCGGCCGCAACCTGGCGCTGCTCGGCACCGGCCCAGGCCACACCATCTTGCTCAGCACTGCGCTCTCCCTCCTGCACAGCACACCAGCCGCCGAAATCGTCGTCCTCGATCTCGCCGGCAACTGGCACTCACCAGAGCACGACAACGTGCGCAGCCACTTCGAGCGCCAACTCACCAGGCTCGGCAGCACCTACCGCCTTGTCGACAAGCACCAGGCCGACGCTCTCATCGGCGAGCTCGTCGAGCGAGCCGCAACCACAGCCGACGACGCCAGTGCATCGCCGGTCTACGTCATCGGCTTCGGCTTGGAGCGGTGGCGCAGCGACACCACCAAGATCAAGACGCTCTTCGCCAATGGTCCGCTGGCCGGCATTCACCTCCTGGGGTGGTGGAACAAGTACTCCTCCTTCAAAGCCATGGTCGGGCTCGGCGGCGACAACAACTTCGACATCCGCATTGCCATGCACCTCGACCATTCCTCAGCCCGCGAGGCCTTCAAGCAGCCCATCCTGCGCTGGACGCCGCAGGACAACCGCGCCCTCGTCTGGGACAGCGCGACGATGAGCGACCCACAGCTCGTCGTCCCGTACAGCCGCATCAGCTGACGGAACGTACCGCTACCAGGCTCAGTATCTCCATCTCTCCACCGCCACGTCGAAAGGTACCCACACCATGTCTCTCGCCGACGTCCTCGCCACCGTCGAGTCCATCAAGCAGCAGATCGAAGACCAGCTCTCGCAGATCGCCAGCTTCAAGACCAAGACTGAGGACTCCATCACCCTCGTCACGTCCGAGCTACACGGCGACAACGCTGGCCACGAGCAGCGCATGCTCGCCGCTCTCAGCCAGGCGCTCGACAGTCTCAGCGGTGCCGAGAACGCGCTCAACGCGTCTGCAGACGGCTGCCAGCAAGTCATCAACCTCTAAGACACGAAACAGGAGCACCGCCATGGCCGCCCTCGCCAACGTCGTCGCAGCCGCCCAGCAGATCGGCAGCAACGCCACCCAGCTCAGCACCGGTTCTAGCGCCACCGCCCAGTCCTTGTCTCAGAAGGCAGATGAGCTGCAGTCCGTCACCGCACCCTCGCAAACGGGCGAGAGCGCTGCCCAGCAAGTTCGCACCGCCAGCCAAGCTCTCGAGAGCTGCGCCGCCGCCATGAGCCAACTCAGTTCCGCCGTCGACGACTTCGTCCAGCACGCACAGCAGTAGCCCCCTCATGCCGGAAACCATTAGCGAAGGGGCAAAGCAGGAGCTCCTCCAACAGCTACAAGACGCACTTGGCTTAGTAGCAGAAGCCGACACCAGCACCCAAGACGTGGCCGCAATTACCCACAGCGCCGCCGACGGCCATCAACTCACCGAGGTGATGCTGCAAGAAATGATAGCGGCAAGAGGTCATCTGAAGTCGTGCGCCGATCAGATCAACTACGCAATAAGCAATATCGAAGCAATTCCACTTGACCCACCCCCAGAAGACTAACACCAAGGACAGCACGCAATGTCGCACAACTTTCAGGAAGTGATTAACGAGCTACATCGAGGCCGAGATCTACTTACTTCGACCAGCGGCACACAAGGAAAGCTCGACGACCTTAGCGCAGTCCTTAGCAATGTCCGCAGTCGAGTGTCCGCATACTGCAGCGACGCCGCTCAGGATGCCGCGGAGAACCTTGCAACAGCACAAGGAATTATATCCAGCAACACCAGAGGCTGTATCACGGCATACAACGACGCTAATAATGAGCTGATCACCAGAATTATAGGCACAACTGGATATACCAATTCCACCAACACAGAAGGAAAACAACAAAGCAACAATCGGCCACAGCAAGCAGCCCCAGCCACCCCAACAACCAAAGACAATCTTAAGATCAAAACCGACACCAAACTCGACTCACAGAATAACTCAACCCCCCAGAACAGAGCGCTAATACCGCCAGATGCCAACAATAGCGGCATCAGCAATCAGAGATCCCTCACCACACGAACCAACGAACTACTTAAGCTTGCAAGCACATTTGATCAACTCGGAGTAAATACTTCCATTTCGATACGGCTGTTGCTGCAGCATATCGCCGAGATTGAAGAAAACTGCTTCGCAGAATCTAGAATAGCCTACAAGAAAGCAGCAGTTCGCGCCCAGAAAGTCAACTCGATCAAGCAGTACAAGAGTAAAACTACATCATCGGACCATAGTCAGACATTAAGCGGTTGGTCCGCTAGGCGACCCGAAGGGTTCCATACACCAAATGATATTGAAGTACTCAGAATCTCCGAAATTATTTCGCATCCCCGCAGGTCAAGCGGATGTAGGGATCACGGCATTAGAGGAAGAGCTTTTGCCTCCCATTGCGAACGGCAACAAGCCCTAATTGCAGACGAGTCACTAATCGGCGTATCTCGACCATTATGCCGAGACTGCCCTGGCTGGTTTCGCAAGTACTCTAAACACGATGGGAGGATTTGGTACGTCACAGAACCAAATGGCACCTGGGTGTTCTGGCATGACGGCGCAGTAACAATGCCAGACGGCACCGACATTGAACCCAATGAACCCATTCCAGGTAAGTACTGGAATTGACATTTCACATAAAAGGAGTATAGTAAATGATTGATATGAACAATCTCAACCAACAACTACAACTCGGCCGCGAAGAACTCGCCGCAAACGAAAAAGCAATCCTCTCACTACAGCGCCGTATTGCGATCTGGCGAGCAATGATTGATGAGAGCGATGCTGACCTCTCATATCAAATTCGTATCCGGCTCAATACAATGTGTGTTCGCCACGTACAAGATGTTTGGTATCGTGCTTTCCCTGATGATTCTGGAGTCGAAGATCTCCTCGCGCTCGCACAGAATGTTGCAGATGGACAGGCTGATCCAGCAGAAGCAGAGGAGCGTGCACGCAGCTACTTTGAAGAGCTCCTATTCGATGTGGAACTCGACAGTATCACCGAGCCAGCAACCTTTGTGGCCGACGCCGCAGCTAGTGCGGTGATGTCAGCCTGCCACCGAGATCTGTACTACGAAGTCGATATGGATAGCGACCTCGAGGATGACGATCTACTGCCAGATTCGCTCGATTTGAGCTATGCCTGCTCGGCTGCTGCCGCCCGCGGGCTGAATTGGCAACCTGCCAAAGACGTTGATGTTAACGCTCGTCGTGCATTTTGGACATGGTATCTTGATGAGGCAATTCCTGCAGCGATGAACGACTAGAATAGCTGTGCATCTATCATTTGATAATCGTCAAGGTGAGTTTTTAAAACAGATCCCTTAGCAACATGTAGTCAATTTTTCCTCCACCGAATCGCTGAGGCATATTCACACTATCCATCGAAGGTGCTGTGAACTCAACAGATGCCAGCGTCGGCTAGTCGCACGAATAGGCCTCATTATATACTTTCTTAGACACAGTCATCATTATCCTACATGAGTCCTTCACACAACGGAGATGAAAGTAGAATGTCCGATCTGCAGCAGGAAACTACCTTAGACTACTACCAAGAATTCGGCTTCAAGCGGAAGAAATCGACAGATCAACTACGCCAAGATGTTGAGCGCGTTCAGCGTCAATGGCGACTGCTAGCTTCTCTTAGTGGAGACAAGGGCGCTGAGGCAAGCGAGAAACTCCGCCTCCTGGCAGACGCCGCTCTCGTCTTCCAAGACGATGCATCGCGTGAGGCGTACGACCAAGCACTTGCGTCGCAGCCAGTCGAGGATAGCGCACCCATCGACTGGATCGCCGAGGCACGCAAGTACTACTTCGTTGACGATGACGACGCCGCCCGAGCCGCGGCGAGCAAGGCCAGAGCAGTACATGGCAACGACCCGCAAAGCTACGTCATCTCTGCCTGGATCGAGCTCCGCGAAGGCTCACGAGCGAATGGCAAGAAAGAGCAGCGCAATCACTACAAACGCGCGCGAGACCACGCCAGCAATGCCTACATCCTCGACACCCGAGAAGAGAATGTAGCCGACGTGAACTACGTCCGCGGCGAAGCATTCCGGCTGCTCGGCAAGCACAAGAAGGCGGTGGAGAACTACGAGCGCGCCTTTGAAGCCGTCGAAGCCGGCGTTCCTTCGGACATGGCGTGGCGGGCCGCTTACTCGTACGTCGGCATCGACGACTGCGATGCTGCCATCGAGCTCTGCTTAGAAGCACTTCGCCATAACGACGACTTGGATGCCGAGACGATGGAGTATGTGCAACGTGCGTATTACTACGCAATTGAGCATGCGTGCTTTCCGTTTGCTAATGAAGTGAATGACGACAACTTCATCAAAGACGTTTATGGCTATCAGGACTATTGGAACACCGACGACACTTATGAAGCGTCGCTGCGTGAATTCCGGAAGGAACTATCCCGCCTCGATTCGAAAGAAATACTCGAGAAGCGCTCTGGCGAAGTTCGTAACTTCCTCCAGCTGAATATTCAGAGACTGGAGTTCATGCAGAAACGCGTTGATATGCTCAACGCGGTACCGACGATATCAGACGAAGATCGCAAGCTGCCAAAAGTGGCTAATGAACCGAACCCCGTAATTCTGCTTATCGCGGGAGTTCTGACGATCGCTTCAGTATTCGCTAGCTACGTTACACCAAGCGATCTCAAGGACGGCAGCGAAGTTTATGTCATGACCCCAATAATTGTCGGCCTAGTCGTAATTTACATGATCTGGCTGGCAATATACCTTAGCAGCAAAGACGAAAGGAAACAGGCGGAAAAGCAACTGGAGGAGAAATCAAAGCAAGCTGATGAGGCGCACAAGTATGCGGACAACTATGGTCTTGGTCAGGTTAAGGCTATAACAGAAAAACTGCGCAGGATGAAAGGATAGAGTCATTTAGAGAGTATTCTTGATATAACTAACTCAAGAGCAGATTGGTGTCATACTTTACATGTATTTTCATTCTGTGTTAGTCTTTTTATAAGATAACAGCTAATTGCAATAAGGAGGTGTTCCATGCTATCTGCCTACTCTCAAGCAGAGTATCTTGCGATGTCCATACGGCAAGTTGAGATCCCTCCCACGACGCTAGAGCACTACATCACTGGCCTCTATGCCCTGAACCTCGCTGCACCAGAAGGCACCAGCGGGGACTGGCACGATGTCTTCCACTGGCAGGACGGCACGGAGCAGCCACGCCAGGTCACCCTGGCCGGCATGGGAGACATCGAGACCTCACCCATCTACGGAACCCTCGGCATCTATGAGGGCAAAGACCGCCTAACTGCCCAAGGTTTAGATGTCCCTGCCAGCATGCAGCGCGTCTACATTGCCAACCACTCACGGGCCATCCTGGACCTGCTCTACCGCTCCCTCCATCGCTGGGGACGCGTCCTCAACCTGACTGGCGCCACCACCGACTGGCTCAACACAAGAGAGCAAGGCGAACGCCTCCTCGAGCAGGCCACCTTGCTTGAGCCTCACTTCCACCCAGCCGCCCAGGACGAGCTGCGCCGCTGGATCACTAACGAAGCCAGTGCGCTGAGGGCGGTGTATGGGTGATGAACCACCACTACCACCACTACCACCACACCAGCACACGCCAGAAGCCCACGCCCCAGGGCGGCCATTCGAGCATCACCCTTTCACCCCAGAGCAAGCGCGCCACATCAATCTGATGCGGGCCATCGCCCAGGAGCTGACCAGCCGCACCGGTGATGCCTTCATCCTCAAGGGCGGCACCGCGCTGCTTTTGGCCTACAACCTGCCACGCTTCTCGATCGACCTGGACTTCGACGGACGTAGCCCCGCCATCGACCTGACTGAGTCCATCCACGCCGGTGCCGCAGCCGCCCAGCAGCCCGTCCGTAGCCTGCGCGACGCCAAACACACACCCACCGTCCACCGCCACATGCTGCACTACCGCGACGATGTCATGCGCCCACTCAAGATCGAGGTCTCCTACCGCCAGGCCCAGCAGATAGACGAAGACGACGTCACCGCCATCGACGGCATCCGCACCTACCGCCTGGAGAGGCTGGCCTCACTCAAGATCGACGCCCTGGTCAACCGCACCAAGGCCCGCGACATCTTCGACACCAGCTTCCTGCTCCACCATTACCCCGAAGCGATCAGCGACGATGACCTGACCCGCATCGACCAACTCATCGACCTCATCGGCCTCAACGACCTGGAAGCCATCATGCAGGACGACGACATCCTCAACCGCTTCGACCTCACCCACGTCGCCGTCAGCCTCGTCGAGAACGTGCTGAGGATGAAGCGGGAGCGAGGTGGGAATAGATCAACATAGGACGGCTAATACTTGCAGCCTTAGTCGCTGGAGCGACGTTGGCGTCCGTCATGACACCGTTACTTGCGCATGACTTTGACTAGCCTCGATCTGCTCTATCCGCTTCAAAACTGAGTCAAAAAACACCTTCATATCTTCAGAGAGCCGATCTTTAATGGGATCCTTCAAGCATTCTTCAATGAGAGGTTTTAGGCAGTATTTCATAACTTCAAAATGTTTCTCAGGATCAGGGCAACTTAAGACCCCAATGATACGCAGCGCCAATTCATTACCCCACGGAAGAGGAATGGCAATCTCCTTCATTTTAGTGGTCAGAGTTTTAAATAGTTTTTTGATGGCATACTCAAGTATTTTCTTAACCACATCCTTAACGTGCTCTTTTATTCGAATCTTCCTATCCTTTTCGATCTTCTCAACTACCGAATCGACTATATTACTCGCTAGTTCTTGAGCCATTTCGTCAGTTATCTCATCAACATCCTTATAGAACTCCAGCAACGCCACACAGATCACACATACTAGATGACCATACTTTAGAATTAGGTGAATCTGCCGTCTAACCCTCCCTAATTCCGAATCAGTTAATGAAGATTGATCGATAATCGAGGACGCGATTTTGTCAGCAGCCACGCCTGTTAAGTTACCGACAAGCTCGGTATATGCGGAATTCAGTACGCTAGAGACAGTGCTCCAATTACCATAATTATACGCTTCGGATTCAATGAGTATTTTACCTATGGATTTCGCAACATACTCAATATTCTGCTTGTCAGAATATTGCGAATCATTGTTTGCAGTTCCGCTACGAAACTCATCCGACCACTTTATCCACCCACCTTCAGTTACGGAATTTTTGCAGCTAAAATCCACGGCTTGCCTAAATTCATTCACTCCGTGCAACATTTTCTTACAGTCACACGTGCATTCCTCGATCCGCTCCAGGGAATCCGCGCAGCGGCTATTATGAGCCATTCAGCTCCTCCTATGCTTCACAACAAACAGGTAGGTTATACGAAGTTATTCACGGTCATGAATACTAGAGGATAGTCAATACAGTTTTGGCCGCTAGCCAGGGGCGCGCTTCACTTTCGACGAAGTTGAGCCGATTCTCTTGCAGCAACACTCGCGATGATTTGCCCGTCGGTCTTCTCCGCCGATGGGTCAACCGAATAGCAGAAACTCAAGTTCAAGTCATCTTTAAACTTGGCATAGAGTTCTGGGCGCAAGAACTCGCTCTTTTGTGAGTTGAAGGGCGAACGCTTTTTCAAGCTGCCATCACTCTTCTTGCCGCTTCGCCTCACCTCTATGCAGTAGATCTTGTCGGGATCGTCGCTGGCATCCGAGATGCCTAGTTGTCGCACAACGGCTTTCTTTTGCCCCTCGCTCAGATCCTTGATTTCGACAGGAATCCACTTGCCAAACTGCTCAGTGAACTGATGGAGGATATCACCGAGATTTTCCACCCACTCAATACCAAAGAATTCTCTCAGCGTTTGCGCCTCTACCATAAGCCCACCTTGGTTCGCAGGGACCGAAAGTGAATCAGTAATGTCTGTCTTCCTCATGAAGCACAAATCTACAAGCGCAAAGCCATCCGGCTTCGGACTGTTGATGTAATCGGTGACCGTGACATAGTATCCCTGCTTTTTGTAGGTAAAGTCAAAGCACGTCACCACCCATCCTTGCCTTCGCATGGCGTCTCGCAGTGCTTTCAGATTGCGTAGCGGCAAGGACATAGTAGCGACCCCTTCGTTGTACCAACTGATGATGTATCATCCTACCGAGCAGTCAGCAGAAATACAGGCTACTGTCATCAATGCTGACAAACATCAGCAACCCCGCTCTCCCAACTCCTTCAGCCCCGCACTACTTCTGCAGGAGCGTCAGCGGTTCCACCCCAATCTGTTCTGCCATCTTCTCTAGGCTCTTGAGGGTGAGGTTGCGTTCGCCGCGTTCGACACCGCCCATGTAGGTGCGGTGGACGCCAAGAACGTCTGCGAAGGCTTCTTGGCTCAGGCCTCTCTCCAGCCGGTAGGCACGCAGGTTCCTGCCCACCGTCTTCTGGAGATCGCCAACAGCCACATCTCTCAGCCTGGCCACCTGCTACTTGAAGGTCTACAGACTGATGAGTAGCATCACGGTCACGATGCCAGCCGAGCGGTGGGGAGGTGAGAGCGATGAGCGGTGGCGACTGACTGTAATCCATCAGGCTGCCTCACGGTGCTCGGCGTCGTGAGGCAGTTCTGCTTCGAGCGTCCAAGTCACTGCAAAGCCAACCTTGGCCAACAGCCAGCCAGGCATGTCGAGCGACACGACTCGGCTGTTGACAGCCTTCGGCGAACGATGCACCCGCGCTACCTGCGTCGCCGCAACGGTGTCGGTGATCATCATCTCGGCGATGGCGGTATCTGTGTAGTCGACACGGAGCGAGAGCCCACGAGCAGGCTGGGGCAGCTCCACGAAGAGACGGTGGCCCCACGATGGGGTGACAACACGGAGTAGCTGCCGGATCCGCACTGGCTTACCGCTCTGCGCCGCGTCGTCCAGCTGGACGCAGTAGGTCTGGCCAGTTGCCTGGACGGTACGGCGGATCGGCTGTGGCCGGCCATCGACGGTTAACTCGAGCAACTCGTAGGACTCTTGGCTGCGGGCGTCCATGCCAGGGCGTGGTGCCATGAACCAGGTGGAGGTAGCAGGGATGTCGCCGCGCAGCGCGTTGTACGCCGCCCGATCGGATACGCAGGCAAAGCGGCGCTCACTACCACTGGGTACGGTGGTGTACTCCCACTCCACCGTCACGTCGAGCAGAGGAGTACCTGCGGTACTCC
>ERZ773009.818-NODE-818-length-22558-cov-15.084433_pt1 | contig 22558 bp, 13 predicted proteins | sample MGYA00580663_ERZ773009 | MGnify/ENA primary metagenome ERZ773009 (study PRJEB29015, sample SAMEA2737969) | human oral metagenome | biome: human oral; feature: human-associated habitat; material: dental | place: China | collected 2026 ... | reverse complement strand
CCTCGCCGATCATCGGCTGGATCTGGGCCGGGGTCGTGCCCCACACGCGCATGAGGACGTCCACGGGCACCGTGGGCAGCCCCGCCTTGCGCAGGACGACCACGGCGCAGGGTCTGAGGGTCGACCCCATCTCCCCGCCCTCGGCGAGCGCCCAGTAGCCGGCCGTGCTGAGGTTGGGGCGCACACGGTGCGGCTCGGCGCCCGGCAGGTTCTCATCCAGCAGGCCGAGCTGAGTGGCGTGGCGGCCCTCCTTGGAGCCGTCGTCATGGACGACGACCAGGCTCAGATCGACGGCGAACAGCCCCCGCTCGCCGTCCCCGACGTGCAGCAGCCGCGCCAGAGGGGAGCGGCGCTCGATGCGTCTGAGCGCGATGAGGAGATCCTCCAGGCTGGCGCGCCGCCGCGGGTCCCCTCCGGCCGGACCATAGGTGCGGCGACGCGCCTCGGCGCGCTCCCAGCCCGGCGGGGGGAACTCGGGCACCACGATCCACGCCGAGGCCTTCGGGGTGACGGCGATCTGCATCCTTCAGTCTCCTTGTGGACTTCTTGTGCGACACGCGTGCCGCGCTGGTCGAGACGGTCTCAAAGACGGTCGACGGACAGTCGGCACTTGTAGGATTCACCATTCTATGCTGTGGCTGTGCCAGTAACCGTGCCCGTCCCCGCCTCGCCCGTGCAGCGCCTCCTCGCCGGCGGGATCGATGTCCTGCTCGTGACCGGGGTCTCGTGCTTCCTGCCGGTGTCCGCGGCCGGCAGGGTCCTGTGCGCGGGGCTCGTCCTGGTCGTGCTCGTCGCGGCGCAGGCCGTCACGGGCGCCGGCCCCGGCGGCGCCGTGGTGGGCATGCGTCTGCACCGGGTCTCGCACGACAGCGGCCCGCCCGGGGCGGCGGCCGTGGGACGCGCGGGCCTGATGGCGATGGCGGGTGCGGCGACCCTGGGGATCGCGCCCCTGATCATGGTCATGCGCGCGGATGCGACCGGCATGCGGCGCACCTGGTTCGACCGAATCTCGGGGACGGTGCTGGTCTCCCGGCGCTCGCAGACGGTCTACACCCTGGTCATCGGAGGGCGCTCCGTGCTGGTGGACGCCGCGGTGCTCCTGGGCCGGGCCCCTGAGCGCGGGCCCGGCCGCGAGGGGGTGCGCCTGGTCTCGGTTCCCTCCGACGACGCCACGGTCTCCAAGACGCATGCGCTGCTCGAACCCACCCCCGAGGGGCTGGCCGTGACCGATCTCGGCTCCACGAACGGGACCTACCTGGTCGATTTCCGCGGCAGCCATGAGCTGGCCCCCGGACTGGCCGAGACAGTGCCCCGGGGTGGGGCTATATACTTCGGCGAGGCCGAGTGCCGCGTCCGGTGAGACGGGAACAGGGTCCCAGACCGAGTCGGCGAGGAGCCGGCGAGCGGCTGCCGGGCCCGTCCGGGACAGCCGCGGGGCTGTCGCTCGGTCGCCGTATCCCATCCCGATCCCCGATCCACCCCGTCCCACTGCAGTCACCGATCCACCGCAATCCACCGTCAGTCACCACAGAGCCGCCCCGAACCCGCTGGGTGAGTCGCGAAGGAGGAGACCGTGTCCGAGCACGGCGTCGCACGCTGGAACCGTTGGGCCGAGGGGAGCTGGACGAGCGTCGTCGCACCGCACGGCGTCCTTCTGCTGCCCCCCGGCCTGTCCGAGGAAGTGGTCACCGGCCTGTGGGAGGAGATGCGCTCCTCCCGGGCCAGTCTGACGGCGGTCCTGGATCAGCTGGTCGTGGGGGCCGGCGGGCGCCTGGCGGACATCCCGGACTTCGCCCTGGTCGTGGCCGTTCCCGACGGCGTGCACGTGGCCGCCCGCGGGGAGGTCGGTCTGGAGATCGACGGCGAGTCCGTCGACGCCCGCCGGGTCGCCACGTGGCGGGAGATCTTCCTGTCCGGCTCCCCGACGATCATCCTGCGCGCGCCCGAGCGGACCGGCTCGGTCCTGCGCCCCGCGGCCGACGCCGTCCTGGCGGCCTCCGCCGTCTTCGTGGGGGACACGATGACGGACGCCGCTCCCGCCCAGCACGAGGAGCTCCCCGCCCCGGAGGAACCCGGACCCTCCTCCTACACTTCGTCGTTCACCGCTGCGCCGGGCCCGGTGGATGACGCCCCCGGCGGGGGCGACGCCTCCTACGCGCCGGTCGCGTCCGCAGCTCCGGTCGCCTCGGCGTCCGCGCCCGCCGCGGCGCCGGCCCCGGTGGATGAGGCGACCGGCGCCGCTCCGCTCGGCTGGCAGCGCGAGGCCGCTCCCGGGGGCCTGGCCTCGGCCGCATCGCAGTCCTTCGCGCCCGCCGCGGGGCGCACGCTCCTCGCCGAGCGCGAGGCCCCCGCCGTGAGCGCCTCCGACGCCTCCGAGGTCGTCGAGATGACCGAGGCGGACGAGCAGCTCGTCTCCGAGGCTCCCGACATCGACGTCGATGACGTGCCGGTGGACGGTTCGGAGGTCGTCGAGATGACCGATGCCGAGTGGTCCGAACCCGTCGACTCCGACTCCGTGCCCCTCGAGCCCGGCCGGTCCGCCGAGCCTGCTCAGTCCGCCGAGCCCGTGGGGTCTGCCCAGTCCGCCGAGCCCGCCATCTCCTCGGACGACCCCGCCGAGGCCGACGAGGCCCGGGAGGCGGATGGCCCCGTCGCGCAGGACGACCCGGCCTCCGTCCCGGGCGTCTCCGTCCAGGACGAGATGGCGTCCGACGATCGGCCCGGGCTCGGCTCCGCGCTCGACGACGAGGCCGAGATGGCCGCGCTGACGGGATCGGGCCGCCCGCTCCCGGGAGACCACGACGGCTGGACGAGGGCCGCCCTGCCCGAGAACCTAGTCGATGACCTCGGCCCGCTGGTCACCCCGGGGAGCGTGCCGTTCAGCTCGGTGAGTGCGCCGTCGGCCCCCGGGAGCACAACCTCCGCCCAGGAGCAGGAGTCCTCGACCGACACCCCGCTGTCCATCGCCGTGGTCGTCGAGGAGCCCGAGGAGCCGGTGTCGGGCCGCCAGGCCCTGTCGGTGCTCTGCCCCGAGGGCCACGCCAACCCGACCAACTACGTGCGCTGCCGCACCTGCGGCGCGGAGCTGTCCCAGCCCGCCCGCATGATCACCTGCCCGCCCCTGGGTCGTCTGCGCATTCCCTCCGGGCAGGCCATCCCCCTCGACCGACCGGTGCTGGTCGGTCGCCGTCCCACGCCGGAGGACGTGGCTCAGCTGAAGGACGAGGAACCGACCCTGGTCACGCTGCCCAGCCCCGAGCGACTCGTCTCCCGCAACCACGTGCTCATCGAACTCGACGAATGGTCCGTCCTCGCGCGCAACCTCTCCGCGGGCAACGGCACCATGCTCATGCGCGACGGCGCCGCCCCCCAGAAGCTCCCCAGCGCCGACTCCGTCGTGCTGCGCACCGGTGACATCCTCGATCTCGGCGACGACCAGTCGCTCGTGCTCGAGGATCTTCCGTGAGCGGAGATACCAGCGCCGCCCACCCCGAGATTCCCGGGTACACCTACCTGCACGAGCTCGGGGCGGGCGGCTATTCGCGCGTTCACCTCTACGAGCAGCACATGCCCCGCCGCGAGGTGGCGGTCAAGGTCATGGACACCGACGTCGCCGGCAGCTCGGCCTCCCGCTTCGAGTCCGAGGCCAATCTCATGGCGAAGGTCTCCTCCCACCCGGCGATCCTGTCCGTCTACGGCGCCGGCGTCTCCGCCGACGGGCGGCCCTTCATCGTCATGGAGTACTGCCCGCCCCCGCAGCTGGAGATGCGGCTGCGGCAGAAGGCGCTGTCCATCCCCGAGACGCTGGATACGGCCATCCGCATCGCCGGCGCCGTCGAGACGGCCCACCGAGCGGGCATCATCCATCGTGACATCAAACCTGCGAATATCCTGTTCACCGTCTACCGGCGGCCCGTTCTGGCCGACTTCGGGATTTCGGCGATGAGCGGTCCGCGGCGGGCCTCGGACGGCAGCGAGCTGCGCGGCATGAGTGTGCCCTGGGCGCCGCCCGAGCAGCTCATCGGGTCCCGCAACGCCGAGCCGACCACTGACGTCTACTCTCTGGCCGCCACCGTCTACGCGATGCTCACCGGGCACAGCCCCTTCGAGACGCCCGGGGCTTCGGAGGGCGTCTACGAATTGGCGCGGCGCATCGTTAAGGACGCCGTGCCGCCGCTGGGGCGGCCCGATGTGCCCCCCTCCCTCGGGCGGGTGCTCACGGTCGCCTTGGAGAAGGATCCCGCCCGCCGCTATCCGACGATGCTGTCCTTCGCACGGGCTCTCCAGCAGATCCAGGCCGAGCTCGAGCTGCCCACCACCGCCGTCGACCTGTACGACGACGGGCAGGACGAGGACGCCGGCCGGCCGGCTCTCGACGTCGACGACCCCGAGGCGACCCGCCTGGGCGTGTTCTCCCGCGTCGAGGAGCCCGTCGTCGTGCCCGCTGGGCCCCGAACGACCGATGACGCGGAGCCGGAGGCGGGCGCCGAGGACCATCGCTCCCGGGTTCCCGCCCGCCTTATCGGCGCGGCGGCCGTCGCGGTCCTGGCCACCGTGGTCGCGGGCGCCGTGATCGCCTCACGGTCCATGGACGAGGCCCGCCCGGCGTCGTCCTTCGCGACGCTGGCTCCGGCGCGCTCGGACCCCCTGGGCGCCACGGTCCCCGAACCGCGCGACCTCGAGGGCGCCCTCGGCGCGGACGGACGGGTCACCTTCACATGGGAGGTTCCCGAGGACGGGTGGACCGGCACCTACCTCTACCGCGGCGATATCGCTGGTGAGGACGATGAAACCCTCGAGCCGACGGGGAGTACGAGCGCATCGCTGCCCGCCCAGTCGGGCTCCACCTGCATCGAGGTCTTCAGCGTGCGCCAGGACGGCAAGATCTCGGCGGCGACCCGCACCTGCGTACCGACCCCCTGACCGGCCCTGACCGGCCGGACCGCCCAGCCGCTCAGTCAGTCCTCCACCCGGAAGGCGGCACTGCCCAGGACGATCGTGGCGCCGGTGGGCACGGGAACCGGCTCATCGGGCTTAGCCGTGGTCACGGAGCCGTCCTCCTCCTCGACCCGGGTGCCGTTGGTCGAGTGCAGGTCGGTGATCCACAATCCGCCCGGCACGGGTGCCAATGCCGCGTGCGTCTTGGAGATGGATCGATTCGCGTCGCCCAGGGCCACGCAGGTGGCGTCGCGGTACTCGGAGATGTTATCGGGGTCGCGGCCCACGACGGTGGTCGAGTCCAGCACGATCGGGGTGCCACCGGTCAGCGGCATCAGTCGGCTCGCGCGCGGATCCTCGGTGTGACGGTGCCGGCCCCGAGCGGCCGCGGGGGAGGAGGCGGAGATCACCGGCGGGGCGACCGGGACGGAGTCCGTACTGATGAGCTCGGGTGATGACGCGGACGAGTGGGACGACGCGCGCCGGCCGCGCGTCCGGGGGACGGAGGGCGTGGGCTCGTACGACGGGGACACGGTGACGGGCTCCTCGGTTGATGGTGGATGGGGGGATGATGCGGATGCGGTCAGTGGTGAGGTGACCACGGTCTCGTGCGGCGACGGTGACGACACGCCGCCGGGGACGGACCTGATGGTCTCCGTCGTCACGGCGAGGGGCTCGGCCGCAGCGGATGCCAGAGGAGCCTCGTCCCCGGTGGGCGTGTCGAGGTGGGTCGGCACGGACGACCAGGGCACCGAGTCGATAATGGCACGGTCGGCGCTGGGAGGGGGAGCCACCATGCTCGTCGTGTCGACCGTGTTGCCGATGTCCGAGGCGGTGGAATCGTTTGGGGCGAGGAAGAACGTGTTCTCGGGGAAGACGCGGTCGCGCCCGGTCGTCCGAGGAGCCGCGTGCTGGGGCCCCTGATGCGACAGCACCTGACGCCGGGGCACCTGCCGTCTGGGGGACTGCCTCCGAGGGGTCTGATGGCCCTGGTGCTCGGGCCGCTGATCGGAACGGGACCGCGTCGTCACCGCCATCATCCCGGACATGCGGTCGTGCCAGCCCTGCCCGTTCGGGTCGGCGGCCGACGAGCGCATGAAGGCGATCGCTCCCAGGCACGCCGTGGAGATCATCGCGAAGAACAGCAGATCGGCATGGACGAACAGGCGCGTCATGGGCGGACCGCCGGTGGAGGCGTCCACGAGGCGCACCCCCATGAGCCGGCCGCCGGGGCTCCAGCCGGTGCGGGCCAAGACCAGCTCGCGGGGGGCCGCGATGACGACGGTCGCCGCGCCCCACACGAGAAGATCCTTGGAGAGGACTGCGGTCAGCAGGAGGACGAGACCGGCCCAGAGCACGCCGCCGCTGACGAGATCGATCACCCCGGCGATGATGCGATCGCGCACCGCGGCGGGCGGGGGAACGGCCTCGCGGGGCGACGGCGTCGAGGTCACTGGCGCTTCCTCCTGGATGCGGGACGATTCGCGAATCGTCGGAATGAGCGGGATCGGGATCTGCCCGAGCGCCGCAGGGAGCGCGGCGACAGGCGTGCGACAAGGCGTCGCGGTCGGGAGCGCTCCGAACCCATGGCGGGGACCATGACGTCGGCCGATTCCCAGATTGTGCCCACAGCGTACGACGATGGCACGCCTTGACCGAAGACCTGCGCGTCGACTGCTGCCGCGAAGCGGCCCAGATCGGCGGTCGGGAAGGCCGGCGCGAGACTCGAAGCGGCCTCGCGCCGGGTGGCGCGCGGCGGCGCGAGGCGTCCGAAGTCGCGCGCCCGATCCACGACCTCGTCCCAGGCGCCGAGCACGCCGGCCACCCCGCTGCGTCGTCGGCGCACCCGCCGACGCAGCGCCTTGGCCGCCAGCACCGCCGCGATCGGCAGCAGCACGGCCCCCAGCCCGCCGGCCACGGCCAGGACGAGAGCGGCGCTGCGGTGCCGGCTGTCATCGTCGGAGTCGTTGCGGTCCTCATCCTCGTAGGTCGGCGGTAGCTCGGCCGGGTCCTGCAGGGGCAGAGGGGGCTGAAGCACCTGGGGCTCGGGGTTGGAGACCTTCTCGGTCGTCTGCTGCTGGGGCACCTGGTCGCGGTCGGGGACGACGTCGACGGCGATCCACCCCACCGAGCGGAAGGGGACCTCCACCCAGGCGCTGACGTCCTGGCCGGTGACGTTGGAGGCGTCGCCGTCCATGGCGGGCTCGAAGCCCATGACGACGCGGGCCGGGATCCCCAGCGAGCGGCACATGAGCATCATGAGCACCGGGTACTGCTCGTCGTCCCCGACCAGCGCCCCGGCCTCCACCATCGCCGTCAGACGGGCCGCGCCGTGCCCGGGCTGGGAGGGGCTCTTGGTGCCGTCGGAGTAGTAGCCGGTGCGCAGCGCCTGCTGGAGGATGCGGATCTGGGCCAGGGGCTCGGAGGTCGAACCGACCAGCGTCGTGGCCAGGGTCTGCACGGAGGGCGGCACGTCCTCGACCGGTCCCAGGGCGACATCGTCGACGCCGAGCTCGGTCAGTCGCGTGTCCGAGGCCGTCGGCGGAGCGTCGACCTGCTCGGTCAGGACGTCGCCGTCGGTCAGGCCGGCGGTGGCGATACCGGTGGCGGAGAAGGCGTCGTAGTACAGGCTCTGCGAGACCGCGTCCGCCCTCGGACCCGAGACCTCCAGCCCGAGGGAGTCGGAGACCGTGGGCACCCACGGGAAGGTATAGCCGTCGATGCGCACGCTCGTCTCGTGCGAGAACTCCGAGCGGGTCCCCCCGGAGGCGGCCAGCGGGGTGTCGCGGCCGACGCGTTGGAAGCGGGCGGCCCCGGACGTGGGCGTGCCGATGCGGGCCGACAGCCCGTCGTAGGAGTCCAGGGCCGCCAGGCGGATGCGGGTGGAGTCGTCGGCCCCGGAGGCGGTCATCAAAGTGGTCGACGCCAGGTCCGTCTCCAGGGTCCGTACGAGGGACAGCGGCGTGGCGTACTGAGTCAGATCCAGAGGCGGCTCGAACAGGTCTCGCAGCACGGTCCGCTCGCGGGGGACCGTCGGGGCGGCCAGGGCGACGACCGCGCCGGTGACCGTCAGGAGTGCGAGCACCCGCGCCAGCCCGCGCCGCGAGCCCCGTCCCACGCCGGCGTCCCCCGACTCCAGCGCCTCGGCGACGCGTTCGCGCCGACCGCGCTGGGCCGTCAGCGCCCACAGCAGAAGCACTCCGGTCATCAGGACCGCGCCCACCGCAGTGGGCGCCAGGGTGGTGCCATCGCCCCAGGCGATGGCCAGGGCCGCCTGGGCCAGCACCGTCGTGCCGGCGACCAGGACGCGGCCCGACAGGGCTGCCCGGCCGGCCACGACCCCGCCGGCCATGCCCACCAGCCACGGCAGCACCGTCATGGCGGGGAAGGACGTCAGCGGCACCGGCAGGGTCAGGGCGTCGCGCCACACCGTCACCGTGGCCGCCAGCACCGCGCGCACCGCCTGCCGGCCGCTGCCGGTGTCCGGCAGCACCCACGGGGCCAGGCCCGCATGGACCAGCGCGGCCAGGGCCAGCGCGGGGGCCGGCCCCTGGCGGGTGCCGGTGCACACCAGGGCGACGACGGTTCCGGCCCCGACCCCGCCGGCGGCCGCCATCGCCCCGACGGGGGATCCGAAGGGCGGCACGAACAGGACTGCGGCGACGAGCTCCAGAATGACGACGAGCCCTAAGTCGACCCACCGCGCGGGCGGCAGCTCCCGCAGGCCGGCGGTGCTCCGGCCTCCCCGCCCGGCGGGGGCGCTCACGACGCCCTCCTCATGATGCGGGGAAGGGACTCGACCCGGTCCAGGTCGTAGGCGGTCAGTCCGGCCGGCCCGCCCACCGAGCGGCGACCCGCGGCGTTCGAACCGCAGCGCAGAGCCAGGGCGAGCGCGTCCAACGGCGCAAGGGTGCGCACGCGCGCCAGCGTCCGCTCCTGACAACGCTGACCGGTGACCAGGATGACGACGGAGGCCTCCGGATGCCGGGCGCAGGCCCGGCTGGCCAGATCGTCGCAGCCCTGTTCGGCGGTCGGTGTCACCAGGCACGAGGCGTCGAGGAGCCGAAGCCCGGTGGTCACCGGCAGCTCCTCCTTCTGAGTCGCCAGGGCGATCTCGCGGCCGTCGCCGACGGCGGCCAGCGCCAGGGAGCAGGCCACCGACACCCCCGTCTCGAAGTCCTCCTCCACCTCGTAGTCGTCGATGAGGCAGTCCAGAAGGATCAGGAGGCTGGAACGGTGCGTCTCCTCGAACTGGCGGACCATGAGGCGGCCGATGCGGGCAGTGGTGCGCCAGTGGACGTTGCGGCGGTCGTCGCCGGGCACGTAGTCGCGCAGGGCGTGGAACGAGACGTCGGAGCTGGACAGCTCCTGGGTGACGGCCCCCTCCACGTCGCGCATGAGGCCGTGCATAGTGGAGCCCGCGCGAACGGTGCGCGGATGGATGTGGACGAGCTGGGCCCGGGTGCGCTCGCGCTCGCGGCGCAGCAGCCCGACGGGATCGGCGGACACCGAGACGACGGGGCCGACGGTGACGACGCCGCGACGAGCGGTGGGCAGGACGAAGCCGCGCTCGTGGACGGCGGCCGGCCGCAGGGTGGGGACGGCGAAGACGGCAGTGCCGGGGCCGACCGGCATCTCCATGCGGGCCGGCAGAAGCGGATGGGAGGTGGGGTTGAGCACGGAGAGGTGGATGATCGCTTCGTCGCCGACCGTCACCCGCGGCTCGAGGAGTTCGTGATGGACGCGGTGGGCTCCGCGCGGCAGGAGCCACAGCCATGAGGTGCCCGCGATGACGGCGAGCACGGCGGCCGCGGCCCGCGCCTCCTGCCAGCCCAGGCGGAGCGCGGCCAGGCCGGTGGCGACCAGGAGCGCCAGGCAGGCCCATCCAGTGGGGGTGACGATACCCAGGGCGCGGCCCGAGGCCGGGACCCCGTTGATAATGCGCCGCAGTGGGATCGACCCGTGCCACGCGGGTGCGATGCCGCGCCGGCGGGCGCGCCCGCGCTCCGTGCGCGGCGGTGCTGGCGTGGCGTCAGGGATGGTCATGCGGCGTGTTCCGGGTTCTAGAGTCGGGTGGTGGGCGCGGGCGTCTCCTCCAGGGCGCGGGTGATGACCCCGCGGGCGGTGGCGCCGGAGAACTCAGCATCGGGATCCATGACCAGGCGGTGGGCCCAGACGGTCTCGGCGAGATCCTTGACGTCGTCGGGCAGGACGTAGGCGCGTCCCTGGGAGGCCGCCCACACTCGGACAGTGCGGGTCATGACGATGGCCCCGCGGGTGGACACGCCCAGGCGCGTGTCGGGGGACTCGCGGGTGGCCTCGACCAGGGCGCCGATGTAGTCCAGCACCGAGTCGTCCACGTGATTGCCGGCGGCCAGGTCCGCCATCTGGGCGACCGCCGAGGCGGTGATGACGGTGCTCAGCGACGTCGAGCGGTCCGGATTGGCCGAGCCGGCGAGAATTCGGGTCAGGGCCGCCCGGTCCGGGTAGCCGATGGTCGTCTTCATCAGGAAACGGTCCAACTGGGCCTCGGGCAGGCGGTAGGTGCCCGCCTGCTCGATCGGATTCTGGGTGGCGATGACCATGAAGGGGCGTCCGGTCTCGTGGCGTACACCGTCCACGGTGACCGTGGACTCCTCCATGACCTCCAGCAGGGCGGACTGGGTCTTGGGGCTCGCGCGGTTGATCTCGTCGGCCAGGACGACGGAGGCGAAGACGGGGCCGGGATGGAAGGTCCACTCGCCGGTCTTCTGATCGAAGATCGTCACGCCGGTGATGTCGCTGGGCAGCAGGTCGGGGGTGAACTGGACGCGCGAATGGGTCCCCTGGACGGTGGCGGCCAGGGCGCGGGCCAGGGCGGTCTTGCCGGTGCCGGGTGCGTCCTCCAGGAGGAGATGACCCTCGGCGAGCATGGTCGTCAGCGCCAGGCGTACGACGTCCCGCTTGCCCAGGAGGGCCTGACCGACGTTGTCGACGATGCGCGCGAAGGTGTCGGCGAACCAGGCCGCGTTGTCCTGCGTGAGGGCCATGAGCGAAGGGGCCTCCTAGAAAGTCGGATGTGTGGACGCGGCAAGAGAGGGTACACGATCTACTGCTGAGTGCAGGTGACCCCCAGATCGGGGTTCGGGCTCCGGTGCGGGAACACGTGCCGGGCCCCGCCCCCGCTGTTGACGGTGAACGTCCCGGTGTAGGACTTGAGATCCCCGTCCTGACGGTCCCGGTACTGGTAGGAGCACGAGACGTTGCTGTTCGGGTTGAAGCCCGAGACGTCCAGGACGATTCTCCAGCACCAGCCGCGGAAGAAGCCGGTCTCCTGGTAATCCTGCTCGGAGCAGGCGGCCTCCGGGGTATTCGTCGTGATCTGAAAGCTCCTTTCAGTGCCGATGTCCACCCCGTTCGCCGTGGCCGAGTCGCAGGACCAGCCCGAGGAGCCGGCGTCGTTGAAGGCGCGCACGCACCAGGTGGCGCTCTCGCCTGGGCCGACGTCGTAGAGGGGGCCCGTGCCCCCCGCGGGCACCGACGTGGCGCCGTCCCCGGCGGCGGAATTCGCCTGCTGATAGGACACGGGACGCCCGCCGGTGTCCGCCGGCGTGAAGGAGCAGCTCACACTGGTTCCGGAGGGGGAGCAGGTCACCGACGGCGTTCCGGGAGGCCCGTAGGGAGTGGCGGAGTTGCCGGTCACCGATGCCGAAACCGATCCGTCGGACGCGACGGTGCGGGCGTACACGGTGTACTCCGTGCCGTTCCTCAGACCGGTGAGGGTCGTGCCGGAGGTCCACCCCCTGCCGACGGAGTACTGCACGTCCAGGTCGTTGGCGTTCCAGCCATTGCCGGCCACCGCAGTGGCGGGCGTGGCGATCTCGAGCGTGCCCGAGGCGCCGTAGGCCGCGATGACGGGCACGGAGGGCGCGGGCGGGGCGCCGGTGACCTGGACGTCCGCCGACGGCGATGTCGCGGAGCTGCCGCCCTGGGAGGCGGTGACGGTGACACTGTAGGAACCGGGACTCAGGGGAACGAAGGCGGAGGAGCCCGAGCCCGCTCCGACTGAGGTCGTGGCGTCACCCGAGACGTTGACGGTGTAGATCACGCCCGACCCCGCTCCGGCCGAATTCCAGGAGACGGTGACCCCGCCGCTCTCCTGCCTCACCGACGGCCTGCCGGGAGGGCTCCACGGCCCGGCCGCGTTCGACATCGCCCACTGCGAGGCGCCCGAGGAGGCCAGGACGGCGCGGACCGCGGCCACGTAACTGCCCGGGCTCACGGAGAAGGAGGCGGAGGTCCCCGCCGTCGTCTGCGTCTGGCCGTCGGAGAGCTCCACCTCGTAGGCGACGTCCCAGCCGCCGGCGCTCACGGGCGCCCACGAGGCGGTCACCTGCCCCTGGCCGCCGGCGAGAGTGACGCCCGTGGGTGCGGAGGGCGTGACCGACAGTGCCCTCGGCGCCGATGCGGCCGAGGGCGCCGAACTGCCCGCGGCGTTGGTCGCCACCACCTGGAAGGAGTAGCTGCCGCCGGCGCTCAGACCGGAGGCCAGGCACGGCGAGCCCGTGCAGGTCCACGAGCCGGCGCCGTCGACTTCGGTGACCGTGTAGGAGGTGACCGGCGCCCCGTGGTCGGCGCCCGGCGACCAGGTCACCGTCATGGCGCTCGAGCCCTGCGGCTCCGCGCTCACCCCGACCGGGGCGTCCGGGACGCCCGCGACCGTCACCGTCACGGTTCCGCTGACGCCGCGGGCGGCGCTGCCGGTGGCGTCCAGCACGCCGTAGCCCACGACGAGGCGCCCGGTGAAGCCCGCGGCGGGACTGATGGTCAGCGTCGTGCCCGACGTCGTCACGGTGCCCTGACCGGAGGTGACGCTCGGCTCCCCGGACAGCGTGATGGGCTTGTCGGGGAAGGGGTTGGTGACCAAGGAGGCCACGTCCACCGTCACCGGCGAGCCGTCCGAGACCAGCATCACCGGCGTCGTCGTCATGAGGGGCTTGGTCGAGTCGACCACCCGCAGCGGGATCTCGGCGCTGACCGGAGGGTTCGTCCCGTCGTCGACGGCGACCGTCGTGCTGCCCGTCGTGCCGATGGAGGCGTCATCGGCCGCCTTGACCGACAGGATCGAGCCGGACAGGTCCGCATCGAAGCCGGCCGACGGTGAGCTGGCTGAGAAGCTGAGCCGGTCGCCGTCGGCGTCTTTGGTCATGGCGGCCAGGTCGGCGGTGACGGCGCCCTCGCCGGGCGCCACCGAGATCTGCGTCGGGGTCAGCACGGGGGCGGTGTTCGTCGAGGACTCCACGAGAACCGGCAGCGTCAGCGTCGAGCTCAGGGCGTCGTCACCGGTGCCGTCGGCCACCGTGAGCGTCACCGAGGTCTGCCCGGTGAAGCCCGTCGTCGGCGTCAGGGACAGCGCGCCGCCGTTGCCTCCGACGGCGGCCGCCTCCAGACCGGTGCCCGTACGCAGAGCGGAGGGGTCCGTGACGCTCAGCGACGTGCCGGCGCGCGAGAGGATGAAGGACGACAGGTCCACGTCGCTGGTGCGGTCGGGCGGGATGCGCACCGGCACGGCGGAGGAGTTCAGCCGCGGCCGCAGCTCGGAGCGCGCCGGCACGACGACCACGGCATGGCCCGTCAGCCCGTCGACGTCCGTGACGGTGTACAGCACGAACTGCCTCTGGTCGCCCACCGTCGCCCGGATCGACTGGCCGTCGATCACCTGGGCGCTTGGGTCGTCGGTGGTCAGGGTCAGATCCCAGGGCGAGCCGTCCGCGTCGGAGTCATTGTCCAGGACCGGGACGGTGACCGAACCGTCGGCCTCCACCTTGTCCACGGTCACGTAGTCGTCCACGCCGACCGGGCTGGCCTGGGGAGCGTCGGCCCTCACGTCGACCGTCAGCGTGCCGGTGTCGGTGCCGCCGCGGGAGTCGGAGACGATGTAGCGCACCGTGCGCACGCCCTCGGTGGCGGGCAGGTTCAGGATGACGCGGTTGGAGCGCACCGACACCCCCAGGGCGTCGTCGTCGCAGACGGGTGTGCCCTCCAGGACCAGGTTGTCCCCGTCGGCGTCCAGGTCGTTGGACAGGACGTCCACGGCCACCGTGCGGCCCGGTTTGGCCACGACCGTGTCGTCGGTGGCGGTCGGGGCCGTGTTGGTCGCCGACGTCGGCGCCACGCCGACGCGCACCGTGGCGCTCGCCTGCGCGCCGAAGCGGTCCTGGACGGTGTAGGTGAACGTGTCCGTGCCCGTTGTGCCGTCGGTGGGCGTGTAGGTCAGCCAAGTGCTGTCCACCTGCACGGTGCCGCCCGTCGGAGGCTGGTTGAGGCCTACCAGACTCACCGAGTCGCCGTCGGGATCGATACCGTCCATCGGCACGGTGATGTTGACCGGCGAACCGGCCACCGTGCTCGCCTCCAGGCTCTGCGGGCTGGGGGCGGTGTTGGCGGCGTCGTCGCGATCGCGCACCTCGACGTCGAGCCGGCCGGTGGCGGTCTGACCCAGCGTGTCGGTGGCGGTGTAGGTCAGCGTCGTACGCCCCGGAACGTCGCCGGCCTTGATGCGCACGCTGTCCTCGGAGACCCAGGCCGTGCCGAGCGCGTCTCCGGCGGTGCCCAGCTCATCGGACAGGGACAGCGCCAGACCCGACGGCGAGGTGTCGTTGTTGAGCACGGGCACGGTGACGACGTCGCCCACTCGCACCACGGCCGTGTCGGCCGCCGTGACCGGCACCTGGGCCTCGCCCGAGGTGATGGGGACGACCGAGACCCGCCCGGTCGCCGTCGAGGCGCCGTTGGAGACCGTGTACTCCAGGTCCACGCTCTGGGGCAGGTTCCCCGCCGAGGTGATCTCCAGCAGCGAGTGGTCGACGACCGTGACCGTCACGCCCGAATCAGCCGGGGTCGAGGCCGACTGGAGCACGAGGATGCCTCCGGAGGGGTCGAAGTCGTTGCTCAGCGGGGCGATGGTCACCGACCCGCCCTCGCGCAGCAGAGCGGTGTCATTCTCGGGTACCGGCGGCACCGAGGAGTCGGAAGCGGCGATGACGTCGACGCGCACGATCCCCTTGGCCACCGCCGCGCCGGCCGTGACGTCGTAGCCCAGGTAGTAGGTTCCCGCCGCCTCGGCGGTGAACGTGACGGTCCCCGCCTGGCGGTTGATCTCGGCGGTGGTGCCGGCGGGCGGGTCGTCCAGACCGGCCAGGCTCAGCGGTTCGCCACTGGGGGAGGTGTCGTTGTCCAGGGGGGAGAAGAGCGCCTGCGTGCCGGCGACGACCTGAACGTGGTCGGCGTTGGCGATCGGCTCGGCCGCCTCGGCGGGCTGGACGTCCACGTCGACCGTTCCCGCGGTCGTCTCGCGCCCGTCGGAGACGACCACCGTCAGCGGACGGGTGCCGGGCGCGCCCGTCAGGTCGCGCACGGCGACCGTGCCCTCGTTCGTCGTGCGCACATCCATGCCCTCGCCCTGGGCGGAGACCAGGTAGAGGGTGTCGCCGTCGGGGTCCTGCCAGGCGCTCAGCACACCGGCAGAGGCGGAGGCCGAGCCCGAGACCACGATCTTCGGGGTCGTGATCTGCTCGGGCGCGGTGTTGACGTCCCAGGGGTGCACGTCGACGGTGGCCACGGCCGAGTCGCTCAGGCCCCGCCCGTCGTCGGCCGTGTAGGGCACCGTGATGGTGCCGGCGGCGTCGTCGGCGACTTCCATGCGCAGGGCCAGGCCCTCCTGGGCCTGATCCACCCGGGCGTTCGCGGCCCCCTCGCCGGGAATGGCGGTGAGCACGTCGCCGTCCTGGTCGGAGTCGTTGGCCAGTACCGGTAGGACGGTGGAGCGGCCGGGGCGGACCCCGAAGGAGTCGTCGACGGCCTCGGGCGCGTGGTTCTCCTCGGTGCGCTCGGGCAGGGTCTGGGATTCGGTGGTCTGCGCCGAGTCGTCTTTGTCATCCGCCGTCTCGTCGGTCTGCGAGGTCACGTCCGTCCAGTTCTCGACCAGGACGAGCTCGTCGTCGGGCAGCCATACGGTGCCCTCGGCGATGTCGTTGAGGACGATGGCGTCCCGGTTGACGCGGAAGACCGGGGCGGCGGACGAGGCGAGCCTGTCGTCGTGACGGGTCTCGACGGCCCCTGCGCACTGGCGTACGAACTGGCCCGACCCCGACCAGGCGGAGTACGCGCACTCGCCCAGGCGCACCGGGGCGGCGGCCACGCCGTCGACCGGTTCGCCATCCTCGCTCGCCGGCAGACTCGTGGAGCCCGAGCCGTCCAGGTTCACGGACATCAGATGCGTGCGGGAGGCCACCAGGACGGTGTCGGAGGCGGGGCCCGGCTGCTGGAGGGTCAGCCCGGCCTCGCCCAGGTCGAGGGTCCTGCCGCCGGGCAGGTGGAGCACGCCCGTGCCGCGCTCCAGGACGATGGTGTCCCCGCCGACGGCGGTCACGGCGACGTCGGTTCCCGCAGTCAGCGAGGCCGATTCGCTGTCGGCCTCTGCCCAGCCGGCGCCGCGCACCGGAACGGTCGTGATCGTGTCGGTCTTGGGGGACACGGCGTGGACGGATCCGTCCGTCCCGGCGACCGCCACGACGTCGGGCTGGTTCTCGATCAGCGCGGGCGCCGAGGACAGCGAGCCGACGGCGTCGACCGAGGAGGCCCGCACGGTCCCTTCAGCCGGGTCCGCGGCGATGACCCGGTCGGCGCCCTGGGAGACGGCGGCGCCGCTGGTCAGCGGCGTGCCGGTGGACAGGGAGACGGTCGTGGGGTCCACTGCGGAGACGGTGGAGGAGGCCGTGTCCGGGACCAGGACGTGGTCGGCGCTCTGGGTGACGTCGAAGTTGGCCGAGGTAGTGCGGATGGCGCCGTCGACCTGGCGGGAGGGGTAGTTCAGGCGCGCTACGAGGTGCTGGGAGGTGCTGGTGACCCACACGCCGCCGTCGTCGAGTTCGACGTCGGCCTGCGAGGCGCCCTCGTGCAGCCAGGCGGCGGCGGCCAGGGCCGCGAGTATGAGAGCCGCGGCGGCCGTGGAGACCCGGCGCCGGGTCGTGCGCGTCCCGCGGGCCGCACGGGTGCGGGGGCGTCGCGGGGAGGGCAGGGGCACGGCCCTCACCTCTTGTCCGGCACGGGGGTGCGCGCGGCGACCTCCTGAGCGAGCACTCGGCGCAGCATCGTCGAGGAGGTGGTGGGGGTGTAGGGCAGATAGACGACCCGCGCCCCCACCTCGGCGATCTGCGACTCCAGCGCGCGGCCTTTGCCGGTGCCCTCCCAGTCGGTGCCCTTGAACAGGACATCGAAGGGGGAACGGCGCCAGGCCAGGCGCTTGTCCTGGTCGAGATCCGGCACGACGGCGTCGACCATCCGCAGTGCGCCCACGAGCGCCATGCGCTCGGCGTGGGGCACGATGGGGCGACGGCCCTTCATGCGCTCCAAGGAGTCGTCGGTGGCGACGCCGACGACGAGGCGGTCGCACCGGGCGGCCGCCGACGTGAGAATGTTGAGGTGTCCGATGTGGAGCATGTCGAAGCCACCGGGCACGTAGCCGGTGAGCATCAGTAGGCTCCCCGTCCCCCGACGACGGCTTTCAGCGTGCCCGCGAGAATCTCCACATCGAGATGTCCGCCACGGTTCTCCACGTAGTGGCGGTCCAAGGCCACCGTGGAGTCCCAGGATAGGTCCGAGCGCCCCGAGATCTGCCACAGGCCGGTCAGACCCGGCTTGACCAGGAGGCGGCGCCGGGCCTCGGCGTCGTACTCGGCCACCTCATGGGGCAGAGCCGGCCTGGGACCGACCAGGCTCATGTCCCCGCGTACGACGTTGATGAGTTGGGGCAGCTCGTCCAGCGAGGTGCGGCGCAGCACACGGCCCACCCGGGTGATGCGGGGGTCCTGCCGGTCCTTGAACAGGACCTTGTTGCCGGCGTCCCCGCCGGCGGCGACGACGGCCGCGCGGCGCGCGTCGGCGTCGACGTACATGGAGCGCAGTTTGACCATGGTGAACGGCCTGCCCCTCTCGCCCACGCGGGTCTGGGTGTAGAAGGCGGGCCCGGGGGAGTCCAGGCGGACCGCGGCCGCGGCGATGAGGAGGATCGGGCCGGCGAGGGTGAGGAGGAGAGCGCCGACGAGGCGGTCGACGACGTCCTTGCTCACCAGCCGCACCCGGCGCAGTCTGACGTCGATCAGGCCGCTCCAGCCGTGGGTCACCGGCAGTCCGCGCATGCGGCCGGGGACCACGTCCTGCAGTCCGGGGGCGACGACGAGGCGGGCGGGGGTCGCCTCCAGAGCGCGCATGACCGAGACCAGTGAGTCCGGCGTGACCCCGCCGAGGGTCATGACGACGTCGATGTGCTCGGAGTGGACCGTGTGGCGGATCGAGTCGACGTCGCCCAGGGGTGCGGCCGAGGGCGAGCGACCGGTGGTGGCCGACAGGTAGCCGACGACGAGGAAGCCGTCACCGGGGTGGCGGTGCAGCTGGCGCAGGATGACCTCGGCCCCGGTGCCCATGACGATCAGGGTGCGGCGCAGTCCGTGGCCGTCCATGCGGCAGCGGCGCAGCCAGGCGCTCTCGACGACGCGGCTGGCGATGGCCAGGGCGGCCTGGACGACCAGCGGCACGAGGATGGAGGTCGGCGTCGTGGCGGGCGAAAGCGCCTGCACCAGGATGATGGCCAGCGGAGCGGCCACCACGGCGGCGGCCAGCACGTGGCCCCAGCCGGAGCGGGCCTGGTCGATGACGTCGACTCGCAGCGCCCCGAGGGCCCACGAGAGCAGCATCATGATCATGCCGTCCGCGGCGGCCGTGAGGATCCCGCCGACGCCGTCGGCCGTGCGCAGTGCCGTGGGCAGCATGACGGCGGCCAGGTCCCCCAGGACGAGCCAGGTGAGCAGGTCGCGGCGCATGACCGGCCAGGAGGTGAAGGTCGGCGAGTCCAGCGAGGGCAGGGAGCCGCGCGCGCCCGCCCGCAGCGAGCGCCTCGTCGTGACGAGGCGCCGTGTGGGCTGAGGCGGGATTGTGGGCGTCAAGGCTTCTCCGTGAAGGCGTTGTGGCCGATGATCGGCGTGCTGTTCGTGCTGAATGCTGTTGTGCTGCTTGTACTGCTCTGTCGTGTCCGTCGTGCGTGTGCTGTCTGTTCTGCTGCTGTGTCTCTGTCGTCCGTCCGCCGTCGGTGGGAGCCCGTGAGTGCCCTCCCGGGCCCGCGGGCGTCCTTCGCGTCTCCGCCGGGGACGGTTGTTCTGGCAATGCTACCGTGACCCTGCCGGTGGTCGTGACGCCCGTGAGAGGAGTCACCAGCTTATCCGTTCGTTAGCCTTCACCCCCACACTACCGCTTTTCGAGGAGACCTGTTCATGACTCGGACCCGCTCGGCACCCTCTCCGGGGTCCTCCTCAGGGTCGTGGGCGCCGGTGCGCCGCGCGGCGATGGCCAAGGTCGTCGTCATGGGGGCGGCCGGGGTGTTCGGACTCATCAATACCCGGCTCATCATCGGCCACTTCGGGTCCGACGCCTACGCCCAGTACGGGTTGCTCGCCACCTTCCCCAGCCTCATGCCCTTCACGGATCTAGGCATCGGTGCCGTCATCCTCAACGCGGTGGCGGGGTCGAGCGATCTTCATCACGATGCGGTCGTGCGACGGGTCCTGACCACCGCCATCCGAGTGCTCCTCAGCTTCGCGTTGATCATCGCCACCGTTGGGGTCGTTCTCGGACTGCTGGGCCTGTGGCCCTCGCTGCTGGGCGCCAAGCTCATGGACGGCGGCGGGGTGACCGCGACCCTGTGCCTGCTGGTGTACGCCGCCGCCCTGCCGCTGAGCGTCGGGCAGCGGGTGGTCGTGGGGATGGGGCGCTCGGCCACGCAGGTCATCAGCCAGGGGATCGTCTCCCCGGCCCTGACCTGCATGCTGCTGCTCGCCGTCGTCACCCGTCTGGAGGCCGGCAACAGCGTGCCGGTGATGTCCTACGTGGCCAACACGTTCGTCTCGATCATCTGCATAGTCGTGGCCTGGCGGGCCACCGGGCCCCTGCTGGGCGAGGCGCTGCGCGACGTGCCCCGGCTGCGGCGGGCGCGCGGGGTCAAGATCATCGACACCGCGGCCCCCTCGCTTCTGCAGTCCCTGGTCATCCCCATCGCCTTCCAGACCGACCGCCTGCTCCTGTCCCACCGCGGGGTCGGCCAGGCCCTGGCGCAGTACCAGCTCGCCCAGCAGTTGTTCGGCCTGCTCACCCAGACGGTCGCTGTGACGGGCATAGCGATGTGGCCCCACTTCGCTAAGGCGCGCGCCCAGGGGCGGATCGAATCCCCCTTCCGGGCGGCCGGCGCTTTCGCCGGCCTGGGCGCGGGCCTGGGCCTCGCTCTGCTTGTGGTCACGCCGTGGGTCACGCCGTTCCTGTCCGACGGGAAGTTCGAGCTGCCGATGACGCTGCTGGTCGCCAACGTCGCCAACGTCGTCGTCGAGGCCGCCAAGCAGCCGCTGGGCATGTACATGACCGATCCGCGGGGGCTGCGCGCGCAGATGCTGCCCATCATCATCCTGGTGCCCATGAACCTGGCGCTGTCCTGGGCGCTCATCGCGCCCCTGGGGGCGGCCGGCCCGATCGCCGGCTCGGTGATTGCGGTGATCGTGTGCCAGCTCGTGCCCTACGCACTGTGGGTGTCGGCCGACCTGCGCCGCCGCGCCGCCCTGGCCGCGGCGGAGGACCGGGTCGCGGTGGACCGCTAGGGCCGGGTGGCCGGCCGGAGCCGGTGCGAGTCGGTTGCCGGTCGGCACGGATCGGGACGGATATCGGCGCGGAATTGTGACCGAGTCGGTACCGAATCTTTGCAGAGTCGTTGCAGAGTTGAAGCCGAATTGTTATGGAGCCGGTCGCCCGGCGCGGACGGCGCTGGTCAGTACCCGACGGCGGGCACCGCGATCTCTGCCTGCTGCCGGTTGTTGATGCGGCTCAGGATGTAGAGGTAGGAGCACACGCCCGCGCCCACGGCCGTGCCGAGGATCGAGCCGTAGAGCAGGTAGCGCGTCCTGGAGGGGCCGGAGGGGCCCGCGGGCCGGGAGGCGACGTCGATGTCGGACAGGGTGAGGGCGGCCTCCTCCTGGACCTTGACGGACATGTCGCCGACGACCTTGCGCAGCGCCTTGATCTCCGCCTGCGCGATCATCTGCGCCTTCTCGGGGCTGGAGGCCTCCGCGCTCACCTCGATGAGGAGGGTGTTGGGCGGATTCGTCACCGTGATCGCGTGGCTGACCTCGCTGGGGTCGACGCCGGTGGAGGCGGCGACGTCGTCGAGGACGGGCTGGGAGGTGCCGAGCTGGACGAGGGTGGGCATGACGGCGGAGATCAGGGTCGAGGAGGAGGACACGGACTGGGTGCCGTTGCCGTCGGCCGCGACGAGCGCGCTGGCCTTGGACGTGTAGACGGGCGGGGAGAAGTACGCGATGCTGTAGCCCACGATCGCCCCCAGCACCAGGTGCGCGAGCAGAAGAGGGGTGAAACGGCGCACGAGGGTGAGGATCTCGTGTGGTTCCATAGACTTCTCCTTGACCTGGTGACGTCCTCGAGCGGCTGAGCCGAGAACTTGATGCTACCCGATATGGTGGGGGCGACCTGCGGTCCCGTCTGGGACCCCCTTGCCGATCCTGCCCGCCCGGGCGGAGCCCAGTGGAGCCTACTACCGTGACCGAGCCGACCATTCGAGACAATATCCGCGCCCTGGCCGCGGCGCAGAAGTCCAGGGCGGGGGCGCCCCTGTACTCGCGGATCATCAATCGGCCCGTCGGGCGGGTGCTGGCCGCCGTCGCCCACCGCCTGCACCTGACCCCCGACCAGGTGACGCTCCTCTCGGCGGTCTGCACCCTGACCGGGATCGCGCTGCTCGCCGTGGCGCCTCTCATGGTTCCGGCCACGGTGGGCACCTCGCTGCTGCTCATGCTCGGCTACGCACTCGACTCCGCCGACGGGCAGCTGGCCCGGCTGCGCCACGGCGGCTCCAAGGCGGGGGAGTGGCTGGACCACGTCGCCGACGCCGTCAAGCTCGCCACCCTGCACAGCGCGGTGGCGATCGGGCTGTTCCGCTCCGGGGAGCTGGCCGACCCGGCCCCGCTGCTCCTGCCCCTGGCCTACGGGGCCGTCCAGAACGTGCACTTCTTCACCTACATCCTGACCTATCAGTTGCGCTACCACGGGGGCACGCCGCTGGCCCGGGACGAGTCGCGCCCCGGCCTGCTCAAGTCCGTGCTGTCGGTGCCCACCGACTACGGGCTGCTGTGCCTGGTCCTGGCCCTGCGCTTCGCGCCGGCGCCCTTCCTGTGGGTCTACGGCCTCATGCTGGCCGGGCACGCCGCCTACCTGCTGGCCGCGCTGCCCAAGTGGTACCTGGAGATGCGCCGGCTGTGAGGGCGCCGACCGGCGAGTTATCCACAGGATGTGCACTTTCCGCCGGTTTCGCGTGTCGTTTCCGCCGGTTTCGGCGAGTGGGCGGGCGGGGGCCTACGCGGCCGGCACCCGCAGCGAGGCGATCCTGGGCCGGTTCAAGCTCTAGTGCCGGCCGCGCCGTCGGGCGCCTCCGCCTCAGGCCGCGATGGTGCCCGTGGCCACCAGGACGATAATGACCACGCCCAGGGCCACCCGGTACAGGAGGAAGTCGGTGAACTTGTTGGAGGAGACG
>ERZ773009.811-NODE-811-length-22636-cov-5.248439_pt1 | contig 22636 bp, 40 predicted proteins | sample MGYA00580663_ERZ773009 | MGnify/ENA primary metagenome ERZ773009 (study PRJEB29015, sample SAMEA2737969) | human oral metagenome | biome: human oral; feature: human-associated habitat; material: dental | place: China | collected 2026 ... | reverse complement strand
GTATCGTGGCTTTTTCGGGTCGCGCTCGGCCGCGTGCTGCGTGGTCGCCCGGCCGGCGTCAGAGATGAGCTTGCGAGCGCCGTCACTTAGGCGCGCGAGCACCCTCGCGCGGCCGGCGCCCTCCCGCAGATCCCGGATTGCCGCTCCGACGATCTTCGCCGCTTCGTTCTCATCGACGAGGGTCGTCGGCATCGCCGGCGAATACGCCCTCGCAACTCCCCCGAGCTCGCGCTGCTTCTCGTACCACTCGAGTGCCGCCGTCGCCGCCGCTTCGGCAGACTCTTCCACGAGGCGCGGATACAGCTGATACAGGGCATCCTCAAGCGTGTTGACGTCATCGACGGGGAGCTTCTTCCACAGCCCCTTTATCCGGCGCTCAGCGACGTCGCCCGCACGGTTCTGCGTCCGCGCGAGCTGCTGCACGTCCTGGATATGCACGCTGCCGCCCTTCCTTGATTACTTCTCTTCGAGCGTCGACGTCGCAGCTTCCGGCAGTCGCAGCGAGACGGGTACAGCGCCCGTCAGCTTGACGCCGGGCATGCCGAGCACGTCGAGAGCGCTCTGCGGATCGACGCCCGCACGCACGGCAACGCCGAGCGCGTCGAACGCTTCCTTCGCGCGCGACATGTCAAGCCCCCCCGTCGACGTGGGCGCAGCCTGCTCAACAGGCAGCGACGGCGACACCGTATCGGCGGTGTCCTGCGCGGACAGGCGGTCCAGGAGACCGGATGCCTCCGCTCGGCGCTTGTCCGACATCAGGCGCGCGATTTGCGACCCCGAGTACCCGAGCTCTTCGAGGACTACCGAGGACTGCGCGAGCCACGGCATCGCGCTGATCTGCTTCACGATCGCATCCGACTGCGAGACAATCGATGGATGTGCGGGGTCGCCCCAGCGCGTCGCCAAGGACCGCAGCTCCGACGTCATCTCGTCAAGGCCGTCGCGCATCATCACCGCGTGCGCGTAGACGCGCGTCAGGGCCGCGTCGAACACGCGCTGTGCATTCTTCGCCTTGATGACCAGCTCTTCCTTCGCCGCATACAGGGCCTCCGCCGAGGACGGATTGTCCTGGATGACACCGAGCGAGGATACTGGCAGGGAGGAGACCCCCGACAGCTCGGTCGCCAGCGCACGCATCTGCTCCGTAAACGGCTGGCTCGACTGCTGCGGCAGGACCGTCACCTTCGGCCCCTCCGGCTCCTCGCCGGACGAGATCGTCTTGATCGTGCCGAGCTTCCAGTCCCACGAGCGCAGATCGGCGATCAGATCCGGGTCGACGCCCGACAGCAGGATCCCCGGAGCGGTGAACAGCTCCGTCGCCAATTCCTCCCTCAATACGGTGCGCATCGCCCGCTGCGTGATACTCATGACGTCGCGGGAGATCCGCGAGCGCCCGAGAGGACGGTCGAGGGACGGCTCGAAGGGCAGTGCCTCCATCATGGCCGCGCCCATGCCGTGCAGCTCAGCGTGCACGATCTGCCAGGCCGACGCCGCGTTCTGCTCGACGATGTACGTGGAGTCAACCGTGTACAGGGTGAAGCGCGTCGGCCGTCCGGCGTCGTCGATGTCGTCGATCGTCAGTCCGTAGGACAGGCGACGTCGCACGCGGTCCCAGAGCCCCGCAGCCCAGTCCGCTGAGTGGCCCTGAATGATCACGGGAGGCTCGCCTGCAGCCTCGACGCCCTTGCGCAGGGTGAGGAACGCTACCGAGTGCGTGAGCGAGGACGGGATGGTCTGCGCGATCTCCAGCTCGAAGCTGGTCGCGGCGAGTAGATCGTCGATCTCGAACGGGTTGTCCTGTCCGTTCGCCGCGGTGACGCCGTCCCAGATCAGCAGGTCCGAGAGGCCGAACACGACTTTGCGGGGCCATCCGATGACGGCGCCGAGCTGGTCGACCATCTCGTCAGGCACCGAGATGTTCAGGTTGTCGGGGCGGACGATGCCGTCGAGGTATGCCTGGCGCAGCCGGTTGCGCGGCTGCTTGACGCGCCACAGCTCGACGAGCTGAGCGAGCGCGGCCTGCTCTGCGGGCGTTAGCCCCGGCACTGCCGGAGCCGAGAACATCACCGGGGTGGCCAGCATGAACTTCTTGGCGCTCACAGTGCCCTCGCTTTCTTGCCCGGCCTGCGCCGGGTTGTCTTAGCCGCCAGGACGGCCGCCGAGGCGGCCTCCAGCGGAGTCTCATCACCATCGGGGATTGAGGCTTCCCATCCCCACGCGCCGTCGCGGGCGCGGATCTTCCTGTCGCACACGGCCACCGCCGTGTTGAGCGCGTCCTGCGGATCGCCCACCGGGTGCGTGATCCGGCCGTCGCGCAAACCCTCGAAGAACAGCGAGCACGACTCGAGGTACTCGCGGGTCGTCATGATGTGCACGATCCTGGCGGGCACGCCCCGCACCTGGAGAGCGTCCGCGAGCGCGGATGCGCCGGAGCCTCCGACGAGGTTGATCTGCGCGGTGCGGTCCTTGCGGGCGGCGAGCCAGTCGGCGACGGCCTTCACGCCCTCGTCCGTTGACCCGCTGAAGGTGTCGATCGCGTTGACGTGGAAGCGCGTGGCCGGGCCGGTGCCCGTTTTCAGTGCGCCCGCGAGCGCCTGACGCTTGCCGTCCGCGCTGAACGCGACGGCGAACGAGCGTATGCCGTCTGCCGGCGCGTCTGCCGTGGTGGCATCCCATGTGGTCGGGTCGATCGCCCTCGACGCGCCTGCGTTCGCCGGCCACATGCCGAGACGTTCGCGCGCGAATCCCTCATCCGAGAGCGTCTTGCGCTCCAGCTCGATGAACGCGCGCTTCATGCGTCCCGCGAGCAGCGCGGGGTTCGTTGCCTCCCACGTTTTGACGTCGTCCATGCGTAGCGGCTTATCCGGGTCCGCGCTCCATTCGTGCCAGCACATCGCGCCGGGATGCTCGGATAGCGCCTGGTCTCGGATGCGCTCGAACACCTGGCCGTTGGCGTTCGGGCCTGGTGGCGTTCCTGTGTACAGCACTTGGGAGTTGCCGAGGTGGCCGGCCGAGCCGGTCGACGTGATTGCTTCGAGAGCATCCTCGGTGAGTTCTTGAGCCTCGTCGAGGACGATCAGGTCAGCGGTGAAGCCGCGCCCGGAGGACTTGGAGCGGGCGATGACGCGCAGGGAGCCGCCGTGCCAGCCCCGCGACGGGTCATTCTTGAGGATGATCGCTTCCTGCCCGTTGACGTTGCGGACCTGCTCGACCATCGCGTTCAGCTCCGGGTAGCGAGCGGCCTCGTCGTCGGCCTTCTTCCCGAAAAACTCCTTGAACCTTCTGTAGTGCGCCTGCGCCGACTTGACCTCGTGCGCCGAGTGGATCACGGTTTCGCCGAGCAGGACCATGCCGAAGAGCTCGCGCATCTCGAGCAAGGCATTTTTGCCGTTCTGTCGAGGCACGGACAGCCCGGCGACGGGGTTCTTCCACTCGTCTTTCGCGGAGGCTGCGAGCCAGTCGTCGAGGACGAGCTGCTGCCAGGCGTCGGGCGTCAGCCCGAACGTCGACGCGAACTCACCCGCCAGCTCACCGAAGGACTTGGCGCGGCGCTCAACGGCGACCCGCAGCCTGGGAGCCTGCTCGATGTTTCGCCAATCGCTGCTGGAAGTCGACAACCTGGCCCCCCTTGCCCTTCACCGCCTCCGGGACCGCGGCCCCCGAGGTGCCCGATATCTCCGAAATCAACGCGCGCGCCTCACGAATCAGGGGCGCCCGTTTGTCGAACTCCGCGTACTCGAGCGACGCGAGGGTCAGATCAAGCAGCTTCTTCCTGGCATCCAGCTCATCGAACGCATCCGTCTTCTTCGCATCCGCCTTCTTCTTCGCCACCCCAACCACCCCCAAACCCCTCAATATCAATGAAAAACGCCTACCGCGAGCGCCAGACCCCCACCACGCGCCCACAGTAGCCGCGTGCCAAACGAACCCGGTCGGTCAGCGTTTTTCCAGCTCAACCCGCCTGAAAGCGGGGGGGTATGGCGCTATACCTCTGTGGGGGCTCACGGTGGGGGAGGGAGGGGGAGGTGCCCCCTCAAACGGCAGAAACACAACGAAAAGTCGCTGTTTCTACCAGTCAACATCCACTGATGTCGGGCGGGCAGCCCGCCTCGGAACATTCACGCGATCGCCACGCGACTGATTGCAACGACGGCACAGCACGCGGCCGTTCTCGAGGACGTTTTTCCCGCCCCAACGATGCGGAAGGATGTGATCAGGTTCGGCCGACGCAGGCGTCAGCGTGTTCACATAATCGAGAACCACGTTGCAAACCGGGCAATGCGTGACACCAGCTGCACGGCCGGCCGCGAGCACGCGCGTGCGCCAGTGCTTGTACTGGCTCGTGCCCGTCCTGGATGACACCATGCGCGCCACCCCCTCGCCGGAAAAACGAAAGGCCCCCACTTACGCGGAAGGCCACACTAGAAGAATACACCGTTGCACCCCACCGGGCACAAACACCCCCCGGGGTGTCTCCCAAGCCCCCCAGGGACACAAACGCCCCCTGGGGGTGCCCGCAGACACCCCCAGGGGGCGTGTGACTCACGAGGCGAGCTCGACGATATCCCCCACCCGATACCGACGCACCCCCAACAGCCCCGGCACCGGAGCAAGCCGACCACGCGCACACCAAGCGCGAACCGTCGAGTCCGCGATCTGGCGCCCAACGATGATCTCCGCAACCCGGGTCGCCCGAGGCCGAGGCAACTCCAAACGCCGAGCCGCCGCCAGCATCAGCACCGTCGCCGCCCTACACCCGACCCAGGTCCCGCACTCGCGGCACCGCACCTCCTCAGCACCATCCCTGGCGAGCAAGTCAGCGTCGCACACCGGGCACTTACCCACGAAAGAAAGACGAGCGTGCGCCGGCGCAGCCAAATGCTCCAGACGCCGCACGGAGTACAAGACCTCGTCGGCACACTGAGCCGCCAACGGCCAACGCCGCACGCGATCCTCGTGCGCCTCGAAGACCCGGGCAACCATCGACCAATCCCGGGCACGCACACCATACTTGGCACCCATCACATGCCGGATCAACTCATCAGCCCACACCTGGATCGCGTCGGCCATCTCGTCGACCTCCAACATGAGCGCCAACCGAATCGGCGGCGACGACGACGCAGCCCCCGCCGCCGGGCCGACATCACCCGGCCCCGACTTCCTCGACGCAACATACTCCAGATCAGCCATCAACCCCGGCAACCCCCGCGTCGCGACCCGAAGCCGAGCCGCCCCACCACGCGACAGGTACTCACCCGGCAAGAGCCTCTCGCCCGTCACCGGGCAGACCTGATCGATCATTGTCCTAGTCATCGCTCGCATCCTCGATGTCATCCCGGTACTGATCGCGGCACACCTCGATGAGGCCGCGCCGAGCTAGCATCGAGCCCCGACCATCGGTCATCCAGGCCGTCACGTCCGGACGCGACGGATCAATCGTCTCAATCATGATCTCCCACGCCCCGACCAATCTCCCAGACCCGTGCCTCTGCGCTACCAGTGCACCTATCGAATCCTCAAGCCTATCCAGCACCTGTTCGTGCTCGTCTGTCACCTTCTTCTCCTTCTACGGTTCCGTCTGTTGCTCGTCTGCTGCTGAGGAGCGCGCGGGTTCCCGGCCTGACCCGTCCCGACCTGACCCGGCCCGGCCCGTCCCGTCCCGAGAGTATTCGCGCTGATACCCTTCGAGGTCGAACTTGAGTCCGAACATGGTCGAATACGGGGACCCTCGGACGCACGCCGCATAGACGTGCCGGGGTCACTCACAACCGCCTGCGGGGGCTGGAGGCTACCCTCGGACGCACGCCGCATGGACGTGCCGGGGTCACTCACAACCGCTCCGCTGGCGGTGCGCGGGCTGCGCCCGGGCTCAACAGGGGCGCTGGTCCCTCGGCCCGGGAGAACGTCCTGCGCGGGCGTCTCTGAGGCGGGGTCAACAGGCGTCCCCGGATCCACGGACGGCGCAGCCTCATACCCGTAACGGGCGAGGAACTCGGCCGACCATTCCCCGTAGTACGGGGAGGACGGGACAGGACGCAGCGGTGAGGCCGCGTCGAACGCTTCGCGCGCATGACCACGCGAAGAGTTGCATTCGTTACAGGCGACCACGAGTCCTTCGACTGGGGCGTCCCCCAGCGAGTCCGGATCCACATGGTCGAGGGTCCCAAAGTTGAAACCGATGGGGCCGGTCCACCTCACGATCTTGCCGCAATAGCGACACTGGTCGCCGTCGCGGAAAATCACAGCGGCCTTCTTGTCCTTGTCCCGGTTTTCCCGGGACCTGGCTCGGCGGCGCATGACCTCCTCACGCGGCTGGACGTGAATGAACTCCTCGTCCGTGAACAGGTGGAGCTTCCGCTTCCCGGCCACTTCTACCCACGTGAGCAAGCCAGCCCTGACCGCTACATCGATCAGGTGCGCGCTCCGCGAGCGCTCACCGTCGCGGAAGCACGCGCCGCGCTCAATAATCCCGTCTGTCAGGTGCTTGGCCGAGTACGTCGCAAGCGCCATGAGGAAGCCGAACATCTCCATGACTGAGATGTCCTCCGCACCCTCAACGTCATACATCCCCATAAGTTTGGGGTGACTGAGCGCCTCGTCACCGACCCGCACCCACGCCATCAGTGCACCTCCCTTCACATACTCGACATTCGCCAAACACACGCTCTCGCCCGATCGGGCGGGCTACGATTCGTCACATGAGCAACAACCCCTTTGAAGACCTCGCCTCGCACCTCGAAGCAATCACCAACGAAGACAAGCGGTACGTTGGGGCACTCGCATCTCTCGCAGGAGAAGATGCGTGGTTTGAGTTTCACGCCCGAGTCATGCAGTCCCTCTTCGAAGCCAAAGAACTCGCGCGGGCGAGCGGTGCCGACGATGCTGCGCTCGAACTTCTTGACGAGATCCACAAGACGCTCCTACAACGCACCAGCAACTGGGACGACACTCACGTCGCCTTCAATCCTCGTGACGTCTCCATGCTCCGCTACATCGGTAAGGACGTTGCCAGCCGGGGCCTCCTGCCCGAGCCCCTCACCCCGGAGGCTCGCGGTGCCCTCCAAGATGCCCTTGAGAAGATGCAGGACTACATCACCGGGCAAGCCTCCGGTCTGCCCGAGCATGCTCTCGGCTACCTGCGATACCTGGTCGCACGCTGCCTTGATCTCCTCAACGGAGAAGACATAGACGTCGTTGCGCTTCGCGCACTGAGCACGCAAGCGGCTGGTACGGCACTCACTCTCGGAACGAGTATCGCGGACCAAGAGAAGCGAGATGGGGTCCTCGCGAATTGCCTCACCGTTCTCAAGACCTGGGCCCCCGTCATCGCGACAGATGTCGCAGGCAACCTCATCTCCTCTGGTGTCGAACACATGATGATCGGATCCTGACTGCGTCTCACTCATCGTGCGATCTCCTCTCCTGTCGATGAGACATCCATGTCCTCGGGGAACAAGTCATGTGGCCTGAACTCCGGGTAGTTGCGCTCCATCCAGGAACGCTCGGTCAACCTCTGATGGCGGGCCTCAAACAGCAGGAAACACGACCTACACCGCGCATGCCCCGCCTCCAAGACCACACCGCAATCCGGGCAGTAACGCTCCATCAGGACGCCTCCGCCCGCTCCGCGAGCAGCTCGCGCCATTCGCCGGCGTTGCGATCGTAGGTTCGGGGGGTGGAGGCCACCGTGAAGTCGGCGACCGCTGCACCGGACTGCGTCCAACGCAGCTCGGGATCGGCGGTCAGGTTACCGACCACCGTGATAACAGTTTCGCCAGCCATCACTTACCCTGTTCATTGTCCGTGTCCGCGTACACAAGGACGCGAAGCTCATACATGGGGAGGCCGAGACGCTTCTCAGCGAGGCGGTCGGCAATGACCGTGTGCGGCCCGTCCAGGAACCGATCCGCGTCATCAGGCAACAGCCCCGCATCGATGAGACCGTCCATGACGGCCTTCACAGTCGGCGCGAGATTATGGCGATCGCGGCGACGGTTGTCCGGATACGCAAACTCGACCACGACGCGCGCATGCTGCAGCCCAAGGTTGGCAACGCCCTCGCCTTCACGACCCAGCAGGCACGCCCACCGGCGCCATTGCTTCGTGAGCGATGCCCGCCTCGCCCAGTGGAACTTGTCATTGGCCGTGAGCAGGTGCCCCCGGGTGATATGGAGCGTCCTCGATGTCCAGGCCGGATCCGTCATGCGTGCATCACCTCCACAGCGAGTAGCAGCTGATAAACGGCCACTGCCGCCTGCAACGGGACAACGCCGTTACCAAGGAGACGCAGCGTCTGCTCACGCGTGAGAGCGAGGTCCCCTCCCGTCACGTGACCGGCGTGGAGCCCCATCATCCACTCGACGAACGCTGCGGACAGCCGCGGCTTCGTCCCCCTCAGCGGCATCTCTGCCGGCGTAGGCGCCGGGCGCCCGAGCACCCACTCCCACCTGGCGATCGCCTCCGAGTACTCCCCGAACCCGCACTGCGAGGACACCACCTCGTGCAGGTTTGCGCCATATCCGGCGCTCGAGTACGTCGCGGTCGTCGCCTGCGGGGTAGGCATCAGCTCTCGTGCAGGTGCTCGACGACGTCTGCGAGCGAAACTGAGTGCCCTCCCGAACGGCGTTTTTCCGGCGTCTGCGCGCCCCCGCACGAGCCAAGGTTGGCCTGCGGGGTAGGCAATAATGAACAATCGAGCGCGCCTGTGCGGTGCCCCAACGGAGGCAGCGGGTACAACACGCCAGACAGCGTCATACCCGATTCCGGCCAAATCTCCTGCCACACGTCCGGCTGCCCGGATAACAGGTTCAGCTGATCCAGTACCCAACACTTCCTCTGCCCGTCCCACCGAGCGATCGCCTGACGCATGCAAAGCCCCTTCCACGTTCTCCCAGACCACAAGGCCAGGCCTGATCTCATCAACTGCGTTGAGCATCGACTCCCACAGGGCTGACCGGGTACCCTCACTCATCCCTGCGCGGCGCCCAGCCGTGCTCAAATCCTGGCACGGCGAGCCACCACAGATGACATCAACCGGCTCGACCTGGGTCCAGTCGACCTTCGTGATGTCCCCGAGATTCGGGACACCCGGCCACCTCACTTCAGCGAGGCGGCGAGGCCCCGGACCCACGTCGCTCGTCCACGCCACGCGAGCATCCGGATCGATCGCCATAGCTGCGCCCATTTCCAAGCCGCCGTAGCCAGTGAACAATGATCCGATGGTCGTCATGCCATGACCTCGGACAGGTCAGCCGGCGTGTACCCGCGCTTGCGGGTGAACTCGATGACCGTGCGCGCGCACGGTGCATGCGTAATCGCGCTGATTGCGGTCGCCTCGCTTTCGGCGTCGACGACGACGCGCACGTTCGCCCCCTGGGGCGCGATGCGCGCGCGGCAGACCGGGCAGTGCGTGACGCGTGCCGGGGCCTTGCGGATCCGCTTCACGGCGATCATTTGGTCTCCTCCTCGGCCTGCGCGACGGCGACGAGCTTGTTGACGGGGGAACCGACCAAGACTCTGATTTCCTGGGCTTCCTCGTCGTTCGCCGCGTAATTTCCAGCGATATCGCCTGCGGCGTCCAAGAGGTCCGCTGCCGCAGTGGATATTGCCGCCTGCAGCTCGTGCACTCGGGCGATGAGGTATGCGATATCGACGGCCGCGTTGGCCTCGAAGTTCGCGACGGCGGCGTTGTACGCTGCTGTGACTTCTTCTCGGGTTGAGCCGGCGTAGCTTCGTCCTGAGAATGCGACTGCGTTGAGCCTGTCCTCGATCTCGGTGATGGTGGTCATTGGTAGTCCTTCTCTAGGGGTTCTTGCCCCGCGCTGTCGTTGCGCGGGCCTCGCGCCCGCCCGGGACTTGCACCCGGGTGTCTGCTGGTCGGGCTGCGCGGTCTTGGCACCTGCCCCGCCTCGTTATTGGCGGCGGGTGGCCTCATCGACGGCCGCGCTCGGCGATGAGCAGTCTGAGGAGCTCTCCATCAGCTCGTACACGCCACAGTCGAACTTCTCCTGCATCTTGTCGACGATCTCCATGTAAACGCTGCGCCTTGCGTCAAGTGCCTCGCGCGCGAGGCGGCGCGCGGTCAGGTCGGAGATCTGCGTCGTAACCTCAAGGTCATCGTCGAGCGAGAGCACCGCTTCCTCCGCGTCATCTCTGATCTGCTTCATTTGCACACTGTCCAGATAGACGGCGACCTGAGCGACCTTCATTTGTCAGCCTCCATCGCGTCGACGACCTCATCAGCTGCCCGAACAGCATCGGCCATTAGCGCGGTGCCCCGGACGAGCGATCCGGCGCTCTCCAACCCCCGGTTCTTCTTCTCGTCCATGATCGCGAACGCCAGAGCGTTCCCTACCTTGATGTAGGAGTCCGCGAGTACTCGGGCGACTTTGTTGGTGGTCCCGCCTACCTCTGCCTTCTCGTCTGCGAGCAGCGCCTTGAGGGCCTCACGGTCGGCGCGCTCGGCGAGCAGGACTGCGGTAATCGCCGCGTCGACCTGGTTCAGCTCGACGGTGATCTTCTTCTCAAACCTCATGCTTCTATCTCCTTGTGTGTCTTGCGTCTTGAGGGGTAATAGGTCAGTCCGCGCGTCGCGCGTTTCCTCGAGTCGTGCGCTTCGGTGGGGTAGGCGAGCGCCCGTTTCCTGGCCTGCCGCACGATCTCCCGCGCAGCCTCGTCATGGCATGGGCGCTCATCGGTCGCTTCGAGTCGGAGCGGCAGCGGCGCCGTACACGTCGAGTCGCCGATCATCACTCGACCCCCACCGGCAGCGACGCGACGCGCAGCACCTCGAGGACGACGCGGATCTTCTTCCGATCCAGATCGACGAACACGTGCGGCGTATCGACCGCGAGGCACCCGTTGACCTCGGCCTCGAAAATCACGTCCTGCATCGCGAGGCACATGATGTGGGGGAGCGAGTCATCCCCTGCGTGGTCGTAGTACGAGAAATCAGCCGTGCGCTGCAACAGCGTCGTGCCCCGCGTGCGCGCCTTACCCGCGTCCTTCGCCATGCGAGCCGCGATATCCTCGAGGGTCGCCGCACGCGACGCGACGCGAACCATGACCCACGCCAGCACCGCCACCGCGACGATGAGCGCCCACGCGGCGCCCACGATGATCGTTGCGCTCACAGCCGCCCCTCCCGCCAGTCCGCGTAGACGAGGACACCGCCAACGACGTCGAGCGCGACTCCCGGGAAAAACAACCACTCAGGCCAGCCGCCCGGGTTGTCGAGCCCACGCATGCCGCACGCGATCACGAGCGACGCGAAGACGCATGCGCCTCCTAGCAGCGCCTTCCACGGCCACAAACGCCGGCCGAACATGTTATCCTTCTTCACGAGCATCTCCTTACTTGCTCTCGCGCCCCGCGTCGCAACCGCTGGGGCGCACTTCTTTGCCTTCTTCGCCGGTGAACTTCACCAGCTCCGACGCGGGAATCCGCAGCAGACCCCCGACCTTGCACGCCCTGAGCTCTCCCCTGGCAATCAGCTCACGCACACCCGAATCCGACGCCTCAATCAGCCGAGCGAACGTGCGCACCCGGTACGCGACAGGCTCCGGGACTTCCTTCCTCATCGCACGTCACCCCCTGCGCGGCTCGGACCTTTCTCCGATTCGTTGTCCATAAGATCCGCGAACTCACTGAGGCGTTTCATTGCCTCTACTGCCTCTCTGTGCAAGCTCTCATCGCGTTCAAAGGCACCGAGCCGAGCAAGCCGCTCAACGACTGTCCGCACCACAGCGACGCCGTGATCAGCCAGAGCTGCGGTGATGTACTGGTCGTATTCCTCCGGCAACTCCAACGCCTCGGACACCCTCACCGCGTAGGCCCATTCGCGCATCTCGTCAGCGAGGTCTTTCAGGGCTTCCACCACCGCATCATTCGGATTGCTCATGACTCCACCTCCTTGCGGGGTTCCTCCCCCTGAGACGCATATAGGTCATTGATCGCGCGTGCGTTCAGGCGCTGCAGCTTCGCCAGTATCTGCACCTGAATGTGCAGCAAATCGCCCTGCGCTCGAGCGAGACGCGCCTCGTCGAACCAGCAACGAATGTGATGCGACCCTAGGATGAGCGCCGCCTCTTGCAGCACGGATGCCGCTTCGAGGAGCTGGCTCTCCACGTACTCTTCGTGGGCATAATCGGTGTGCAGAACTTTGCAAGGCTGCGCGTGCTCGCTCATGCCGCGTCACCCCCGACCATGTCCTCCTCCACAGCAGGGTGGACGCAGATGCCCATGCGGGTCCGTACCATGCGATTAGCGCCCGTTTGAGGGCGTCTAAGTTCGCATGAAAGGAGGTGACAGGCATGGCGAAAAGCTCGAAGAGCGGAGGCGGCAAGTCCTCCAAGGGCACTTACCGAAGCGCCGTGACCGGACGTTACGTCACGGCCACTTACGGCAAGGGCCACCCGAACACGACCGTCAAGGAATCCGGCAAGTGATCCGCTAATCGTGTTCTCCCGGTGGGCGGGTGTCCCGGCACACGGGCGCCCGCCCACCAAGTCTTCATTCGTCCTCATTAGAGTCCTCCATGTTCTGACGCATCCATGCGTCTAGATCTGCAATTGAGTACCTGACCAGCTGCCCGCGCTTCGCGTACCGTGGACCGCCCCCGGCCCGGCGCAGCGCGTACAACGTGGACTCAGAAACCTGCAAGTAGTCCGCCGCCCCCTTCGGGGTTACCCACCCCGGAGTCACGAGGACTCACCCCCCAGCTCCGCCTCAGCACGGCGCATCAGCTCTTTCGCAGGGGTTCCCACGACAGAAACGAACGTCATGAACTCTCCAGCTGTCATGGCACTCTTGGCATTGAGCTTGCGAGAGAGTGCCGCTCGACTGACGCCGAGGGCGGCGGCAACATCTGCAACAGTGAACGGACTGGGCGCGAGCGCTCCCTTGGCTGCCTTCGAGAGAGCCTGATCAAGAGTGAGGCCATTTGGATTCGTTCGCATGGGAGAGAGTATGGCGCTAAATGGAATCATTGTCAAACGGTTGCGCCAAATGGAGCCACTTCGGTACAGTTGACCGTATGGCAAGGAAAGCAAAGGCACTGACAGAGGCGGACAGGGTGGTCGTCGATCTCATCGGTGAGCTGCTTAGTGACTCTGGGCTTTCTGGGCGAGCTCTTGCAGACAGGCTCGAAATGTCCCTCAAGAGGGTCCAGACAATCCTCAACGGAGGCACGCCCGCTCCGACGATTGGCGAGGCCATCACAATCGCATCTGTTCTTGGAAGTCCAGCGGCCGACTTTTTAGTCGAGGTAGAGCGTCGGATCACTGCTGAGTCAAGCCGCAGCGAGGTGAAGGCTGCGTCCGCGAGCGCCGTATCTGAGCCTGCGGACTCGGCCGCATCGGCGGGTTATCGCACCAAGTGGGTGGGGGTGCGGGATTTACCGCGCTTTGGTCCCAGTCCGGAGGAGCAGGAGCGCATGGCTGCACGCCTGAGTGATCGGGGGGACCTCCCGGACGACTGGGGTGAGGAGCCTCAGGCCTGACGCACTTCCATGTGCGAAATGGGGGATTCCGCATGTCATGCCGGGCGTGGGATGCAGGCGTGCAGACCAACCCTTACTCTACATTCATGAAGCATGAGAGAAACGTCACTCCTCCCACTTTCGCGCGTCTCGTCGACGAGGCAATGTGCGAGGGAGCGCGTGTCGAAAGCGCTCACCTGGAGGGCCGGGATGGGTGCTGGGATCCTGCGGCAGGGACCATCTGGATTGACATGAGCCTGGGAGAGCGAGCAGCCGCAGCGGCGCTCGCACACGAGCTCGAGCATGTCAGACGGGGCGATGCTGGCCCCCAGCTACTCGGAGTCGAGAGAATGATCGACGAGCGCGTCTCCAGGAGATTCATTGACCCGGGCCAGTATGCGCGCGCCGAAAGCCTTATTGGGCCAGCCCCGGCTCTCATTGCCGAGGAACTCGACCTGCCCACCTGGGTTGTTGAGGCGTGGCAACGACAGGCGCGGCGAGGTGATGCTCGTGCTCAGCATGTGGGAGTACTTGTCCCACAACCCCCTCGCTGATACAGTGAATCAGGTCATATTACTCATAAGGAGGCGAAGAAGCCGTGCCCATTTTCGGCGGTAAGCAAATCGCAGAGCTACAGCGGAGACTCGCGATTGGAGAACAGCAGTACAACGACGCGCAACGCACCATCGCCGAGCTGTCGGACCTTATCGAAAGGGCGGGCGGCGGCGAGATCACGAGAATGCGCGCACTCGTCGAGCAGACGCGCCAAGAGCAGGAAGCTGCTATCGCGCGCCTCCACCAGCAGCATGAGCAGCGCGCAAGGCAACTCGCCCAGGAGCAAGCTGCCGCGGAGAAGCGCCTCAGCGATGTCAACAGGGAAGCTGACAAGCGCGAGGCACAACTTGAGCGCGCCAAAGCGAAGACCGAGGAGCAGAAAGAGCAGCTGCGCGCACTCGGGATCCGCTACGACGAAGGCATCAAGATGCTCGACGCCGGGTGGACCGACTACGAGAGCCCCGCCGCCTCGTCGGTCGCGCTCAAAGAACAGCTCGACGAGGTCCGGGCCATGGTCAAAGAAATGATCCGCACAGGCGCCGCAGTCGACGCGAACGAAACCTTCACATTCAACAACTCCAAGGCGAAGGGCCGCAGGTTCGTGCGCGACATGGCGAAAATGATGCTCCGCGCCTACAACGCCGAGGCGGAGAACTGCGTCCTCACCGTCAAGGCCGGCAACGGGAATGTCGCACGCAACCGACTTGAAAGGGCCCGGGACCAAATAGTCAAGCTTGGCGCGCTCATCAACCTCCAGATCAACTTCCACTACCACCGGCTGCGCATCAAGGAACTCGAACTCACGCTCCAGTACCAGAACGCCAAGAAAGCGGAGAAAGAAGCCGAGCGCGAAGAGCGTGCGCGACTACGCGAACAAGCCCGCGCGGAGAAAGAGCTCCGGGCCGAACGCGAACGCCTCGAAAAAGAGCGTCAGCACTATCTCAATGTCCTCAAAGCCGTCGAGGAGGCGGGCAACAGCACCGAAGCCGAGAAACTTCGCCAGCAGCTCGCCGAGATCGAAGAAGGCATCAACGATGTTGCGAAGCGGGAGGCCAACAGCCGCGCCGGATACGTCTACGTCATCTCGAACATCGGGTCCTTCGGCGAACGCATGGTCAAGATCGGCATGACACGACGCCTCGACCCCATGGACCGCGTCCGCGAGCTCGGAGACGCATCCGTGCCATTCAACTTCGATGTCCACGCCCTGTTCTTCTCCGACGACGCAGTGGGAGTCGAAACCGAGCTTCACCACCGCTTCGCAGCCAAACGCGTCAACCGCATCAACGCGCGGCGAGAGTTCTTCTACGCAACCCCCGCAGAGGTCCGAGAAGCCCTCAAGGACATCGCCGGAAACCTCCTCGAGTTCACCGAAGAACCAGAAGCGGAGCAGTATCGGCTCAGCCTCGAAGAAGCACGCGCAGAACACGCGAGCATATGAGGCATGTGAGAACTAACTGCGCATATTCTTCCCGAAGAAGATATGGTTTGGCGGACGCACTACTTGATGAGCAGCTTCCAGACAGCCCAGGTCACGAGCACAGCGAGGGCCAACAGCATGACGAGCAGGAAGAACCAGTCGCAGACATGTAGGGAAATGGGGACTGGCGCTGGGGGACTGGTGAAGTCCTTCCCGATAACGCCTGGAGCGTCTACACTGGCAGCAAGGAGAGGGGCGTCCATGAGTTTCAACGAAGCGATCACGGCTCGATTGACGGGCGCGACCCGGTCACAGCTGCGGAACTGGCGTTCACCCGGCGTTGACTTGCTGACACCGGAGATTCGCCCAAAGCGCCCACCCATCTACTCTTTCAGGGACCTCATTCTCGCCCGCTCGCTCGCCTTCCTGCGCGCCCGCATCTCCCACCAGAAGATCACGAAAGCAGTCGGCAACCTGCGCAGCCTACCCCTGACCTACGACCACATGTCTGAGATCCGGTTCGGCACAGACGGCTCAACGATCTACATCGGCATCCCCGGCGAAACCCACGCCCTGGACATTCTCAGCCCCAAGCTTGCTGCCGGACAGTTCGAAGTATTCACCTTCGAGCAACTGTCGGAAGCGTTCACCAGCTTCAACGGCGACCAGGTCGTAGACTTCGAGCACCCGCGCAAGCACCTGAGCGTCACGCCAAACCGCCTCGGTGGCTGGCCGGTGATCGAGGGCACCAGGGTCCCCTACGACGTTGTCGCAGACCTGCTTCTCGACGGAGACGTCGAACCCGACGAGGTCGAGGAATGGTACCCCGGCGTAACCGCCGCTGCCGCGCGCGATGCCGCCGACTTTGCTCGCTCAGTCGAAAAGCTCCGGACGGGTGAGGAACTCACCGCAGCATGAGCCCCCGTCCACCCGTCTGTCGCGTCTGCATCGACGAAAACCTGCCATACCCAGTAGCTGCTGCGCTCAGCCGCATCTGGAAACGCACGCGATTCGACCACGTCAAAGACCTCAACCTCACCGGCGTCCCCGACACAGAACTCATCAGCGAACTCGGACACCTCAGTATTGACGCCCTCCTCACCGGCGACAAGCACATGCTCATCAACAGTGAAGAGCGCCAAGCCCTCATCGCTGCCGGCGTCAGCTGGATCGGTCTCGAGGTCCCGCTAGGACTCGCAGGCATCGGCGGCAACGCCTACAGGATCGCCGCTGCCATCGTTGGTTTTCGCGCTGTCCTTGCACAATGGAATCCCGCGCCGTCCGGATACTGGATCCCCACCTTCAAAGGCCCCAACCTCTCGCGCGTCGACCTCGCCAGCAGCGAATACCCATTCCCCCTGTAGGAGCGATCCTGCGAGGGAGGAACGCTGCTTGCCCCCGCACCCCTCCATGCGAGGACTGCGGGGCTGGGATAGCTGTCCTACTGTAGGCTGCTGCGGTACCTTGAGCATGTTTTTTTGGGGAATATTATTCCCAACCGCAGCGAAGAGGAATATTATTCCTCAAAAAGACATGTTGCGTCACGTGACGATACCCTTCTTCATCCCCTCAAGGAGGCCGCTTGGCGCTCGGCCATCCTTGCGACTATCTCGCGCTCGAAGTCTTCATCCGAGTGCTGATAGCGCGCTGCCATTGCCGGATCTGACCACCCGTACCGAGTCATCAGCGCGCGCGTCGTCGCGCCCAGATACGACTCCGCTCCTGAGTGCACCAAAACAGCCCAACTTTGACACATTTTCTCCCGCTCAGCACTAAAAACTCCCGCGAGCGCCCGCGTGTGGCTTGCGGGAGGTGTGTCGTGTGGGGCGAGTTTGTGTTGGCAGAGGCCCCGCAGCTGTTTGACTGCGGGGCCTCCGTGATCTCTCTGCTGCTACTCGCCTTCTTTGCTCGCGCGGTCCGGGGCCATGAACACCGCTGCGAGCGCGACGAGGTTGAGTGCTCCGATGATGCCAGCAATTAGCGTATGGCCCGTATGGATCGCATATGCGACGACTCCGAGCGAGGCTAGTACCGACACGAAGCCGAGGTACTGGCCTCGCCTCGTGAACCTGTCTGGGATCTCGAAGGGAGCGCGCCTGGTGTACGACTCATCTTCGATCTGGGTGTCAACCGCTTTCACGTAGAGGGCGTAGATCTCCGGTGCGTCGCTGCGCAGGTCGGCCAGCTCTTTCGGGTCAGGCAAGACAATTGGCACATGCGGGCGGTTCTCCTGGACGCACGCAAGTACTTGCTGACCTATTTTCTGAGCTGCCTCTTCCTCTGCGGCTCCTCTATCTTCACTCTCGTGAGAGTGCTCGCCGAGTCGCGCAGCAACAGGCGCGGGGGTTCTGGGCTGCGCTTCCGGGAGTTGTTGTCTCATCGCTCGATAGCTCCTGTCTCCCGTTAGGTCGAGCACTGACCTCGCTCCCGTTAGGACTAGCTTCTTGCGACGACTCGCCGGATCGGCATTGTAGTCATGCTGTTCTCCTTTCCTAGCCCTTTTTGCCATGGCGCCATGGTAGCTTTGTTTGCTCTTTCTGTACATATTCCCGCAAGCGCGGTTTCTCGCAAATCACCCTCATGGCCCGTTCATGACGCTACTGCACGCTGGCTGCGCGGGCCTCCATGCGCGCGATCATCTCCAGCTCGTAGGCCTCATCAGAGCGCTGATAACGCGCAGCCATGTCTGGGTCAGACCATCCGTACCGTGTCATCAGGGCGCGCGTCGTGGCGCCCGCCTGCCCGTACCTGGTGGCTGAGTAGTGGCGTAGTGCGTGCCAGCCGCCGGAGTGCCCGTCTGGTATCTCGATACCTGCGGCGTCCTGCGCGGCAGTGAGCAGGCGTGTGAGCGCCGTGTCGCGCGCATAGCCCGAGCCGCGCAGTGCCGGGAACAGGATTGCCTGCGGGCCGGGCGCGACGTGGGTACGCAGATGTGCACGCATCGTGTTAGCGGTCGAGGCCATGAGGGCGACCGTGCGCACGCCCGCGGCGGTCTTCGTCGGCCCAGCCTCCAGATGCCTGCCCACGCGATGTAGCGACGCCTCCACCCGGACGCTCACGCCACCATCCTCACGCTCGAGGAGTGAGGCGCGCGTGAGCGCGAGCGCCTCATTAATCCGCAGGCCCGCGTCGGCCAGCAGAATGACCAGCGCGCGATATGGCTCGGCCATCGCGTCCGCGAGCGCGGCGACTTGGCCTGGCGTGTAGAGGAATTTTGAGATGACGCGCGCCTCCCTCGCGCCGCCCTTGATTCGCAGCGGGCTGGACTCCAGGAGGGTGCGGTCATCGGCGGCGGCTGCGTTGAGGAGGGCGCGCATGGTTTCGTAGGCGTTTTTTCGGGCACCAGGCGTCGCGTTGAGGTCGGCCCACCACTGCGCTAGGGAGGCTGGCGTCAGCGCCGTCAGCTCTGTATCCCCGAGGTAGGGGAGGACATGGCGGCGCAGATCGGACCTGCGTTTGCGCAGTGTGCCCGCTGCTGCGGTGCGCTCAAGGTCGATGATCCATGCGGCTGCCCACTCGGCGACCGTCAGCCCTCTGAGCGACTGCTGACGAGCCTGCTCAGCCTCTCGCGCCGCGACAGCGTCGGGATGCTCCCACGTCCCTGCGGCGATGGCCGACCACTGCGCGGCCAGCCACACCTCCGCCTCGCGCTTCGTCGGAAACGTGTGCGGCGCGGAGATGCGCGGCGCGCGCCCCGGGCCGGTGTAGGTAGGATCGTCGAAACGCGCGCGATAGCGCGGCCTCGAGGCCGTCCCGCGCTTATCGATGGTCCCGAATGACTGTCTGCCCATCGTGTCTGCCCTCCACGCGCCTGGGTACAAAACGGGTACACACACAGCATATCGCGCGGGCCACACGGGACATATGGGACGTATGGAATCGTGGGCAAAGTGGCAGCAGGTCGCCAAAACCGGACTTTCGTGCATGGTTTCGCGGATCGTCGGGCGGTCGTTTCTCTAATTCCCCCCATCTCCACCCCCACCCCGGGCTTCCGTTGGAAGCTCGGGGTGTTTTGTTCCCACGTACGTGCCCTGCAACGAATTACCGGTAGGGGCAGTCTCCGAAACTCGGCGTAGTCGGTGTGCCCATGCCGGGTGCTAGTCGTCGTCTTCGCACAGTGCGCACGCACCGTCACCGCTGCACACTGGGCAATTCGGGTCTGCGCGCTTGCGGCCTTCTTCTCTGTCTCAGCGCTCATAGTCCATTTCACTGATCGTGTCGCCATCGGGATTGTGGTCGCTGCCGATCATGCAACGACAAGGTTCGTCCCAGCGTGAGCTCGGCCCGTTTTCTCGACGAATGACGTAGTGGCTAGGACCTGTGGGCATCATGGTCTCCTTTGAACGTTGTTTGGGGTTGGAATTCAGTTGACTTTGGAGTGCGCACAGGATTGTTCTTGCCGTCTTCCGTGCAGTCTTTTGAGTGTAAGGAAGTATTGGTGAGTGCGCGGAGGGTGGACCTGTGCGCAGTTTGTTGACGGACTGCTTCTTCGACTCTGGTCCAGGCCGCTTTGAGTCGTTCTTGTTGAAGCTCGATAAGACGATCTCGATTTCGTGAGACTCATGTCCTCGGGCGTCGGTGGTGCGGACGTTGAGGCAGTCCAAGGGGCACTGGTGGGGGTGGAGATGCGGTCGACAACCATCGGCAGGATCGGCACCTCGTTCTCCGTCGCCATCGCTGTCAGGGCGAGGTTGTTCACGGTGTGCTCCAACGGTGTCAACCCCCGCACCGACACCGTCTCGGCCAGTGCGCCGATCAGGTCACGCCGTAGGGAAGTGACGGTGGTACCCCTCTCTTGGTCGGTAAAACCGCCGGTGCGGTGTCCTTCATCGAGCGTGTTCAGACGAGTGTGGAGGCCGTGGCCGAGCTCGAGCGCCTTCCCACCCATCACTTTGGCCATCGCCGTGTGTTCACCCTTGGGGTCGCCAAATAAGTAGACGCGGTGTCCGAACGGCAACGACCGCGTATAGAGCGATTTCGCCAGCGATGACTTCCCAGATCCGACGATCCGTGCCAGCACCAGATTCGGGGCGGTGATGATCCAGAGGGTACAGAGCACCCAAGGGGTGTAGAAGACACTGCCACCCGAATACAGGTCCTGGCCGACGAACATCCCATCCGACCGGAGACTGCCTTCGACCATAAACGGATACGCTTCCTCCAACGTGGCCGAGGCATCCTGATGCCGCGGCACCCGCACCCAGCCCGGCGTCCGCAACGCCACCGGCCCCGGCTCACTCGTTGTCGACAGAAACGTCGTCGCTTTCCTCTCCTGATAATCCGCCAACGCTTTCGTCTTTGCCGCCTCCCGCTCGACCCTGGCCAGCTCCGCCTGCAGGAGGGCAGCAGAATAGCGGTGGGCCTTGCGTCGCTAGCGACTGGGTATACCAACACCGCACCATGCAGGTGCTCCTTCTCACCACCCACAGCGATCGCATCACCGAAGATGGCACTGCTCCACCATCCGCCTTGGGTGTGAACCAGTCCGTACCCTCGCTGCCCGGCCGGCCGCTGATCATACACCTCACCGCCGCGAACGCTCGGGCTCAGGGCTGCTGTGGGTACACCACGTGATCCGGCCCGACGCTTCGTGCGTGCGCATCACCCGATCCCCGACCTCATCCAGCCCCTCGGCGGCCTGATGCAACTTATCAGCCGTCGCCAACACCAACGCCACCGCCGGAATGCGGTCGTCGGTGAACGCGATCGAACGGTGATCAGCATGAGCGCGAGACAGCTGGTCCAGAACCTGCCGCAACAGCCGTACCGGCCCCGAGACATCTCCCAACACCGGATATGTGTCAGCCGGATCCTCGAAGGTGTGAGTCCCTTCTGCCAACCCGCAGAACCCCTCATAGGCCTCAGCAACATCAGCAACCGTATCAACAAACGCCGCCATCCCAACATTTTTCTCTAATCATCGGCAGACTGTCTACGAGGGAGGTACGCTCGGCTGCACGCAGGATACGCCAGCAGTGGCCGTCAGACTGAGAATAGCGCAGATAGGAGAAGACTTGATTGAAACCGTCAAAGCCCTGCCCGGGCTCATCAAGGACTGGATGAGCAACAGCGATCTGATCTACCAACTGGTCGGATGCCCCGCTGGGGTGCTGACGATTGCCGCGTGCGTTCGCGAGCAACGCCCCAGTGAGGTTCTTGCAGCCGCCATGCACGCCATGGGGGCTTCGGGGATTGGGGGGTGGTTCGAGTCCGGCCTCCCACCGTTATTTGCCGAGCCGCATGTTGAAGCAAGCCGCACACTCGTGTCGCTTGCGGCATTGGCTGTCCTGACGATGCTGATCAAACCATTCTTCAACGCCAAACGTGACGACTGGCCTATTGACCTTCAGGCCCGAGGCCTCTTAGACTCGCGCGCAGCCGTCACGACATGGGTGTTGCTCATGTTCGCTGCTCAGCTCGCGTCCATAGCGTGGGTGGCCGAGTGGCTGCGTTTACAAGTGCAGGTTGCTGCGATTGTTACCGTCGTGACCGCTTTGATTCTCGGGCTGGCATATGTTGCTGTGCGCAGACTCCAGATGCACAGCCTTCTTGATGCGGCTGGTGCCTGGCTCGTCCACATGGCGGCGAGCGCAGGCGCAGTCGTGATCATGACGGGATTCGCCTTGGCATTTGCCGTTATCGGGCCAGTCATAGGTGCGGCATCCTGGCTCCTCACAACAGAGTCTGATGCATACTCAGATACCAAGCGACGGGTCGCACAGGAACTCGCTCGTTCGCAGCAGCCAACCGGAGCTATTCGGCTGTCGTCGCAACCAGACGCGTCAGACTTGGCGCCATAGGGGATAGGGACGAGGTGGTGAAGGCTTGGGCATGCTGTCCGACGAGGAGTCGAGCTTCGCAGTTTGCTTGGATGGCGGCTTTTTCGAGGGCTGCGACGTGGGCGTCGAGATCTTCGATCGTGGTGGCGGCGATGGTGATCAGGCCGGTGTCGCGCAGGATACCGTGGCCGGCAGTGGGGTCGGCCTCTTGCTGGAGAACGTTGTTGTACTCAGCCGTCTGGGCGTCATCCTCGATTTGTCTGATACCTCGATGCACGTACGTGCAGATGTGTTGTGAATAGTTGCGTGACGGTTACAGTGTATTCTTATTGTTTCGTGTCGGTTCTTGGCGTATGGTGGTGTGTAAGGGCGCGGTCCCGGTGGTGGGGGCGCGTTGGAGGAGAC
>ERZ773009.810-NODE-810-length-22654-cov-15.389840_pt1 | contig 22654 bp, 11 predicted proteins | sample MGYA00580663_ERZ773009 | MGnify/ENA primary metagenome ERZ773009 (study PRJEB29015, sample SAMEA2737969) | human oral metagenome | biome: human oral; feature: human-associated habitat; material: dental | place: China | collected 2026 ... | reverse complement strand
TCTTGCGAATGAGCTGATTGATCGTTGGCATACTGCACCTCCTTCCTTTGTCGTCATTCAAATGCTTTGTATGAAAACGCAGAGGCTGCGTTTTTACCGTAGTATTGCGACCGCTGCAGCGCCCACGTCGAGGCGTGCGTGCGCACCGAGCTCAGCTTTCGTCGCCGTGCGGTCAGGTATGATTCCCGCGTCCCTGCACGCCGTGAGCAATGTGCCAAGCACGCGCTCATCGACATCCGCGGCGATGAACACCGTCTCCACCGCGCCGCTCTCCACCGCTCTGCACACTTGATGTATGCCGGCAACGGTACGCGCTGTGCGTAATTTCTCCAGAGACATAGTTCACCTCCAAAAAGGGGACTGTCACATAATATCATCCGTAAAAACGCTTGTCAACGCATATTTGACAAAGTTTTCTATTTACACTTCACCTAGCGTATCTTTCTTGTGTCTTTCGGTAAGAAATCAGAAAAAAGAGGCTGTTGCACGAAGTTGCTTTGACTCGTGCAACAGCTCTTTGTGCGTTTTGTTCAAAGGCTCAAGGCGCCCCATTCACCCATTCTCACCCACAAGCAGCTCCGGATGTCGCACATAGTACGCCGTCAGCTCACAGTACGCATCGCGCTCCTCCGTGAAGCGCTCCGTATCGACGCGCCACGGCAGTGCCCCCGCCGTCACCTTCAATTCCTGCGCCTTGCAATCTTGATAGCGTCCGATCTCCTCGTGCGTGATCCACGCATAGGGTGTCACAACCCGCTCAATCCGCTCCGTCAGGGGCTTCTCAACAGCATAGTAGGAGAACCCCTTCGGCGCGATCAGTTCGATGAGCGTCGGCAGGATGTTCATATGACCGCCGATCTCGTTGTGTGCCAGATGCTCCGCTGTGAGCTGTGGATGATGCATCGAGAACGATGTGAGAATCTGCTCACGCAGGAGAAGCTCCTGCCGCTCCGTCACCCCTTCAATGAGCGGCACCTCCCCGCCCATGTGATCGCCCGTAACGATGAATAGGCTGTCGGGAAACGCCGCGCGCATCTCTTCAATAAATTTGGAGAGCGCCTGATCGGCGTACCATGCGCAGCCCAAACCACGGTATTTTTTCATGGAGTTCTTCAGAGCTTCCGCCATCTCGGGGTTGAGGCGCGCCGCATCAAAGCCATACTCCTCAAGGGGAAGGCGGAAGGGGCCGTGATTCGAGGTCGTATAGAGGAAGTGGAAGGACGGTACCGCATCCCCCTCGTCACGAATCCTCCGTGCAGCCTCGTTCAAAAAGATATGATCGTAAACGCCAAGCCATGTGCGCGGCGCATCGGAAGCGCATATCTCCACGCCGCCATACGCCTCATCGAAGCCAAGTGCGGGAATAAAATGCGACAAACTTCCCCAATTCAGCCCCCCACCATACCAAAAATCGGTATGATAACCGAGCTTTTTAAGCTGCAATGGCAGCGATGTGGGCAGCGTATGATTCCAAAACAGCACATTTTCATTCAGCTCCATGTCCGCATCATAGACACCGAGGAGCAGACTGACAAGGGACGGCTGCGAGATCATCCCGCTCGAGAGGAAGTTGTTGATGCAGACGGTATGCGGCTCCGCACGAAAGCGTGCGCCTGCCTCCATCAGATTCAGCCCGGCATAGGGCGCATCGAAGTGCACCTGCCCATAGCTCTCCGCCAAAAGAAAGAAAATATGCTGCGGCGGATCGATACGTGCCCCGTCCGCTGTCCGTTGGAACACCTCCAGAGGTTTTTCCACAGGCGAATCAGGCGGCAGCACGCATTTCAAAATCGCGTACGACTCCTCGTCGGAATGCTTCAGAGCATCCTGCACGGGACGCTTCCACACCATTTTGAGCGCGATCAGATCATCGATCGATGCCTTGCCTAGAACGAGATCTTCCTTTACGAAGGCGGGCACCTCGTCCCATTCAGGCTTCAACCGATGCCGCAGCGTCCCACCGTAGCGCAGCCAGTAAAAAAGTAGAATCGAAGCGATGAAGACGAGCGCATTCACGGCATACTGCCCCGCGCCGTCCATCAGTACGGGATAGGCGAAGGACGGCAGGCCAAGGACGGCATGCGCCGCAAACGTGCAGAGTGCCAGATAGGGAAGATAGCCGAGGAGCAGCCATGCTCCATGATTTTGATGGAAGAAAATATCGGCAAAATTTTTCTTATCTGCATGTTTACCAAGCCAGATTGTCTGATTAAACGTGTCGTGAAAATGCGCGTAGAAAATCATCTTGCCGATGAACGCCGTATAGAGGGCTGCAGCATAGACAAGGAAGAGGACGACGCGCACCGTATCCCCCACGGCAAAGTACGCAGGGAGGAACGCTCCAGGCAGGGAGACGAGGACGAGAGGAATCAGGAAGGCATAGGCGTTGAAATCCATCCCCCACCAAAATCCGTAACGGAAGCAGGTAATCCACTTCCGCCACTCCCCGACGGGGGACTTCTTCGGCCGGTAGACCAGAATAAAAATCAGGCGAAAGACGGCGCAGATGACGGGCGGCAAAAGAAAGATCTTCAGATCCTGCTGCATCCCCAAAAAGAAATCACTGAACATCCAATAACCTCACTAAAATGGAGCTGACGCCGAAAATGGCCCAGCCCCTCCCATCATCGGACTGCGTGCATCTTGCTCCGCCGCTCCTCCGCCGTCTCCGGTTTTTTCTTCGCGGGCGGCGCATCCTGACTGCGATCGGCAATACCAAGCAGCATCCCCATGCCCGCCATTGTCACGATCAGCGACGAACCTCCGTAGCTGATGAACGGCAGCGGCACCCCCACGACGGGCAACAGCCCCGCAACCATTGCGAGATTTGCGAGTGCCTGTCCGAGCACGAGGAAGATAATACCGAGCGCGAGTACCTGCCCAAACGTATCCTTTGCACGCGCCGCAACACGCATGCACGTGATGAGCAGCACGGCGAATAGGAAGAAGATCAGCAGAACGCCAAAGAATCCGTGCTCCTGACTGAAGATCGCAAAGGCAAAGTCCGTATGTGCCTCAGGCAAATACTCGTACTTGCTCACACCGTCGCCGAACCCCATACCAAAGATCCCGCCCGAGCCGATCGTCGAGAGTGACTGCACCATCTGATAGCCCGCATCACGCGCATCCGACCACGGGTCGAACCAGACATCAATGCGCTTCATGCGATAGGGCTGCAGCGTCCCGATCGCAAATGCCAAACCAAAGGTGACCGGCACGATCCAGAGCCAGAGCAGCGGACGGACAAGGAGGACAAGTGCCATGAGGAGCGGCACACCGAACACAATGCACGCCGTACCAAAGTCCGGCTCGCGATAGACAAGGAATGCCATCACGAGAATTGCCCCGAACGGGATCGCAACTTGGCTTCCATCCCGCTCCATGCGAAAATGCTCCTTGCTGAGCACCGCCGAGATCGAAAACGCCCCCATGAGCACCGCCATCAGCTTTGCAAACTCCGCGGGCTGAAAGCTCAGCGGGCCGAACGCGAGCCATCGCTGCGCCCCATTTACCGTCGTTCCAACAAAGAGCACAGCAACCAATAAAAACACTGTGATGCCCATGCCGACGAACATCAATCCGCGCATCCGTTGGTAGTTTATGCGGCGGCAAAGCCAACACGCGATCAGTCCGAGAAAAACCCACACCAGATGCCGCTGCAGAAAATAATAGGGATTCTCGAAATTCATCGCCGCAAGCACATAACTTGAGCTAAACACATTGATCGTTCCCGCTACAAGGAGGATCGCCATGATGATGACAATTGGCTCCGTCTCACTCTTGAAGAGTGTATAGCGCGTACGCATCACGCCCACCCCTCTGGCGGACGCGCCACGAGACGACCGATCTTCGCCCCGCGTGCGCTGAATTTGCGCTCGTACTCCGTCATGATATTATCGGCTTCTGCAAGTGCGTGGAGATCGTGCGTCACATGGGAGAGCTGCCAGCCCTCGCGCCGCATCGTCTCAATCGAGTAGTCGAACAGCCCCATATTGTCCGTCTTAAAGCGCAGCTCCCCATCCGCCTTCAAGACGGTGCGATAGCGCACGAGAAAGAACGGACTTGTCAGACGTCGTTTTGCATGACGCGCCTTCGGCCACGGATCAGAGAAGTTCAGATAGATGCGATCCACCTCACAGTGCGCAAAGAGCTCCGTTAGACGTGCCGCATCGAAGACCACGAGACGGAGATTTTTCAGCTCGCGCTCCACCGCCTTGCGCGCGGCAAAGTAGAGCACCCCCTGCTGCATCTCCAGCCCGACATAGTTCACATCGGGGTGCCGCGCAGCAAGCTCCGTCAGAAAATCGCCCTTGCCCACACCAATCTCCACATGAAGCGGTGCCTCACGACCAAACGCCTCCGCCCAGTGCCCCGTAAGCGCAGCCCAATCCCCGCCAAGCGGCGTGACGAAATCTGCATAGTCCAGAATCGCCGTATCAATCCACGGCTTTCGCCTGAGTCTCATAGACCATCCTCTCTCCCCCGTTCTTCCCCTGTCCACATGAACGCGCTGCGCCCCCGTTCACATCGAGAGCGCAGCGAAAGGAATCGATGCGTTATTACCAGATTTTCCCTGCCATGAACCAGACACGGTTCCGCGCATTGTTCTTCGCCGATACGGATTCATCCAACCCAATCCGCCGCGCATAGTCCACGCGTGCGAACCAATCTCCCGGGTTGTTATATGCCGCCGCGAGCCCCCAGCCACGCAGCGTGATGGCGTTATCCTCAGAGAGCGGCGCCCTGCTCTTTCGCACCGAGCCCACATCATAGAAGGTGCTGAACGTCAGACCGCGCACAGGCGTATGATAGCGCAGCTCCGCCGTCGTGAGGATGCCCTCATCTCCTGCACCCTCACCCTGCGCGTAGGCGCGCACGCCATTCGGGCCGCCGAGGTAGAACTCCTCCGAGCTGTCGAGATTGCGGCTTGCCTTCTGTCCCGAAACCTTCACGAGGAAGTCCGTCATATTCCCGAGGCGCTGCACCGCAGTCGCATCCGCCTCGAGCTTCGTATACGTTCCTTCCTTCGTATCGTTGAGACGTCCCAGGATACGCGTATACTCCGAGTCGAGTCCCAGCTGGCCGATCGTCAGATTCGCATTGTAGTTCAGCATCAGCCCCTGCATCTGCTGCGTGCCGACCAATCCCGCATAGATACTGTGCGTATGCTTCTTCCCCTTGAGATCATAGCCGGAAATATCATCGTTCAGATTGCGATAGTTATAGCCATAGCGAACGAGGAGACTTCGATTTGTCAGATGGTAGAGCGGTGTCTGTCCGAACAGCGTAACCGTCAGAGAGTTGCCCTCGGCTCCGATCCTCGACAGCTCACCGCCCAACTTGTAGTTCATGCGTGAAAGCCCAACACCAAGCGTTGTTCCGCCGCGGCCGACCACCGTCTCATAGTTCGCATAGAAATTCCGCAGACTCCCGTTCGAGATCAGCGTACCGACACTGATTTTATCCCCCGCTCCCGACGGATCATAGAGTGTCTCCTGGAGACCATAGCGATAGCGTCCCGTACTCGGGTTGCCATAGTTCTCGACGTAAAATACCGTGTTCGATGCCTTCGAGTCCTCGATACGCACCGTCAGCTTGCTCGTTCCGAACGCCTCGCCCGGACTCAGCACACCGACCGCGCGTGCACCCGTCGCATCCGACACTGAGTAGAGCGCCGTCTCGAGTTTCTCCATTGTAATAATATCGTTCGTCTTCAATCCAGCGATGATGCGCTTGGCCACAGGTGTCTTCAGTCGGCTGTTATTCTCGATTACAATCTCATCGTAGCGCCCTGGCAGCACACGCAGCACCACAATACCATCTGGGCTGTCCTGCGGCGGCAGATACACCGCAGCTGCAGGATAGCCATGAGTACGACAGTATGTCGTCAGTGCATCCACCGTCCGGCGCAGCTGCGGCATCGTCCGATTCTCGCCCATCCCCTCCTCGAGAATGCGCGTCAATTCTTCCTTGTCAAGGTAGAGATCAGGCGCCTCCATAATGAAATTTTCAATCGTGAACTGCGCATCGTCACCATCCTGCCGATAGCGCGGCGTCACATCCTCAATCCCGATCTCAGAGCGCGGCTGCTCACTCGCAATATCTGCCCCCGGACGCGCGAGCGACGGTGCAGCAAAGCTTGTCCCCGACGCACACGCAAGACCGGCACAGACACATGCGGCAAGCCCCGCACGCATAACAGCTTCCTTTTTCATACGATTCATCCCATCATGCACGATAGCATCTCAACCCCTATATCACAGTCAATATTTTGTGTCCATTCTAGCATCTTCGCAAAGAAAAGACAAGGGAGGAGCAAGATACATCGGTTGCAATTCGCAGTCTATTGCAGTAGACTTTTAAGGGCAAATAAACAATCAGTAGGAGAACAACACATGAAAAAAATACTATTCGTCTGTCACGGCAACATCTGCCGCTCCCCCATGGCGGAGTTCGTCATGAAACACCTCGTACGAGAGGCGGGGCTAACGGGCGAGATCAGTGTCGCGTCGAAGGCGCTCCATCGCGACGAACTCGGCAGCGACACGCATCGCGGCACACGCGAAGTGCTGCGTGCGCATGGGGTTCCGTTCAGCAAACGTCATGCCTCACTCATGACTGTCGCCGACTATGCGGCATTCGACTGCATCATCGGCATGGACACCGAGAACATGCGCGACCTCGCGCACCTCACGGGCGGCGACCCGCAGGGCAAAGTCCGCCGGCTCCTCTCCTATATCGGCGAAGAGCGCGACGTCGCCGATCCGTGGTATACCGGCAACTTTGATGCAACCTACCGCGATGTCGATGCGGGCTGCCGCGCATTGCTAGGCGAACTAAAGCGAGATGCATAGATGTGAGGCTAATATCATCTGCATTGAAAGAACACGGTTGCAATCCACGCAAATCGTTCCAAATCTCATAGCGTACAAAACGCCCCGTCGACCGAGCAATCAGTCGATGGGGCGTTTCTTACTTATTCACTTATCTCAGCCAAACACTTCGTTCACGAGACGGAATACCGTTTCGTCCGTAACGTTAATGCCGGTCTTGCTGATATCGACACCATCCTTCACCATGTTGATGGAAGGCGGCTCATAGGAGACCTCTGCTTCGGCGTCGCGGCCGAAGTGGCTGCGGCGGTCGAGCGAGGCGTTCTCGTAGGCGTACTCATCGGGTACCATCTTGCTCATCTGTGTGAGTGCCTTGTAGTACTCATAGTCCGGGATATAGGGACCGATGTGGAGCATGCCCGAGGACTTAAAGAGATAGTTCTGGTAGACCGTCTCGCTGTCCGTCTCCGGTACATACTCTCCCTCAATGGGATAGTCACCCCAGCGCAGACGTGCACTAGGCGAGCCATAGCGAATCTCGCCCGGCAGCGTCTCACCGAGCTCGGTGACGTAACCCTTGCCCTGCGGCGTGCCGGTATAGCTATCGGGCAGACCTTCGTTGATCCAACGTGTCTGCGAATCAGCCTTTAGATGAATCTCATAGGGGTTGATCCGCCCCGTTTCGAGCGGAACAGGGGAATAGCCAGTCGTCCCCTTACCCGACGAATCCAATCCATCGCTCGAGAGAACGCCCCCATTGCTGTCGACGATCTCGTAGTTCAGGGCATCGTCTCCGCCAAGCAGGAACTGATAGTTCACTGCCTTGTTCTTGACGCGATTGCGATCCTGCCATATGGCGTTTGGATTGGCATTCGCCTTTGGCTCCCACGCGACATTCTGATCGGCGTATTCGCCCGTCGAACGGTTCTCGACCACGTCATTCGCGATGATCGCATCCCCGTTGTCACCGTAGTGGCTGAATTTCACGAGACGGTCGGCGCTGTCGATCACACGACCCTCGCCGTCCTTCGCGACATTCATCAGCGTAGATGTCTTATCATACGTCTTGGTCGCCGTGACGGGGTTGGCCATGATCTTGCGCCGCAAGATCTCACCCGGTCCCTGCTTCGCCACGGTATTGTCCGCACTGTCGGTGATGTTGAAATTCCGTGTGTTGAACTTCACCTTGTAGTCGACCGGCTGCGAGGCGGCGGCGTTCTTATGCGCGTATTCGCCCGTAACGGAGAGGACATCTCCATCCTGCAGCGTGTTCCAGTTGCCGCCCAGTCTTAACCGACTGGTCGTTCGGTTCAGATTCTGCGCTGGATTTACGACCGTCTTGGTGCCATCGTACTCCTTCGTTGCCATGTTAAAGCTCAGGTCAAAGTCGTTTCGCGTCACATTCGCACGCGTAATCGCACCGTCGCTGTATGCCGTTTCGTTGAAGTCATAGTTCGCGGCATTGCCGCCGAGGAGATTGCGGAGTGTATCGCCGACACCGCGGTACTGGACATCCTTGCGTGCATCCGCATTTGCATCAGCGCGGAAGGTCGCATCTGTACTGCCGTAGCCGTAGTCGCTCTGGATGTTCCCGTTGTTGAGCTGGGGGAGGCGATCGCCAAAGACGCCCATGCCGTCACGCTGAAGCACCGTGCGCGTATGGCCATTCGGATCGTCCGTAATGCGCGCCGTTATCTTGTCATTCGCCGTGGTCGCATCGTAGGACTTTCGCACGGGCAGCGTGCCGTTCAATCCGTCAAAGCCGATGTTCAGCCTGCGCTTTTGGATCACATTGTCCGTCGTCGTCAGAGTGCCGGAGGGAATCGCATGGCCGAACACATCAACGAGGCGATAGTTGCCCGCATCCGCGCCCGTGATCGACGGCGTATAGACGACCGTCTTGCCCGTGCCCGCATTCTTGTCGGCATAGACTGCCGTCGAGTTGTTCTGGACACTGTCACCCGCGATGATGCCGCCGTTCTCGAGCTCGACGACGCTGTCGCCGTTTGTCACGCGCTGATCGCCATGCAGTGTCCGGATGCTGTCGTCGCCGTTTGCGTAGACATGGGACGTTCCATCATAGACCTTCGTAAGCGTGCCGACCGGCAGGACTTTGACGTCCTTCTGCTTGATCTCGCCCGTGCTGTTGCGCGTAAAGTCATCGATTGTAAAATTGTTGCCTGTGTACTTGAGCGTGTAGGTCACGGTCTTGCCTGTCCCTGCGGTCTTATTGTCATAGGCTGTCGCATTCGGGTCGATTTCGAGCGCATCCTTGATGTCAATCGTCTGCGTTCCGACACGAACCGTGGCACTCGTGAGATAGTTCTTGAGCGCATCCGAGGTGCTCTGCCCGTTGTACTTGACCGCACGCGTACGATCGTAGATTTTCGTCGCACCTGCGGCATCAAAGGTCGTAGTGACTCCGTCGGTCGGATGATTCGGATTGATCGAGAGCGGGTTGATGCGTCCCTTCGCGTCGTTGACGGTGTAACTCTTGCCGCCGTCCGCCACACGATAGTTCTTTGCCGTATTGTTGCGCGTTGCGAGATCGCTCAGTGCATTGTCAAAGCCGGTGTACTTCACTGCCTTATCCAGCACATTGCGGTGCACATCGCGGCTGACATTGGCATCCGCATTCCCGTTCGAGTCGAGGTACTGTCCCTGCACCTTGTTCAGTGCCCCACTGTCGAGCGACAGGGTCTCACTGCCCACGAGCTCGCTGAACGTGATATCACCTGCAGCGAGATTGTTGACCGCTGCCGTACCGTCGTAGTCTTTTTCCTTACGTGCGACATCGACCGTCAGCGTCTTCTTATAGATATCAGCAGCCTTGCCCGTCACCGTATGCGTGGTATCGTGTCCCGCGATCGTGTAGTTGGCAAGTGTCGCTGCATCGCCCGAAAGCGTCAGCGTGTAGTCCACCGTACGCTGTGCCTGTGCGGGTGTGCGTGCCTCTGCCTCCGCCTTGGTCTCTGCCGAGGCATCCTTATTGCTGTACGTCCCCGTGACGGCGAGCTGGATCTTATTCTTATCCCGCTCGACAATATGCGTCAGGTTATCCCGTGCCATCGCATTCACATAGTCACGGTTGTTCTGGTCAAATGTCGTCTGCCCGTCGTACTCCTTGATGAGATGCTGCGGCAGGAGCGTTGCAAGGTCACGCTTCGTGATCGTATCGCCCGCATGGTTGATCGTACGGTCGCGCGTGCCGTTGAACTCAAAGTTCCTCGTGTTGATCGTGACATGATAGTCAATGCGGTTCGCACTCGCCACATTTTCACTGTTGTACTGTGCACTGTTCAGGCTGATATCGTCAAGGTTGATCGGTGCGGTATTCCCGCCGCCGAGATCCAGCGTACTGTTCCGGAAGTACTTCTTGACATGCGCCATATCGGTGTAGTTCCGGCCACCCTCCGTCCATACGACATCCTTTGTCCCGTCGTACATCTTCGTAGCGGTGTCGATATTAAAGTTGAAGTCGTTCGCCGTGACCACGCGCTTGCGGATCGTGCCCTTGCCATAGGAAGTATCCGCAATCTCATAGTTGGCCGCATAGGGCTGCGCCGCAAGCGTGCCAGAAAGGTTCGAATACTGGACATCCTTGCCGTTCGGGATCACATTGCCGTGCGCATCCGTCACAACGTTCGGATTGCGCTGGAAGCTCGCATCCGTCGTTCCCGCACCATAATAGCTCACGATGCCGGTCGTATCAAACGACGCACTTGTGATCCCATCCGCCGTAAGCGTGGCTGCACCGCGTCCATCGGTATTGCCCGCAGTCACAGAGGTGATGTTCTTCGTGGTGTTATTCGGCGTTGTGTCATACATCTTATTCACATCGCCGAACCCAAGCATGATCTTGCGCTTTGCGATGGTACCCGATGCACCCGTGAGATCAAGGCCCGTTTCGGCGTTTGCCGTCGTACCGTTGTACGAAAGGGTATAGTTCTGCCCCTGCGCCCCACCAATCCTAACGTTGTATGCAATATCCTTGTTGACACCGGCATTCTTATCTGCGACACCCGCATTCACATAGTTCGCCGTGATCGTCATCGACGCGCCGTCATCGACCGCAGCGCCGTTTGCCGTGCGTACGAGCTTGTTGCCATTCATCGTACCGGACGCATAGGTGACATTGCCCTTTGCATCGTCGTCAATGAACTTGTCGTAGTGCCGCGTATCCGTATCCACAAGGTTTGCATTCGCATCGTAGATTTTGTTGATGCCCGTTTTCTGAGCAAGGTCAAGCGTCAGCACACGGCGGTCAATCGTGCCCTGTGCCGTCTTGGTAAAGTTATTGTCCCCCGAAATATTGATGTTGCTGTTGTTCAGGTAGAATTTATACGTGACCGTCGCCGGCGTTCCATTTGTCGCGTTCGCACTGCTGTACTGCGTCCCCGTCGTATCCATGACAAGGTCGTTGCGCAGGTCGACCGTATTCCCGTTCAGTACAACACTCGCCGTCGTGATATAGTTCTTCACATCATTGGACGCACTCGAACCGTTATACTTCACCGTCTTCGTGCCGTCATAGACCTTCGCTGCATTGGACGCGGCAAAGGTCACATCACTCGCATTGATGTTCGCCTTGTTGATGGTACCTGTACCGTAGCCGTTCGCCGCAAACTCGTAGTTGTTCGCGCCGAACGCTGTGCCCATCGCCGTGCCGATGCCTGCATACTGAACAGACTTGTTCGTGCCCGCGTTCGGGTTGGCGGCAAAGGTCGCATCCGTTGTGCCCGTACCGTACTGACTCGTGACACCCGTCAGCCCCGTGATCGTTGTGCCGCTGACACGAGCAGCATTATCCTGTGAGAGCACCGACGCATCGGCAGCCGAAACAGACGGTGTGATCGACGTATTCGTCGGTGTACCGTCATAGCTCTTCGTCACAGGTGCAAAGGTGACATCTACCTTGCGCTTCGTGATTGTGTTGTTATTCGTCGAGATCGGCGCGTTAATCACTGCGCCGTTGTACTTCAGATTGTAGTTGCCCGCATTCGCACTGTCGAGCTTGACATCGTAGTTGACGCCCCTGCCCGTACCGGCGTGCTTGTCCGCGTACGCTGCCGTCGACTCGTTCGTCGCGCCGTCGCCGGAGACCAGCCCCGTCATGCCGATGATGTCGTTCGCCGTATTGACGACTGCGTTCGCAGAGTTCTTTGCCACGCCGAGTACACCCGTCGTCGCGTCGTAGGTCTTTGTCAGCGGGCTCTTGACCGTAACCGTGACATCCTTCTTCGTGATAACGCCGTTGCCCGTCTTTGCAAAGGTCGATGCTCCGCCGAGCGAGAAGTTCCCGCTCTGCCCCGTGTAGCTCAGATTGTAGGTCACGCGGTTGGCCGATCTGCCGTTATCGACATCCTTCGTATCGTACTCGGCGGAGGACACCTCCAGATCCTTCAGAACATCAACATGATTGCCGTTGATGTTCACGGTCGCGTTTGTGATGTACTTCTTCTGATCGCTCGGTGCACTTGAGCCGTCCGTCCACTTGACCGTCTTTGTGCCGTCATAGGTCTTCGATGCCGGCCCGATGGTAAAGTCCACCGAAGTCGGATTCAGCACGTACGGCGTGATCTCGCCAAGCCCCTTCGCCGTCGAGGCGATCGTATAGTTCCCCGCCTGTGCGCCGCCAAGACTGAGGTTCGAATAGTTGATCCAGTTCTTCTGTGGAGTACCGCCAATCATCTGCGTTGTGCCGTCACCGTTGACGTTCTCACTCTGGAAGGTCTCCGTATGCGAGTTGAGCGTAACCGTATCGCCCGAGATGACACCGTCCGTGCCCGTCTTGAAGCCGACCTTTGTCGGGTCGACAGTCTTCGTACCGTCATAGACCTTCGTGATCTTTTTGAATGCACCCGAAAGATCCTTCGGCGTGATCTTGCCCGTCGCCGAAAGTTCGAGTCCTGACTCTGCGTTTGTGACCGTGCCGCCCTTCTTAAAGGAGTAGTTCGTCGCGTTGCCGTTGATCGCGACCTTATAAAGGATATCCTTGTCTACAATATTGCCGCCGCTGCGCTTGACATTCTTGTCTGCAGAGCCGCTTTCCATATAGTTCGACGTGATATTGAAACTCGTCCCGTCCGTAGTGACAAGTTTATCCTTGGCCGTTGCCCCTGTCGCATAGCGCACATTTCCCGTGCTGTCGCTGTCCCGCAGCGCATTCCAATTCTTTGTCGCCGTGTTCTTGAGCGTGGTCGTGCCGTCATAGACCTTGTCGATGCCGGAGTTCTGCACGAGATCCAGTTCGAGCACGCGGCGCGTGATCGAGCCGCCGCCCGAGACCTTGCCCGCACCGCTCTCAAGGTTCACGCCATTCAGCGTATAGTTCTTAATCTTCTCGGCATCGCCCTCCGCTTTTACATTGTAGAGCACCTTTGTCGCACTCGCGACATTCGCCGTCGGGTTGTCGGAGCTATCCGCAAACTGTGCATCCCCGTTGAGGCGGAATACCACCTTGCCGTAGTCCGCAGGAATCACCCCCGTCCCCGGCCCCACTGCGGGCGTGAGATGCCATCCATTTTCCAACGTGTATTTCGTCGTGCCGTCATAGACCTTTGTCGCATTGGCGACATTTCCATTGGCATCCTTCACTTGGAAATTGTTCGGTGTGATCTCGCGGCGGTTGATCGTTCCCTTGCCGTACACCGTATCATCGACCGTATAGTTGCCCGCCGTGGTCGACCCGAACTCATCCTTGAACGCGTTTCGCATATTCGTATACTGCACATCATGCGGCGTACCGTTGCTTGCATTCACATTTTCGCCAAATGTGGCATCCGTATTTCCACGCCCGTATGTACTGGTCGTTGTCGTATTGGCAGGGCTGACCATCCCCTGATAGCGGTTCGTGAGACGGGTCACCGTGACATTGTCGACACCGAGGACAGCCGCGAGCACAGAGCTTGCAGGATCATCCGTAAAACCTGTGACTGTCGCGGAGGTATTTCCCGCCGTGCCATCATAGGTCTTCGACACATCTCCCATCTTGATGTTTAGCTTGCGCGGTGTGATCTTGCCCGCATCGGCGACCGTAATGGGTGCATTCATCGTCACGGTCTTCGTCGCACCCGAGCCGTTCGCCGTGCTGATGACATGGTTCCCCGCATCGACGATCTGATAGTCGTCTGCATACTGTCCCGTCAGCTGCCCCGTATAGGTGACCGACTTCTTGATAACGTTGCCGCTGCCGTCGTACGCGACATCCTTGGTCGCATACTCCGCCGTGGAGCTGTTCGTACGCTTCTCCGTCGTGCCGTCATGCACCGCCCAGCCTGTAAAGCTGACGACCGTATCGCCCTTGACAGGATTGCGGTTGCCGTCCGTATGCGCGGTGAGACCATCGTAGACCTTTGAGATCTCCTGCGTTGCCGCACGCAGCGAGGCAGCGGTAATAGACCCTCCCGCAGTTACCTGCGCTGGGTTCGCATCCGTGACCGTCTCAAGGTTGCGCGGGGAGCCGGCAACACCAAAGGTATAGTTGCTGAGCGGATTGTTCGTCGGATCCAGTGTCTTCGCCTTGACATCGTAGGCGATATAGTTCGCCTCAGACTTATGCGACGTACGGTTTGCACCCGCCGCATCCTTCGTAAAATGCCCCGGCGAATTCGACTTAAGCTCGAATACAACCTTGCCGAAATCGTGGCTGACAATGCCCGTATCGCCGGATGCCGACGATCCCGTCAGATATGCACCGGACGGGAGATTGTAGGTATCCGTACCGTCATAGACTTTCGTTGCATCGGCGAGCGTGCCGTCCGATTTGCGCACCTTGAAGCCCGAGGGGTCGATGCGCCGACGCGTGATCGTACCGTTGCCGTACTGCTTTGCATCGAGCTTGTAGTTCGTGCCGAGTGAGTTCGTCAGGCCCGCGTATTCCACGCTGCGGCTGCCTGCATTGCGGTTCTCGGCGAATGTCGCCGCCGTCTTATTGTCGCCGTAGCGGCTGGTCACGCCCGCCGTGCCCAGACTGCCGACACCGAGGCTGTCCGCATTCAGAACCGCCTTGTTCAGTCCATCGTCGAGATCGCTTGCCGTGATCTGCGTGTTCGTCACCGTACCGTCATAGACCTTCGTCACATCGGCGAACTTCACCGTGACGTTGCGCGGCGTGATTGTGCCCGTATAGCCGCCCGTGAGTGTCTTTGTGGTTGCAATCGGCGTTACGCCCTCCGTGCCGAGGGTATAGTTCTCTGACTCAGCCCCCGTCCCTGCGTCAAAGGATGCCGTGTAGGTGACACCCTGCGTCGTCGGATTGCCGCTGCCGTCGGGTACAACGTTCTTCGTCGCATACTTCGCCGTCGAGGTATTTGTGCGCGCCGTATCTCCTGCGACCCACCCCGAGAGCGTGACGAGATCATCACCCTTGATGATGTGACGCTTGCCGTCGGTCTGGTCGTCCATTGCGTCGTAGACCTTCGTGATATGCTGATTCACAACAGTTGCCGTGAGAGCCTTTGGCGTGATCTTGCCCGCGCCCGTCGCATGGAACGTACTGCCCAGATCCTTCTTGGTCGTACCGTCCATGATGTAGTAGTCGGAGAGACGGTAGTTGGTCGCGTCATCCGTATGCCCCGTCACCTCATAGGCGAGCTTTTCGACATCCCGCACGTTCTTGCTGTAGGTGGTGCCGTCGTTCTGCGCAAAACGCCCCTTGCCGCCTGTGAGCGCAAATGTGATATGGTCGCGGTCGCGTGCAACCAGCCCCGTCGTGCCGCCGGTCACGGCATTCGAGGAGAGATAGACATCGGAAGTCGGCGTATACTCGTCATTGCCGTCGTAGACCTTTTTCGCATCGACCTTTGCATGGGACGTCTTGTTATAGACGTTGAAGTCGTCCCTGAGGATCTGGCGCGGGATGATCTTGCCATCGAGGTAGACGTTGCCGCCCGTGACCGCTGTCTTTGTCCCACTCGCAGGGGTATAGTACAGTTCATAGTTGCCCGCGTCATTGCCCGTAAGCCCGACATTCGTATACTGGAGCTTATGGGGCCCCGCATGGAGCTGCTCCACACCCGCTTCGTTCGTATACTTCGGACCACCTACATTCGTGAGTGCAACGTCATCCCGCGTGCTATCATCGTCGCCCGTCATGATCGCGCCGTCGGGCATCGTCGGCGTACCTGCGTTGATCTGTGCGAGGGTCAGACCTGTCTTCGTTTTATCCAGTTTGATATTCTCAGAGCCGCTGGTCTGGAACATCGCACTGTCTTTCACGACGGATGTGCCGTCATAGATTTTGTCGTCTGCCGTCTTCTTTTGGATCGTGAGATAGAGCGGCGCCTTGGTAATGGTAGCCTTCCCCGTCAGGTTCGAAAGAGATGATCCATCAAACTCATAGTTCCCTGCATCCGCGCCGCTGAAACCGATCTCCCCCGAAAACTTAACATCGTGCGTACCGACATTTCTGGTAGCATTTCCACTACCGTCAACCATACGGGCCTTGAAAATTTTTCCCGGTTTATTAAAATCAAGTTGAACCGAGCCCGCAGCAATATCCTCTTCGGTAAATCCCGAGGAGGTGATACGGCCGCTCGTGAGCGCATCACGGAATGCCTTGGTCACGTCGCTCTTGCCGTTATACATGCGTTTCGGATTGATATTACCGCTGTCGAGGCCGACTTTACGCTGCGTGATTGTGACATTGACCCCACTCAGATTCGGACCATCCTGATCCGACCAGAGCATTGCCTTCGTACCTGCGTTGCGGATGCCGTTCGTGCGGTCGTAGTCCTTCGTACTGCTGTTGACGTAGTCAATGACACGGCTCGTATCCACACCCGCACCAAAGCTGACATTCGCCTTTGTCCCTGCGGCGGTCGGATTCGCCGTAGAGCCGTCCACAACCTTCATATAGTAGCTGTTGTACGCCGCCGTGATATCCTTGCCATCATTACTCTTGACCGTGTTGCCCGTATCGTCCTTGGGTGTTCCGTCCGGCTTGAAATAGCGGTAGTTGTAGGTCGCCGTCGCTGTCCCGCTCATAAATGCCGTCAGCATCGGCGTGGTACGTCCCTCGTAGATACGCCACGTCGCACCGGGCGCACCTGTGTTATTGATGGCACTGCCCCAACCTGAATACGAGTCAACAGATGTCATGTCACCTCTTGTAGAAGTCCCAAAGAGAGTTGCTTTCCCAGTTGTCTTGTCGAGGATGTATGTGTTGTTTACAGGTGGCGACGTTGTTCCAGTATTACTGATCTCTCCATATGCATATGAATTGTTGATCTCAATTCCCTTACTGATACTTGACGGACTTTGTATCATATATACAAGATACGTTCCTGTTGATCCTGGGATAAGATCTATATCACTATATGTATCATTGATTACGGTACTCGCACGGGTAGTTCCTGATCCTTTGGCATATCCAATGACACCACCACCATTTGTAGTCGCTTTACTATACGCACCACTAATGGTTGTGTTCTCTGTCTGACCAACGATTCCACCAGTCTGAGCCTCAGTCCCTTCTACCCTTGTATTGGTCACATATACGTTTTTTAGTACAGTTCCGCCAGTAGTATACCCCGCAAGCCCACCAATATAGTTTGACGTACCATTCGGGAGTACAATACTCGCATGACTAATACCCAGGTTCTCAATTCGTGCGCCCTTAGCTACACCAAAAAAACCATTGTACGACCAACTAGAGTTATCGGGTACAATAAAATTCGAAACTCTATAGAAATTACCGTCGAACTTTCCTTTAAATTCCCCGTATGAGTTCCCACCAATGGGCGTATGCGCCGCTCCACCAAGGTCAATATCGTTCTCGAGCATATAATTGCCCGCGAGGTTTGTCGTGTTGATTGCATCCAGCTCGGCCTTATCCTTGACAAGCTGATAGTATTCCGGACTGACCCCCGTCGTATGAACCGTATAGTTCGTCGGTGTCGTTGCCGTGCGATAGCCAATATGGGCATAGCCGCCGTCGGGGTAGGTCGCGCTCGTCGCTGCGGCTGCTGTATACATATTGACAACAGGACTGGACCCCCCTGCACTTGTCTGCACATTTTTCGCATTGAGGAAACGGATATGCGCACCGTGCACCTGGACCGTATCCGCCTTGATTGTGCCCATATTGACAACATCAGACTTCAGTGCGGCAGTATTGTCGAGAGGAGATGTCCCACCCGTCTCAAAGGCGTTTTTTGCGGCAGCCAAGACTCCATCCTGTGTGGAGACATGAAGATGCCCGACGTTGACCACGGCAGACTTGCCGAAGATGACACCATTCGGGTTGACGATATAGACGTGGTTGCCGCCCTTGATTGTACCGTTGATATTCGAAGTGTTCGCACCCGTAACGATATTCAGATAGTTATGTGCCGCCGCTCCTGTCACACCACCATCATATTGAACAGTTTCGCCCTGATTGACGGAGTAGTCGCGCCAGTTGATAACATTGTTCGTCGCTGTGGATGTGATCTTCGTCGTGTTCGTTGTATTGCGGTCGACAGAGACCCCCGACGTATAGTCATGCTCGCCCGTCGGCGCAGCAAATGCAACCTGTGGAATCAAAAAAGCACCCGCCATACCTGCGAGCAATGCATAACGCACACGCTGCGATAATTTCGTTCGATAGTTCTTCATTTTCCGCTCTCCCATAGATATATTGCTGCTTATGTAGTATATCGGACATTATAGTACATTTAATAATAGCATATACAGTAAATAAAAACAATAAATCCTCCAATCGTCCTAAAGATGATTGGAGGATTTTCCTAAAAACTATTTTACTGAAGCAGACTCAGCACTGCACTCGAGTTCTGATTTGCCTGTGCGAGCATCGCCTGCGCCGACTGCGTAAGCACGTTGTGCTTCGTATACGCCGTCATTTCCTTCGCCATATCCGAATCACGAATCGTGGACTCCGATGCCTGCACGTTCTCGGATGCGACAACGAGGTTGCTGCTCGTATAGCCGAGACGGTTCTGTGCCGCACCAATCGCGACCGCCTGATCAGTTGCCTTGATGAGCGCATTCTCAAAGACATTGATCGCGGCATTCGCGGCATCCTTTGTCGTAACCTGGACTTTCGGACCACCGCCAACAACATGAACATCTCCAAACCGAGGCGGAAGGGGTGTGAGTGGTGGGGGTAGTGGAAGATGATTCCAGCCTTCTCCAGTAGCAGACTGAAGCCCCAGTGCCACAGATCGCATATCCGTGAAACCTACTTTAACTGCCTGATTTGCCTTTGTCCCAGTCTGAAAGATCATGGAATTATCTGGAGAAGGATTCTGTGCCCTGATTGTTTCCTTAAAGGCATCAAGAACGGCATTGACCTCGTTGCGCATTTTTCCACTATTGTCTGTTACCGCAAAAGTAAGGCCAGAAACTTGCCCATCAACTCCTGGATCGTTTGCTTGAATAGTAACACCCGGCTTATTGTCAGGAGTGTATACAGCTCTGCCATACTCATCAAGTCCAATAAGTGCATCTGTATTGGTAAGTTTTGCATGGCTCTCTGTAATGAGACGAATAGCAGAAGTCAAGTTGGTTGTGGCAATTGGACTAATGGATCGTGTATATGTAACACCATTCTTCACCCACGAAGCGGTGAGTGTATCAGAAGAATGGATCCCCACATCATTTCCATCACGCCGCTTCAATCTTGTTAAAAGAGTTCCACCAAACGTATCCTCGGAAAGGCTAGTATTCGTATAGCATGTATGCGTTCCCTTTCCTGTAGGTCCGACAACCAACCCATTTTTTGAGCCGTCCACGAGATACTTCCCATTGTACGTCGTCAGCGCATTATCGTCGATCTGGTCGATCAGCTTGTCGACTTCCTTCTGAATCAGCGCGCGATCTTCGTCCGTATTCGTATCGTTTGCAGCGTTGATCGCCTTTTCCTTCAGCGTTTTGAGAATCTCGATCGTGGACTGCACAGCTCCCTCCGCCGTCCGCAGCAGAGCAGAGCCGTTATTCGTGTTCATGTCGTCCTGATCGAGTGCACGTACCTGCACGCGCATCCGCTCCGAGATCGCCATCCCAGAGGCGTCATCTCCGGCGCTGTTGATCTTCATGCCCGAAGAGACCTTCTGCAGACTCTTCGACAGCTCGCTCTGATTCTTATTGAGCGTATTGAGCGTATTCACCGCCGACATATTATTTTTGACCACCATCGCCATAAAGACTGCCTCCCTGACTGTTATCTATGGTTTTGTTCCGAAATAATTGCATAAATAGACGGAGATACGCCGTCTTGAAAGTTATATCGTCGAAATGAAGAAGTATCTTAAATAGTTCGTGTGATGTTTTTGAATCAGAATATATTTTATTTATTCTCACCTCATTGTATGAACGCGAATATATGATACATAGGCCCTTGGCGCTAGAAAATCCTCCAAGGGGCTATGGTCGTTCAAGGGGCGTATTGTTCAGAATTATACGTTGCTTCGATCGCTTGATATAGTTTCTCTCCTACACTTGTTGGACAAAATCTCCCACCCATGTAATTAAATCTAGTTGCTGTATCTTCATAAATCAAACCTTTTCCAGCAAGACGACCAAACAAAAATATCCGATCTCCCCGATCAATATTTTTAATAACATCTTCTCCATAGTTTAATATTTCTTTCTTCGAACCTTCCTCATCCGATGAATGTAGGTTAAACTCCCGATAAATCTTGCCAAAGCAGATGGCTTCATTCTCACTAAGTTCGCTGATGATATTGATAAAGTCCTCGGCATGAAGCAGCTCCTCAGAGTTACTTAATGCCCGAGACAACACCTCGGTGATTCTTACAATTTTCGCTTCATGGGAGCAATCCATAACTTTCATCACAGCATACATGACAAGTTCACAGTGCTTTTGGTTATGTTGATTGAACTTCTCCTCCACTGCTTGTTCCGCACATTCCTTGGCAAAAACGCGCATATTCCTATCCTTGATAAGATCCCTTACGCAATCAAAAACGGGAATAGCCAAGGGAGCTTGATAACTTAAAGCCAATTTCGCTATATCCCCAATCGGTCCCCCAATCAGTTCAAACGCCTTGTCCTTTGCTTTCATCAGATCCGACACAGCAAACATCCCCTCTCACTCGATGTGAAGAATTCTCTCAAGTATCTGCCTGCATATACGTTTGTAGCTCATGATGGGCTTGAACATATAGTCATCGCTAATTGTCCCTGCCGCCAACGGTTTGAGCCTACACTCAGTCATGCACGCATCCCTTCGCCTCTATTGTACGAATTTTTGCGGGAGAGTGCAAGAAAAAGCCACAATAACAACATTTCACGCATCCTCCCCTAATTCCCACCATCCCATAACACTCCTATTGCTTCCTTCACACTAATTTATGTGCTATAATTCAATATAAGGAACATAGATGCTGGATAAGGAGTGATTCGTATGGATATAAGTCAGGAACGACTGAATGAACTGATCTCCTGCCCCAAAGATATCACACCTTCACAAAAACGAAAATTTGAAGAAATAAACGGTTCGCGCCGTCTGAATTTGAAACTGTATTCAGAAAAGACAAATCTATATTTTCAAATTTTTCGGCTCTACTCCCGAAGTAGTGGAAATAGCATCATTATCTAGGGAAGCAAGATTCCATTCAGCTTATGTTTTCGGTCGCCTTTCAATCGGTATCCATGCACATAAGCTGCCGGCGCCCCTACCGTCACGCCGGGGCGTGCCACCTCCCCCGCAGCGGCGGGGGAGGCTTATATGCCGTGACTTAGCCTTCCCCGCCACAGCGGGGAAGGGGAACCGCTTGCTGTGGAAGGGGCGCTTTGAACGATATAGGCATTGCTCGTGTATTAATGTGTTCATGGCGGGATTATGGACCAGCGGTTCTTTAGATTTAGCCACATCTGTTCTATCCTAAAAAATAACTTTTCCACTAGTTTTGGAGTAGAGCCTCTTTTTCAATCAAAGATATGCAGCTGATCGAAGGTGACTTGCCTGCAAGGGCGATCAAATTGGTACAAGAATGGGGCAGACCGTTTGCTAAAGAACTTCAGCAGATGTGGGATACAAAAGAGCTGAAAAAACTCCCTCCGCTGAAATAAATCACATCGAAAGGAGCTAGTTCCCATGCTGTCCATCAAAGTCACAAAGGTTATACCTCTCGATCATCTGCGTCTGCTGGTTTTTTTCGAGAATGATGTGAACAAAATATTCGATGTCGCCGCACTCATGGACGAATGTCCGGAGTTCGAGATTCTGCGCGATCCCGCCCTGTTCCAGCTGGTCAAGGTCGAGCCGGGCGGCTATGGCATCTCATGGACTGACGAACTCGACTGCTCGGAAGGTGAACTCTGGGAAAAGGGCGTCGAGATTCCTCTGACAGGTGCCGATTTTGCCCACTGCGCAAATTACGAAATGATGCGCATAAAGAACGCCTCATAGATATAATGACACGAAAAATGCCCCTCGGAGACGAGAAATCTCCAAGGGGCATTCGTTATTTTACAAGTCTACGCAAAAAGCTCCACCTGATTGCTCTCCATCATGCCGTCGAGACAGCCGTGCGTGCGCAGGAGGTCGATGGCGGGGGTGGGGATGTGGGAGCGGGTGGCGAGATCCTCGATGGAGATGAAGCGGCCGTACTGGCGCGCCTCGACGATTGCCTGCGCCGCCTTCTGCCCCATGCCAGGGAGTGCGGTGAACGGCGGGAGGAGGGAGTTCTCTCGCAGGATGAATTTCTCCGCATCGGATGCGTAGAGATCAACGGGGTCGCAGGAGAAGCCGCGCAGGTACATCTCCCATGCGAGCTGGAGCACGATGAGGATGTCCTGCTTCTTGTTGTCGAGCTTGCCGCGATGCTCACGCGCCTCGGCGTTCAGTGCGTCGA
>ERZ773009.806-NODE-806-length-22679-cov-530.705799_pt1 | contig 22679 bp, 26 predicted proteins | sample MGYA00580663_ERZ773009 | MGnify/ENA primary metagenome ERZ773009 (study PRJEB29015, sample SAMEA2737969) | human oral metagenome | biome: human oral; feature: human-associated habitat; material: dental | place: China | collected 2026 ... | reverse complement strand
CCGACCCATTCGCCATCGCCTTAAACAGGCCCGCAATAATACCACCCAGGTCTACCGTAATGTCCTTCAGGGTGCCGAACGCCTTCGCCGCAGCCTGGATAGACTGGTCCATCTTCCCAGACTCAGCGGCCTTAACAGCCCACTTCTCAAACGAGAGCGCGAGATCATTAGCCCACTGGGCAATATTCGGCAGATACTTAGCACCAACCTCACCCATCGTGAGGAGGCCGTTAGTGAAAGCAGCAGCCCCAGTCGACCCCAGGCTAAGGGCCTGCGACAGGTAGGACAAGGACTGCTGGAAGCCAGGCAGGTGCCCACTCGCCGCGGTCGCGATCGCCGCCGTCATCAACCCCAAGTGAGTCGCCACCGTAGAGAGAGCCGGAGAGAGCTCACTGATCGCAGTGTTAGCGAAATCCCTGATCGGCTGCGCAGCCTGCGCCCAGTACGAGGACGAGATCTGCTTCTGCAACCCCTCAAACGCGGGACTCAGGTCCCCCAGGACAGTCTTCGCGTCCTTCAGTGCGGCAATCAGGACGCCAGCGCCCGCAGCGGCACCTCCAAAGATTCCAGGCAGGGCCAGCAGGGCCGGAGTAGTCTTCGCTATCCCCACACCCACGGAGGACAGGACCCCCATCCCCGCGCCCAGCACGGACACGGCGCCACCAATCAGAGTGGCGACAGTGCCAATCTTCACGGACGCAGTATCCAGGTTGCGGAGGAAGTCGTTCAGGTTACGGCCGATTGACTCGAAGACGTTCCCTCCCGCCAGAGCCTTGAGCTGGGCTGCCACGCGAGCCACGGAAGCCTTTCCGAGGCGCACATTAATATCCACCCACCTGGAGCGAGTGAGGCGCTTCAAGTCAAACCGGGCTTTACCGTCGTCCAGATCGGCGTTAACGGTCGCCTTGCCATCAAGCTTATTCAGCTCATGCTTGATCTTCTTCTTCTGCTCCTCAGACAAGTGAGCATGCACGTCAACAATCGACCGGAGCTTACTGATATCTCTCTCGATCTCAGCCTTCGCGGCCTTGTCGAGCTTCGGGGAAGCATTGATCTGCGCCTTCAAGGACCTGATCTTCTGCTCAATATCAGCCACCGACCGCTTATTAAGCGTCAGCTGGGCCTTAATATCCCCAGCCGCCCCCTTCACCTCGCGAGACAGTTTCGCCAGGTCCGTCTTGTCCGTACTAAGGTGAACATTGGTGCGAATATCATCGAGCTTCTGCTCAATCCGCTTCTTGTCCTGCTCAGACAGGTTCGGGTTAACCTTCAGCTCAGCCTTCAGGTCACGCAGCTTCGCCTTCAGCTTCGTGAGTGACCCAGTATCGAGGTCAGGCTCGACAGGCATCTTGGAGTCGCTGCGGCGCACCTTCTCCTGCGCCTTCTTGAGCGACTCCTCATCAACATCAACCTCAGCATTAACCTCAACATCGAGATCACCCACCTGCTTCTGGATGCGCCGGAGCTTCTTCTTCAGCTCATCAGCGAACTTAGAGAGGTCGGGGATGACCTTGACTCCGAGCTTACCAACAATACCCTTACCGGTCATCCCCTAACCTCTCAACCTAGTGCCCCGAACAGGGCCGCCATCGCAGCGGCATCCTTACTCGATACTACCGTACTCGCCTTAACAGTCCCTGGCCTGGGGGCCATCTCAGAGTCCTTAAGATACGCCCGCCCCCGGCCACTAGCGGCCTTCGTCTGAAGACGCTGACCATCAAGCAAAGCATTCAGCCTCTCCGAGTCGGCGGAGTACCCGAACCACTGCGGCCCACCCAGCTGCTTCGCCCTGTACAGCGACCAAGGCTCATAAGAAAGGCGCTCAAGCAGTGCCTCCACGAGACGAACCCTGTAGCTGCCGTAGACGTCGATGCGGTAAAGCGCCCAGAAGTCCGCGGCAGCATCAGGGTTGTCCCGGAAGTAGTCATCTACTGCTTGGCGCCTGTGGCTTCCCCCGCGTAAGCGGTAGCCAGAGTGATGGCACCCTCGATACCGTGAGTGCTGAAGAAGCGGGTCCACGCATCCAGGTCGGCGATGTAGCCGTTGTCCTCAAGGAACTCGGTCATGTCGGCCAGAACAGCCATGTTCTCATCAGTGAACTCGTCCGAGTCGTCAACCATGGGCAGCACCTTCGCGGTGAGGCGGAGCCGCTGGGAAGGACGGAGCGTATCGACGGGCTTGAAGATCTCGTGCCCCTCGAGGGTCTCAAAGTCGGGGACTTCATTCTTGGTGGAGGCCATTACCTTCTCCTTCTGTTGGGGCGTAATGGGGTGTTACCGTCCGGCCACCACACACCCCTACATGGCGGCCGGACGGAGATCATCAGTTGACAGTGAACTGCTTCCCGTCGGAAGCAGCGATGTTGTTGGTGACCACCACGTTGACCGAGCCAGTAGCGCCACGCGGCACGTAGGTGGTGATCTGGGTTGCGGAGTCCTTCTCGAAGGTTGCCACCTTGTCGCCGAACTTCACCTCGCGGACACCGTTGAAGTTGGTTCCGGTGATGGTGACCTTCGCGCCAACCGCGCCAGCGGCCGGGGCCAGGGTCGTGATGGTCGGCTTCGCCGTGCCAACACCGGTGACGGTGCGCGGCTCGAGCATCTGGACGCGAGTCTTCCCCGACGGGGGAGACAGCAGAGTCCCGGAGATCTTCACCTCACTGAAGTTGTCCAGCGAAAGGGACGGCAGGTTACCGGCCAGGGACACGCGGCGGAACAGCATGCCCGACACGAGCAGTCCATCCTCGATGACGATAAGGACGGCGCGCTCACTCGAGTTGTCCAGCTCGACATCCCAGCCGCCCTTCTCGGCGTCATAGGTGGAGCCGGGGAAGGCGACGCGCATGACATCCTCGCCGAGGTTGACGGCGTTGATGGTCACCTTGTTGGTGACGTCCTCGCGGGTGGAGCGGACACCCTGACGGTCCCAGGTTCGCTTCGTGGAGGTGTCGCCGCCGTCGGTCTCCACCTCAATCAGGTTCTCGCTTGAGGTGTCACCGAGCCACGTCCACCCAGCGGTCTCGAGCGTGGTGCCGTCGCCAAAAGTGTAGCCCCACAGGTTCGGGGCAACGGTGTCCACATTACCAATGTAGACGTGCCCCTTACCCGCGATCTGAATCTTGCTGTTTCCGAGGTTAGCCATCAGGCCCCCTTCCTGGCCGTCACCTGAAGGGACGAAACCATGTTGATGTAGTCTGCCGTGGTCCCCATATCCGTTTCCGGCGTGGGAAGCTGAGTCCACTCCAGGTAAGTCGCCCAGCCCTCAGAGGTAATCATACCGTCCCTCCAAGCCTTATCTACAGCCTGAACCAGGGCATCGGAAGCATCAGAAACCTCATCCCCGTCCGGGCCGGTCATATAGAGTCGCACACGAATCTGGGTGGCCGCAAACCTGGGACCAGACGGGTGCGTGCGCGCAATAGTCATCTGCACTCGGCAAACGAGCTCATTCATTGGGTCATCCACGTCGCCGTGGGTGCGCCAAACGATCTTCTCGAGGATAGGCCACTCGCCCGCACCATGGGCGGCGGCGTCCTTCATGTACCGGTAAATGAACGGGAGAGGATTAACGTAGGCCACTAGAATCCCCCATTGTCGTGGACTACCCCGCGAAGGATGTTGAGGCCAGGAACCCAGGTACGATACCGCGCACCCTCCCGCCCAGTGCGGCGCCCCTGACGGTCCTGATACACGTAGTGACCGAACTCCGCGGCCGCATCATGGTCGGTGGACGGGCTGATCGTATAGTCCACCTTCCCCTGCTCCATGCCGTACGAGGCAAAAAGCTCGCCGGAGTCGATGTGCGCGGAAGCAGCAGCCTTCACCTCCGCGAACACCTTCGCCGCGGCAGCAGCAAACTCCGGATGGCGGGCAACAACCGCCGCAATATCCTCATGAACATGCTTGTTATCGTAGGCGTGGATCACTTCGCGACCGTCCCCAGGGTGTCGCAGCGGACACTGAAATGGCGCGTCATCGGCGAGGCGTCATAGGTCAGTGGCTCACCAGCCTGCTGGAAAGTCTTCCCCTCCAGCGACGGTGGCCCCTTAATGATCTTCACCCACGAGTGGGGCCCGCCCGGCCACTTCCGACCAGTCCCCATAATCTTCAGGGTAGTCTCATCGGTAAGATCACCCCGGATCGTGCGGTTCTCCGTAGCCTTCAACGCGTTACCAGCGGAGGGCTGCACTAGAACCTTGTCGACGTAGAACGTCTCGCCGGGCGTGTAACGACGCCCGGTGCGGCCCTCAGACACAATCGCGACAGTGACCTCCACGGCGTGAGGCCCATTCTCCAGGTAGCGGCCGCGGCGAGGACGGAAGGTCACCATGTGGCGCGCCATCCCTCCCACCGCTGCAACCCCAGCTCGGGGGCGGCCGGCTTGTCAGGGACCGAAGCCCGCCGGAAAGACATCAGGAATGTCTTCGGCACATCCGGGGACCACTCCCCGCCGCCCCGGTTCTGGGCGTACCCATCCAGGACCGGGGCCGCACTACCCCACCCGCCAGCACCGCCCTCGAGCGCCTGCCAGTCCCGCTGCGTAATCTCCAGGAGGCCAGAAGCCACAGCCTGATTCACCGAGTAGGTGTAGGTGCCCTCAGTCTCATACTTGTATAGCCCGCCGCCGGGCGCCCGCAGCACTCGCGCGACAGCCTCACACTCAACCATGATGAGAGCCACCCGGAACGGGTAGTCGACGCGGCAGCGATTAACTGCATCAGACATGCGGAGGAGAATAAGAGCCTCGGCGCGCTCAAGGAGGGCGTCAACCCACCTTGCCTCATCGTCCTCGAGGTCGCGCATGAGTGTGCGTTCGACGTCGAGTCTCTCCGCTACTGCCACTTCTTCTCCTCCCTAGGTGTAGCCCAGCGGGGCGAGAGCATTACGGATCCCCCGCCCCGCGGACTCATCAGCCGGCCTTCTTCGTGATCTTCACGAACGCCTTCGGGTCACGCAGGACCCAGCCGAAGATAGCCTCAACACGAATCGCGATACGGTTCGTGCCGAACAGGTCCATGCCGGCGGCGTACTGGTCGGCGGTCGCCCAAGTGAGACCCTCAACGAAGCCGAGACGCAGGTTCTCCTTCAGGTCGCCACCGAAGCCCAGCAGGTTCGGCTCAGACACCTTACCGCGGCCGTTAACAGCCTTGCTGTAGATGGCGGGGATGCCCAGGACGCTGGTGAACTCGTCAGCCAGGTTCGGGGATGCCTGGTAGAGCGGGCGGCCGAAACCATCGGTTGCGCCCATGATGATGGACCGGAACTTGGGTGACAGGAGGAACTCGTTGAAGTCGTAGTCGACCTCACCGTCAGTGTTCACGACCTTGTCGTAGGCGGAAGCGAGCTGCTTGCCCAGGTAGCCGGTGGTGTCGAACTTGGAGGGGTCCAGCTCCACCACATTAGTGGTGGATGACAAGGACTCCTTGCCCGCCAGGGCAGTGCCCGTGAGGGCGTCCTTGCCGTGAATGACGGCGGTGTCGATCGAGCGGGCGATAGCCTCAGCCAGCTGCGACTCCAGGTCATCGAAGGCGTTCAGGGGGTTAGCCATGAGCGCCTCCTTAGAGATCGACACGATCGCGGCAGTCTTGACGGGACTGAAGGTCTTCAGGCCGACAGAGACGTCAACGACAGGCTTGTCGGCGCTCTCCTGGACGATACCGGCGACCGGCTGGCCAACCGGCATAGTGACCGCGTTACCGGCCAGGGAAACCGGGACAGTGCCAGCGACCTTCTGGACGATGGAGCCAGCGAAAGCCCGCTTCCAGATAGGGGCAAGCACCTCCTTCGGGAAGCCATCGGCGTTACCGCCGGCGGTAAGCTTTGCAATGGTTGCGACCTTGGCTGCGTTGTCCGCCATTCGCATCTCCTTCCTGCCTGACCGGCAGAGTTGTTCTAGATGTTGCCCCTGTCAGGCAGGGGTTACTCGGCGAGCCCGAACATGCGGAGGATGACGGTCTCGAGGTCCTCCGAGTCGGAGCCGGCCTGTGCGTCTACCGCGGGGTCGCGGGGGCGCGCAGGGGTCTTACTGGTGAGCTCCAGGAGGGCGGATATCTGATCTCCCCACCCGGACTCGTCTCCGTGTAGGAACTGGGCGTACTTCGAGGGGAGGCCCGCGTCACGGATCAGGGAGTCCTTGGCTGCGGCGTCACGCAGGGCCTTGATCTCCTCATCCTTGGTGGCGAGCGCCTCCTCAAGGGCTCCTAGGCGCGCTTTCGGGTCGTCGAGCTCACTGGGGTTGCCGGGCTCCTCGGGGGCGCTCTCAGCATCCTCAGGGGCGGCTGGCGCCTCCTCCTGCTCGGCGGTCTCCGTGTCACCATCGCCCTGAGGCTCGGGTGCAGGGGTCGTCTCCTCGACAGGGGTAACGGCCTCGTCGGATGACTCGGTGGGGGTGTCAGCCATTCCTTCTCCTTTGCTCCTGGTAGAGGCGGCGGTTCATTGCCCGCAGCGCCTCGCGTCCATGAAGATCATGGGCCTTCACTACCTCATTGTACAGTTGTTCGAATCTAGCATGCTGCTCCTTACCCGGCCACGCCCTGGACGTGTAAACCGCTACACACACACATCGACAGTGGTTATGGAACCTGTTGACACCAACACCGGCTGTTTTAGATGTCTTGTAGACAGGGCCACGAGAGGCAAGCATTGCGCAGAAGCCGCACGGCCCATTCTTCGAGGGGGTAACAACCCGCGCCCACGCAAAAGGCCTGGCGATAAGCGTCCCGTCCTTTGAACGGCGGTGCTTGTCCGGGAGATCCTTCAGCGCCTCCGAGTCCCTATACTTCTGAGTCAGCATCCCCTCGGACTCGAGTTCTTTGATGGCCTTGTCGACGCGGTCCGCGACCTCGTCGAATACGTCAACCCAGTTCCTCCGAGGGCGGCGCTTCCGCTCGTGCTTCTTGACTTCCCGCTCGATCTGCTCGGCCTGCTCCTTAGAGAAGTAATCGAGGTCATCGGCGATCCGCTCGAGGTCGTCAAGGATCTCAGCGACGTCAGGGGCGTCATCCACAGCATCATTAACTGTGCGCCTAGACGCCGCATACACGTGGCTAGTGAGCTCCGCCTGGAGAGCCTTGAACGCCTCCGGCTTACCCGTGCGGGCCTTGGTGGACCTGATCGCGTAGCGCACCGAGTCGGGGCTGTACCCCGGCTGAGGAGGGATCCACGCCTCATTCGCGCCATGCGCCCTAGCCTGCCCCCGCAAGAACAAGGCCGTAGCCGCCCACGCCTGCCGCCGAGCGGCCCACACAAGAGGAGTGATCGCCTCACCCAGCTCCTTCTCCGAGAGCGTCACCGGCTTCCCCTGCAAAGGGGCGGTGGCGTCACCCAGGCGCCTCTGGAAAGTGCGGGCGATAGTGGCTAGGAGAGCCCTGAAGAGCGCGAGGGTCACTTCTTAGCCTCATCCTTGTCGTCGGCAGGCTCCTCTTCCTCGCCACTGTCCTCAGGATCCTCCTCGCCCTCATCCTGTAGGCCGATGGGGAGGAGCTGGCCCGCCATCGAGTCCAGGTCGTTCTGGCGGCGGCGCTCGCGCTCCATCTGCTCCGGGGAAAGGTGCATGAAGTCCCGTGCAGTCTCAGCGCCAATAACCCCCTGAGACTCGGCCTGCATGGCGGTAGCCATCTGGGCGCTCGCCGACGGCGCAGCCGCGTCAGCCCACATCACCTCAAGGGTCTCCAACCCCTCGGGCGACTCCCCGTTCATGACCGCGATAATGCGGGCGATGCGCTCAAGAGCGTCACTGAACTGGCGCTGCTTGTTCTCGGCGCGAGCGATAAGACGATCCTTCGCCACACGCAAAGCCTCAGCAGATGTGGGGTTATTGTCGGCGGCCACACCCATCATTGACGGCGGAATGCCCGTCATGGCTGAGATCTGCAACGCGTAAGTGCGGTACGTGTTCGTGAACGTATCCAAGGATGCGCCAGTCAGCTGCTTCACATCAGCCCCAGTGGGGGCGGCCAGGAGCGCGCCAGCATAGTTCTCCATGCGGTTACCGCCGAACTGCCCGTTCATCGCGGCAGCCGCCTGCTGCCCAGCCAGCATCCGGTCAGCGCCGTCGCCAATAAGGAACCTCAGCGGGAAGGCGGCAACCTCCTGACCCATCTGAAGGTTCGTGAGAGTCCTGGAGGCCGCGTCAATGACCGTCTTCAGCTCCTTCAGGTCAGACCGGCCATACCGGTCACGGAGCCGGGCCCTGTTGAACATGGGCACGATCGACGCACCCCACGGGTCGCTCGTTGACCAGTCGGACACCCACCTGGTGCCTACCTGCCTGTAGGCGGTCATGCCGTCAGGCGTGTAGTACGAGGCGCACTTCACACCATCACCCGAACGATAGACGGCAATTCCCTCGATCACGTTCCCGAAGTGGTCGATACGAACACCGGCGTGACGCGAGTCCAGCGCCCGAACAGACGGGTGCTCATGATCCTCATCAGCAGGAGACAGCACCCAGAACACGGAGCCGGCAGCAAGCGCCTCAGCCGCCGCCAGATTGAACTGAGAATCCATGTCATTGGCCTGCCACACAACACGCAGGTCATGCACCAGTCCCTTACGCCCATCATCCGCGATGATGAACCCGGCCGGGATCAGGACCTCAGTCAGGACGTCAATAGCCATCTTCGCGAACGGCGCCTGCATCTCCAGCACACGCGCCTCCGGCGGGATACTGATACCCAGGGCATCCAGGCGCTCACTCTGCTCATAGTACGTCTCGAACGACTCCGGACGATAAGCGCCACCCTCGAAGCCGACGAGCATCTTCTCAAAGCTCACACGATCACCGTCCACGCACCAACCGGCTTATTCATGTCAGCCCACTCCTTGCTGCTCTTAACATACCTGTACAACATTCTAGCGCCGATCATGCACACAGCCAGATCGATCTTCTTCGACGACTTCGGGGACTCCTTCTTCACAGACCAGCGCCCCTTGAACTCATTCACGCGACAGTTAGACACGTGCTCACCCAGGGCAGAGTCCCCATCGTGGGTGAACGCCTGCTGCTGGATCTCCGTGAACGCCGTCTCCGCCGCCTCAGCGAACTGGTAGGCGTGGGAGCGCATATCCCATGCGATCGGGGACGCGGACATGCCCCCACGCACGGCAGGGACGATCAGCCGGTCACCGAAGTCCTCAGGCCAGGCCGTGCGCGTGAACGACTCCCACTCTCGGACGTCAGCCCAGAACGCCACCACGTTATACGTGTCGAACGCCCGCCTGACCCCCGCGTCCACGGCAGCCACATTCACCACGTTAAGGGGCTTCTCCGGCTTCCAGTGGCCGATCTTGAAGATGTGCCCGTCCTCCATGCAGCAGCCCACGAGGGCCGTATGGTCATTGGACTTGGAGCCGTCGAAGAACATGACGATCTTCTCCCCGGGCTCCACCTTCCTGTCTGGTTTACGGAGCAGGGTCCACTCCTCCAAGGTGACCCACGACGCCTCCGCCGCGTTCGGCCTGTTCAGGAAGAATCGGATTGACCTCGACTCTGGATACTCGGGAGACCAGATCTGCTCCTTAATCGACTCCAGATTCACCCACGGGCAGCCCTCATACACATACTCCAGAGCCTGCGTGAGACCCACCTGCCCCTCTTCCGGCTCATCCGTCAGAACCGTATTAGGGGGAGCGACACGGGCGTCGTAGAGGGTCTTCGTCTTACCCCTAGTGAGGCCGTCCTCCTGGTCGCACCAGGCCTCAAAGACCGCCTCTGCCGACGACTGCTCGCCCGGAACCCACGCGTTACAGGTACCCATGAAACGGCCACCCATCTTCGCCGCGTTCTGCTGAATCGTCTGCAACATGGCCGGACCACCCTGGGCGGGGAGCCAGTGCTCGAGCTCATCCCCCACGACGAAGGACACCTCGCCACCCTCCATGGAGTGGGCGGAGGATGTCATCTGCTGAAGCTTCCCCCCACTCGGCGTCTCAATGAACGTCTTTGCCACCTCAAGATCGTACTTGCGGGCCAGTGGGCCCTTCTTCTGACAAAACGCCCTGACCATGCGGATAGTATTCGCGGTTTGGCTTTCCGACGTAGCTACGATCTGCACGAGCGGCATGCTCATTTCCTTAGCCGCCACGCCGAACGGGGCGTGCCGGTCAAAATGGTCAAACCGGCACGGGCCAAGAAGCTCGAACAGGCACATAGCCGCAGCGAACGGGGAGTTATGGGTCACTATCATGGTCTCCCCCACCAGATACAGGCCGTCCTCAGCCTCCACCGTGATGCAGCGCGCATCCACCGGGGATACCCTACGCACATCCTTAATGACCCTCGGGATAGGCTTCCTGCGCTGCTCCTGCACCCTCTCCGCACGGCGGGGCAAAGTCACAAGGTTCTGGTGCTTATAGGGCTTGAACGTCAACCTGTAGCGAGGACCAGTGACGCGGCCATAGAGCTTCGCCTCCGACTCCCTGACGTTCACCTTCACGCCCATGGAGCGCAGGAGGAACGCCATGCCGTCAGCGATCTGCTTACGCACCTGACAGTACTCCGCAGACCCCTTCTTATCGATATAGCCATCAGAGTCCATGAGCCCCTGAATCAGGGCCCTACGCTGCTCCACGGAGGCGTACAGGTACTCGTCTGGGATGTGCTTGTCGTCCAGGACGCCAGCCTTGCGGAGGTCGGCAGCCAGCTTCAGGATGCCGACGCTTCGACCTCGACCGCCCTCCTTCTTGGCGCGAACGGCCCCGATGCTATACCCGGCGGCCCGCATTCGAGACCTAACGTAAGAGAAGTCATCCACATCGCAGGTGATGCCACCCTGCCCTGTAGACCCATCGCCAAGCCAGTAGCCAAGAACCCACGGATCTACAGGCAGGTCGCGTTCGGGGAACTCTAGCGGCTCAGTCTCAGGGAGAGCGAACTTGCCAACGCCGGCCTTTGTGGCCTTTGTGGAACCCTTAGTGAGGGGGCGATCGAACACCAGGCCCTCGCGAGCCATAGCCCGCACATCCAGGGTACGGCGCTTGCGTTTCGGGCCACCTACGAACTCATCCACCGTGAACAGGTGCTCGCCCGTAAAGGTAAGAACGGTGCCATCAGAGACCTCAACCTCCCACGTGTCCCACTGGTCGATCGGGTGAACCTGAGTCACCTTGGTGGGCTTGCCGGAGGGGTGGAACACGTAGTCTCCGACAGTGAGGTCTCCGAACTGGCGCCACCCAGAAGGAGTGAGAATAGGTGTGAGCAAAGTCACCCCTTTGCCACTTCCCTTCGCCAACCTTCTAATTCCCTGCCGGTACACAAAGCCGCCCTTATGATTCAGGGCGTAGAAATGAGCAAGGAACTCGATCTGCCTGTCAGTCGGGATGAACGGCTGCCCCGCCTTCGGCCCATTCGGCTGAATCAGGTTATCCATCATCCACGCAGCAGCATGGTAGCCGAGAGTCCTCTCGGGGAGCTCGAGGGGGAGCGTATCGGTTCGCTCCCGAGGTGCGGGGAGCGAACCGGTCACTTCGCTGCCCGAGCCTTCGTCCACGCCTGCAACGCGACCACGCCGGCCGACTCAGCCTCAGACTCGTCAACGCGGTTGATCTCGATCTGAACCCTGCGGCGGTCGCCCTCAGTGAGAAGCAAGGACGTGAGCATCGCATTGATGGCCGCCAGCATCGTAGGAGAACGCATGTGCTGCATCTTATAGAACGAGAGATCATCACAGGTGGAGTAGAGAACAATCCAGTCCGACGGCTCGTAGTAGCGAGTGAACGTCGACTTCTCCACAGACCTCCACAGCTTCTTCGCGATGGGGTGCCAGCCAGGATCCGGCTTGGGTGGCTTCACCTGTTCAGCAACCACATTAATGGGCTCCACGCCACCATCAAGCTTCCTGGCCTGAGTAGTACGGTGCCCCTCAGTGCTGCGCTTCGGGATCGGTCCCTTAACTCCCATCGTCGACTCTCCTACAAATATCCGGGGTGCTTGCTCTTCGGCCTGGGGCCTCGAGCCTTATTGCCTCGATTATAGCGGCGCTTCCTGGCTTCTACAGACTGCTGCTGCGTGCGCAGCATATGGCAGTGCTGGCACAACGCCCTAAGATTGTCCGGCACGTGCGGACCATCAGGGATAATGTGGTCCACCTGATTCGCCGGGTTACCGCAGAACACGCACAGGCCACCATCCCGCCTCAAGACAACGCGCCGAATCTTATCCCAGTCCTTAGGGAGCTCTTTTCGGCGCCTGGAATTCTTACCCCAAGCCACTACCCGATCACCTCCAACGTCACATGCACACCCATGTCATACCGGTCAGTGAACACCAGCTCCAGGTACTCCTCAACACCCTCCTGCGCCTCACTAACCCGGATGACGGCGTCATCCTGATCAGCGTTACGGCGATGATGTGGCACATCGTACGCGCCAACCTGGTGCGCCAAATCGAGCGCATCCCGGAGCTCATCAACCGCACAGTCGAGGGATGCGACAAGCATCCGCACATGAACCTCACTGAGATCATCCACGTTCACAGCACGTCACCCGGATAAACCATCGACACGCCCTCCCCGTTCGGGGATCCTTCACGGATGTCGAAGAGGAAAGCAGGCTTGGCTGCCTTACCCCCGAAGTAGGCGTGATGGATCGACAGGTAGTCGCCGGGGTACACGTAGAAGTCCGGCTGCCCCTCATTCTTGAACACCCACGTCCCCTCGTCAGTGCGCTCGGGGTGATGGTCACAGAGGATCACATCAACGTCAGGGCTGCTCTTGTCGCCATAGATGAGGAGGTAAAGCACGAAGGGTGTCCTTTCACCAAATATTGGAGCGCTTATTCGAGGGGAGAGGGCAGGGCTCGATGCAAGGGTGCCCCTGGGCTGCGAGCTCAGCGACAGTGGGGCCGATCTTGCGGCGCCCCTTAGCGCATAAGGCACAGATCCCGTTGCCGGAGTACAGGCGGGTCTCGGGGAACTCGGTGACGCTGGTGCGTGGGGGGCGCATGCGAACACCGCAACGCAGGCAGTGATGCTCCTTACTCCAGTCCATGTGCGTCTTGGCTGCACCGTCCTGGCCGCGGCGCTTACGCCGGTAGCAGGAGTTGCAGATCCCCTTCCCCCCGTAGGCGCGAGTGCCTGGGTGATCAACGAGTGTCGTTCGAGGTGCGCGCATCTGATGGTCGCAGACCTCACAGTACTGGGGGGTGTTCTCCCAGTCGATCTTCATTGGGTGTCCTTTCGTTGGCTGACCAGCGCAGCCTACCACACCAGAGCCCTTAGAGCAAAGGGCGGGGCCCGCCTTGGCATACACGAGAGGAAAGGAAACTCAATCGTGATCCATCAAGGCAGGCCCCTATCAGCACGACCAGCATAACCACGCTCACGTACGACAGTCAACCCTCCGGAAAACCCGGACAGTTCACACCCGAGGCCGTGTAAGCCAATCTGAGCGCCTTTCACGACCCCAGGTAGGCCAGAACCCACAGTCACCCCCGTTCGGCCGCCAGAGAGCCTCCCACACCCCTTCCCGGGTCGCGAGCGCCGACGACGCCGGGCCGCAGCCGCCGCAGAGCACTCTTGGAGAGCGTTAACCAGCTAGAGACGATCAACCCAAAGTAACCACAAGCCAACCCCTTGCTTGGCACCAGAGCAAGGAAGGAGAAGGAGTCACATTCCGTCTCAGTACGGCAAGGAAGGGCAAGGACAACGAGGAAGACTCTGAACGCTCCAACTCGATCAGGCGACCAAGTGTCAACGAGAGCCAGGTACGTGACTAGCCAATGAACCATCTCCTCATCCGTGCTCTCGTGGACCAGCTAGGCCGAAGGCCAGGGCGACGACCAAGGACCAACGGTCCGACGGTCGGAGCGAAGCGAAGATCATGGCTTCGCGCGCACGCGCGACTAAGAGTTCTCTTAGGGGGTTCTACTTAAGGGGTTAGTTGGCACTCTCGTGCAGGGTTGTCTGCACTCTCGTGCAGGGTTGTCTGCACTCTCGTGCAGGGTTGTCTGCACTCTCGTGCAGGGCCAAGGGCAGGGCTTGACGCCACACACTTTTTAAGTCAAGGTGTTCTCATGAGACACATCGACCCACTCCGCTCAGTCATCTCACACCCAATCGTCATGCCCGCCACCGCACTGACCCTCAAAGGTCTCACCTACCAGGTTGGCGACACCTTTAGGAACAGTCGCCACTTCGACCTTCAGCTGCAGGGCAACGACTACCCCATCGTCCCCTGGGTGGCGCTCTCAAACCTGTCTACGCAGTATGAGAACCTCTACTGGGCGGCACTGGTCGCACCACTGCGCAACTCGCGCCCCAGCAAGCATGAAGGCTGCACCTACACGCCAGTACGGGATGGGGGTCGTGTCGTAGGAGTGTCGGCCCGCATCTCCTCCAGCCTGTCTGTAACGGTTGGCGTGGGCACGCGCCGGAACTCAAAACTCATCCAGTATGGGCTCATCTCCACGCGCGGCAAGGGCTCTTCCTATGAGGTCACTTTCCTGGCGAAGCACCCCGACATCGCTGAGGCTGTCATCACTGGCTTCAAGTACACCGCCGCCTGCGCCAACGAGGAGTGGCCAGAGGAGATGGAGGAGCGTTACATCTCCGCCGCACGCGAGGTAGACGAGCGCGAATGCCGCCGCCTACTGGCCGAAGCCAACGAGGAGTGCAGGCAGACAGCCCAAGCCTTCAGCATCACCCAGTAAAAGAGCGGGGGCGCCAGGCTCATGCTAACCTGGCGCCCCCTAGAGAACACGGAAGGAATCATATCATGCGCAACTACGAATCAGAAGCAGCCGCACTCCGCAACCTGAAGCCCAGCACTAAAGTCCTAGCCCTAGTGCTCGCGGCCCGCATGAACGACAGGGACGACGACTGGCCCGGACGCCCCATCTGCTGGCCCAGCCTCAACACTCTTGTCGAAGACACCGACCTCAAAGAGCGAGCCGTCCGGTACGCCATCGACGAACTAGTCGAAGCCAGAGTGATCCGCATCTACAAGGAGCGCAAGCCTGGGGCTCGCTGGTGCCACAACGTCTACGAGTGGACCGCCCCTGTCTCCCCCAACTACCACCCCAACTGGATGAAGCGCCCTGACGCACAGAAGGACGCTGTCGGCGCCCGACTCAGTAAAGAAGGGTGGGAGTACTGCGAGCAGAACCAGGTCGGCCCTCATGCCGCCACAGCAGAGCACCCCGAGTTCATCCTCCCCGCCGAACAGCCCACCCTCATTGAAGTCACCTCGCCCGCGGACGACACCCAGCCTCCCACCAAGACCGACGAGCTGACACCCAAGCCGCGCAAGAAGACCGCAAAGACCACCCACAAGACCACAATCCCCGAGGGCTGGCGCCCAGACGAGAAAACTCTTGCACGCACCCGCGAGCGCTACCCCTCCATGCCCATCGACATTGAGGTGGACAAGTTCGTTGCCTACTGGCTCGACAGAGGCGAGAAGCGCGCCAACTGGAACCTGACGTGGAATAGGTGGTGCGCCAACGGCAATGGGATCGCGAAGGGGGCATGGACTCAGCCACCCACCCCCGGAGCCCCACAGGCCGCACCGGCCATCAACGCAGCCACCGGCAAGGCGGCCACCAAGGAAGACTTCTGGTACGCCTGCATCGACCACGGCATCGACCCCACCCCGTACGTCAACTTCTGGAAGCCCAGCATGGGGATCCCCGGCGACCCAGGGTGGGCGAACGCACAGGCGCACCTGGACCGCCACACCGGCAGGGCTTGACGCCCCTGTCTCCCCCTGTCTACACTACAGTCATCAGCACACCGAAAGGAACCAGACATGGAAATCCCAAGCATCACCGAGCGCAAAGCACGCCTCCAAAAAACCCTCGCCACAATACAGGCAGAAAACCACGAGTTCGACATAACAAACAAAACCGAACTACTCACAACAATCTCGCGCCTCACAGTAGAGCTCTGTGAACACATCGAAACCCTCACCTACGACCGCCACGACGCAATCGCGACCGTCATCGCACAAATCGAAGTCAAAGAAACAGCCACCCTAATAACCAGCCTCTGCCTCAAAGAAATCCGAGACGATTACCAGCGTGACGCCATCGCAGCTATCAGCGCACACATGCGAGCATCCAGAGACCCAGACAACACGCTCTGTCGCATGGACCTCCCAATCGGCACAGAAATAAGAGTGAGTCACCTAGTCGGATCCCTCGGAGACCTAGCGACCTACTGGTACGCACAGCCCGACCAAGCTAACGAATACATCATGCGCGAAGACGCCATCATATCTGTCGCATACCGATCCGCATGCACACTTATCGCCGCCAACCACACCCTCATCGTGAACTAACAAGAAAGGAACCCAACATGCTCACCCCACGCCAGAAACTCCACCTCGTAGCCACAGGCCCCGACAGGTGGCTCTCCCTCATCGAAGACGACCACACCGAAACCGACCCCGCAGCAGCAGCCCAGCTAATCTCCAGCGCAACACGCAACGGCATCAACCCAGTAACCCTGGAGATCGCATTCACCGACCTCGCCAAGCTCTCGGCCGCGACCATCATCCTCTCCAACGCAGTTGCCACCGACCTAACAGTCTCCGCCCAGAAATCGTTCATCGACGCCCGAGCCGTAGCGAGAGAGCTCAACGCACGCTCGACACTCCCCACTATCACCGGCGCGGACACCACGCAAATCTCCACCGTCGCCTCCGCCTTCAACACCCAGGCGGGCACAGAAGCACTAATCCACCTCCTCATCGACACCATCCGCATCGCCTACCATTTCACGGGCGCGTGACCCACTCTCCGCAAACACAACATGAACACCGAAACCACCATCCTTAACATCGCCCTCAGCGGCGACCCAAACGCCCTCATCGACCTCGACAACATCCACCCCCACCACTTCGCAGACACCCGCAACGCCGCCATCTGGCGACTCATCGAAGACTACAAGCAAAAGAACCCAGGACAAGGCCTCACCCGCGAGCTCATCCTCGACAAACTACCCGCCATCACAGACGCCAACGTCACCCCCGACTACCTCCTAGACATCATGGACCTCACGGCAGTCGCGCACGGGGCGCTCGCAGGCGTCTACGCCAACAAACTCATCGACAACACAGCCCGTCGCCAACTCGCAGACGCCTGTACCCGCGGCCTCCAAATCATCGAAGCCGGAGAAGACCCCTCAAACGCCGAAGCCACCATCCGCGAGCTCCTCAACCAAGTCTCCACCGGCTCCACAGCACTCGTCGACAACAACCAGTGCCTCACCCAGCTCACCGACTTCACCACCAAGACAACACCCTTCGCCCCCACCCCCTGGCCCGACCTCAACCGCATCATCGGAGGATGGAAACCAGGCGGCCTCTACGTCATCGCCGCCAGGCCAGGTCAGGGCAAATCGCTCCTAGCCCTCCAAGCCGCCGCCACCCTCGCTGACACAGGCCACGTCTACTTCGCCAGCCTCGAAATGGCAGGCCGCGAACTCTGGTCGCGCATCATGGCCAACGTCGCCAACGTCCCAGGAGACGCCGTCACCCGACGCCGCAACCCCACCCCCGAAGAACAAGCCCGCATGACAGCAGCAGCCCCCCACCTCCGGCAACTCCCCATCCACTTCGACGACAGAGCCAATCTCACCATCGGAGACTTCGTCGCAACCACCCGGCTCCTCCACCGCCAACACGGCCTCACCGCAGCCTTCATCGACTACATCGGCCTCATCAACGCTGCCCCCGGCGACAGGAGGGCCCGCTGGGAACTCATCGGCGAATACACCCGATCCCTGAAGAACCTCGCCAAAGACCTCCAGATCCCCGTCTTCGCCATCGCCCAGCTCGGCCGCCAAGCCGAACAGTCCCCCGGCGGTGAGCTCCAGCTCTCCCACCTCCGAGAGTCCGGCAACATCGAGCAGGACGCCAACGTCGTCATGCTCCTCTCCTGCCCCCACGAGAACGGGGTAACCGACTGGACCCGCGCCGACATCCACGTCGCCAAAAACCGTGAAGGTCGCACCGGACACGTCCTCCTCGAGAGGGAAGGCGACTACTCCAGGCTGAACCACCTCGGCTGGGCACCCGCAGGCGCTTAACAACCGTGTCTCGTCCTGTCTACACTCCGGCCATCAGCACACCGAAAGGAACACGCCATGAGCACCCCCGACGAAGCAGACATCGACTTCGACACCCTCTACAACGAGTTCATCAACGCCGCACGGACCGCAGCAAAACAAGCCCTCGTCGAAGAGAGGGAAGAACGCGAAACCCAGGAAGCCCGCGAAGAACTCCTAGACCTCTTCATCCACAACTAAAACGAGTGACCCCCGGGATTCCACTCCGGGGGTCACTCACAGAAGAAACAAGAACAGGAACGAAGCTAAATTTGTTCTTGCACAGAAAGGATACCACATGGCCTCCGAACCCGCCTACCCCCACCACCCCGACATGATCACCCTCCGCAAAGCCGAAGCACTCACCGGCATCAACTACCAAACCATCCACAAAGCCGCCCGCCGCGCGCAAGCAGAACTCGAAGGCAGCGCCACACCAAAGCTCGTCGAAGCCAAATGGGAAGCCGGAGACAAGACCTGCATCCTCTGTGGCCAACCCATCGACCCCACACTCAAGGCACCCCACAACATGAGTCGCACCATCGAACACCTCACCCCCATCGCACGAGGTGGCAAACACGACCTCGACAACATCGACTTCGCCCACTGGGGCTGCAACGCTAGCAAAGGCACCAAGACCCTCGAAGAGTATTGAGAGTGGCGGAAACAAGTCTCCTAACCCGCCTCCTGTCACCCTCCCATAGTCACACGCGAGATTACGGGAGGGTAACTTGGGTTCTGTAACCTGCTCAGGATGCGCGATCGTAAGACGCATAGCGGTCGGTAAGGCCCCCCCCCGGGGATATCCCCCGGGATTTCAATGTTTTGTTTTTTGTTTGTTGGTCGTTTGACTCGCTGGTTTATTTTGTGTTTGCGCTGGTGAGAGTGTGTTTTCGAACGTGTGTTTGATCTGTGTGTTTGATCTGTGTGTTTGTGGCGTGTGTTTGTGTACGTGTGTTTGATGGTGCACATCACACGTGTCTGTGTGTGTCATGGGTTGACGTGGTGGTGGTTGGTGGGCGTATGGTTCTACCCATCAGCAACACGGGCCCAGGCGGCCCAACCAAGAAAGGAACCAAGTGATGGACTTCAACAGCAAGGTCAAGCGGATGGTTAAGCGTGCGGCCCTCGTGGGTGTGGGTGCGTGCGTCATGACTGCGGGTGCATGTGCGCCTGCCTACGCCAACGAGGGGACCCCCGTTGAGCTGATCCAGGGATGGGTGACCGTAGACACCGGGGCCCCCGTGGATGTGTCAGGGACCCCCGCCTGCGAGGACGAGGGCCAGGAGTACGGGCCCTGCCTATGGGACGCGAGCGCCTCGGGTAACGGGGCTGGCGACTCATTCATCGTGGAGGAGGACGGATCCGTCACCTACATCCGTAAACAGGACGGCACCGCCGTCGGGCAGGACGCGAAGAAGAAGAAGAAGAACAAGAAGAAGGACACCGAGGAGACGACCCCCGCACCCGAGCCCACCGAGCCCCCCGAGGCTCGCGCATTCCCCGGCTGGGAGTGGACCGGCAAGACCGACCCCATCTCCGCCGCCGGCCTCCCCCACTGCGTGGACGTGCGCGGCCAGGAGACCTGCATGCGCGACGGGTACGTCATCGTCGTAGACCAGGACGCATGCACGCAGACCCTCATCACCGACAAGGGAGACCAGTACGTGCCCGGCCCCGCCGTAGCGGAGGCGCTCTCCGACGCCTGCAAGGCACGCAAGGACGACGAGGAGAAGGACCACGAAGACAACGCAGGAATCAGTGGTTCTCGTTCTACGGAGGATGTGCACTCGGCTTCGCCGAGCGCGGCTGTGGATAAGCGTGTGGAGAAGTCGGCTTCTCCTAGTGCTACCGCGACTGTGGGTTCTGTGGATTCGCACCGTGAGGTGGTGGCTGCCCCGGCCGCTCCGGTGAAGGACAACTATGATCACGAGATTCTGGGTGTGCTTGTGGCGATGGGTGTGTTGGGGCTGTCTGGTGTTGGTCTGGTTGCGGTGGTGGATCGTGTTCGGGGGTGGTTGCGTCGCCGGTGATTGATGGGGCTGCCTATCGCACGCGTGCTCGACCGATCGTCTCGGTGCCCCGCTGGTTTCGGCCGGCGGGGCACTTTTTGTGCCTGCGGGGCAGGGTGGTGGGTGGCTTGACAGCTCTGCGTGCCCGCCTGAGGTGCCGTGGGTCCCTCTGGGTCGCTTTCGGGGGTGGGGTGGTACCCGCATATGGGTGGGGCGCTGAAAGGCGCTCAGATTGGCTTATACGGCCTCTCGCGCGCGTGCGTGCACGTGCGTGCGGTGGGGGGTGCTGGATGATTGAACGTGTGTTCGGTGGCGTAGGTCACGCAAATTGATGCCACCTCGGGCTTGACCTTGTCCGTCTCGATGTGACTATAGTTGGGTCATCAGCCACGGGGCGCACGCCCCACAGAAAGGATCGAAGCAATGATCACCAACAACGCACTCACCACCACCGCCACCCAGGTCGAGACCATCCTCGCGGACCACTCGGTCACCTACACCACCACGGACAACCGCGACAAGGAAGAGGAGGGCGACTACCGGATCACCGTCGGTGACGTCACCGCCTACCTCACCACGTCGGACGCCGGTGAGGTGTGGGCCACCACCGACGAGAACCCGGCCGACGCCTACGATGGGCCGGCCGTCGCCGATGAGATCGCGCTCCACCTGATGAACTACGCGACCGAGATTCCCGCCGCCGTCAAGGTCATCTCTGCTGTTGCTGAGGAGACGGCGGGTGACTGCGCGGCCGCCTACTGGGAGGGCTACTGGACCGTTGAGGACTCTCACACGACGGTCGAGGTCGACACGGATGGCGATTGGACGGTCGCTCAGTCTGACGTCGACGGGATCGAATGGAGCGACTACAAGGGCCGTGACGTTGCCGCCGTCTTCCAGGCCGGGGCTATGGCTTACGGTCAGCCGCTCGACGCCATCGCCACCGTCATCATGGGCGGGGACTACGAGATGGCCGATTGGTGGTCCATCGTCGAGGACCTCACCGATTTGCGTAGCACCGACGACGATGCGGGCACGCGCGTCTACACCCACTGGGGTAGCAGCCACCCCGGCGTCCTGGTCGCCGAGGAGCACGACGGCACGGAGTCTCGGTGGATTATCACGGACCTCGACACGATGGCGACGTCTGTGGAGCACGGTGCGCAGGACGCTGCCGCGAACGTGATCTACACGCTGGCGTGAAGCCAGCCGCCCGGATAGTCGCAGCGGGGGTTCGACTCCCCCGCCGGGCACGACCTCGATTCCCACCACCTCAAAGGAAGTCAGTCATGAACCTGTACGCCACGCGCAACGAAGCCATCGAGCACGAGATTCGCGACGTGCTACGCCAGAGCGAGGTCGCCACCGGCCCGATCGATGACGCCTTCGACATTGACGCCATCGCAGACGAGACCATCACCATGTTCATCACCAAGGGCAGGGTGGTCACCTACTGTCTCTCTGCTGACATCTACCCGGGCCTGTTCTGGGAGATCGTCCAGAAGTACGCCCGCTAACCACACACTCGCTCACGCAGGAGAAGGCGCAATGAACGACACCAAGACCATCGCCCCCGAGGACAGGCGCCGCCGCGCAGCCGACGTGGTTGCCAGACTCACCGAGGAGGGCTGGGGAGTCCAGTACACCGAGGAGGGGGTTGTCCTCCGCCGCGGCGGGGCGCCGGTGACCATCACTGACAACGGCGAGGTGGTCTCCTCGGATCCCATGGCGCGCCTGTACGTCCACTGCATCTACTACCCCGAGATCTACGCGCCCGTCCTGTCGTCGGCCCACAACTAGGAAGGACGGTGAGCCACTAGCGATAGTGGCCCGCCGCCTCGCCTAGAGGATAGCGCAGCAGAAACGCAGACAACTGCTGAATGACGCTTGCGCACGTTGGTTGAGAACTACACAGAGAAACGCCCATAGACGGCAGACGCCGCACGCACCGCCCCGGCGCCGCGTAGTCGACACAGCCTGCCCGTCTATGAGTCGCCTGGACCCACCCCGTCACTTCGATCCATAGGGGCTTGGGCTGATCTACCAGTGGTCCAGGCGGCCCATAGATGCCCGCACGGTGCGGGGTCTAGAAAGGAGGGGTCGTGGATACCTACTACATCTACAACTACGCGGACCTAAGGCAGGCCATCCAGGCGGGTGCCTCTCTGGAGGACATCATCCACATCATGGGGGACGTCCCCATCCCGGCTGACACCCCGCCCCTGGACTACTGGGTGCACCCTGGTGGCTTGCTCTCTGTCGCCTCAACCAGTGAGGCCTGCGTGCGGCTCGCCGGCGGCCACCTGTATATCGTGGGTGACGGCCCCATGGCGCTCCAGGTGTGCGGGACAGACATTCCTGATGGCAGGGTTACGCTCGCGGGCTGTAGCGCTAGTGACGTGGATGGCGTCGGGAGGATCGGCGAACTCTACGAGTGGGACGTTGAAGGTGACTCTGCTGACCTCGAGGCAGAGGGGAACGAGGTGGATTCGCCCGAGCACTACACGTGGCTGGGTGAGGCGGTTACCGCCCAGGGTGGTCCGGGGCGCACAGCTGGCCTTCAGTCCTGGGATGTCCTGGACGCTATCGCCCCTGATGACCCGCACGTGTGGAACGCGCTGAAGT
>ERZ773009.800-NODE-800-length-22784-cov-3.752827_pt1 | contig 22784 bp, 26 predicted proteins | sample MGYA00580663_ERZ773009 | MGnify/ENA primary metagenome ERZ773009 (study PRJEB29015, sample SAMEA2737969) | human oral metagenome | biome: human oral; feature: human-associated habitat; material: dental | place: China | collected 2026 ... | reverse complement strand
TTGGCCTTCGGCCTTATACGCTGCGATAGTCCCAGAATGCCCGGCAAGGGGTCAAATCGGGCCATGGCGGCCTTCAGAGGGGTCCGGTAAGGGAATCACCCTACCCGCTATCTCCGAACGCGCCAGCGGGCCGATTTTTCAAAAGCCGCCGATGACAAAATGTGGTCATCCAAAGGCCCAAAGCACACCAGTTTGACGGACCAGAGACGGTCAGCCGGCCCAGCACCGTTTTCTAATAACTCTAGACGCGCGCGTATGCGCGAGCGCGTGCACACGCCCGCACGCGATGGCATAGAGTGTGGTTATCTGTCAATACTGCCTAAAAAGTAGGCACGACACATTATTTAACAATTGAGTGTCAACTCGGAAACCCGCATGGATACTCAATCTAGCCTAGTTATCCACAAGGTTATTAACAGGTATCGATAGAGTGTTAAATTATTTAACAATTGAGTGCCAGTGCTGAAGATTGGCTGCTGGTACGGGTTTCCGGCCAATTCGACCGGTTATCCACAGATTTAACAATTCGAGTGCCGGCACAGACCGTCTGTCGGAATGACGTGGATTTGACAATGTTTAACAGTTTGGGCGTTGCTTTGATGCAACGACGGCCGGATTTCGCGCCTGGTTGCGGAAATGTACGGAAACGTGTTTCACGTGAAACAATGACGCGACTGGTATTGCTCGGGCATCGATGTTCCGACTGGAATGTAACTGGTATTGGATAGAATGTGGTTACCCGACTGTTTCACGTGAAACGTTGCACGCTTACAAACTGTTTCAAAATGGGCTTGCACTGGGAACGAATCGGTGTAGAATGTGAACCGTGCTGATTGTTCGCGGCAACACGGTATGATAGAAGAGAGGTGACCGCGCAAGACGACATAAAGCGCGTAGTGGCGTTGAGCGTCGTGGGTAGGCCGAAAGGAGTAGTCCCACAACAATTAACACAACCCGGGCGCTGGCCCATTGACGCATTCGCAGTGTGTCAATGACGCCAGCAACCTATCAGGTGGAAGGCTGCGAACCGGCCACCTGATAGGAAATGCGCATTGCCCAAACATCGATGAGTTTCCGTCAAGTGACCGCTATGAATCGAAAAGTTTGGTTTGTTGTAGGTTTTGAAAGCTTTCAAAATTGCAGTAGAAGTATTGACACGACATGAAAGTATACGTATGCTTTCCTTACTGCCCCGTTGGTGGAATTGGAAGACACAGCAGACTTAAAATCTGCCGCGCAATGCGTGCCGGTTCGATCCCGGCACGGGGCACCAAATCTCAAAACCTGAAAGGAATCAAAATGTACGGTGAATTGCGAATCGCTTTGAACAATGTTGCCAGCAAATTCGGAAAACTGGCGCTGCAACTGGAAGAAAGCGGCCATACGAAAGCGCGGGTAGTCATCGATAACGTGAAAAAATTGCATGAGATTGACGACTTTTGCGCAGCGCATCATTTTGCGCGTCACACTGAACCACTGGTAAAAGCACTGGCGTTTAGCGCGTCGGATTATGACGACGACTTTGTTAATGCCGTTGTTATCGGTGCGACAGGTTATGCGTGCAGGTATTACACGACAATTGCTGCACCTGAATCGGCGTCACCAGCTCGATCGCATGCGATGAATGTGGTTATCAGAAACAAACTAGGTTTGTTCACCCCGACTGCGGAAGTCGAAAAAGCGTACTCGGAAATTCGGTCGGCTTGCGGCTGGATTGCGGAAAAATACCCCGAGAACGCGCACAAACGGTTTGAATCGGCTGTGTCGATTTATGATGCGGTTCCGATTTGCTTCGATCTTTGCCGCGACTACGCCGAAAATGATGTTGGCGATATCTCTGACGATTATTACAATCTGCTGGCGCTGCTGTATAGCGCGACGATGTGGGGAGTTATCGAGAAAGACGGTTCGTGGCATCACGCACAACTGTCTCGCAATTTCGCCAAAATGCCGGAGCAAAGAGCAATTGACTTGGCGGTCACAATGTCTGAACAAGAGAATTTTAATGCTGTCCCGCTGCTACATTTTGTTCAGCGCCAAATTAGTCTTAACAATTTCAATTGCGCTGCCGCGTGCGCGATTGCTTGGCGTGACGAATTGCGAGAGCTGACCCCGTATGTTTCGCAACGTGTTGCGAATTGGATTTGTGAGGCTTGACATGAATGAAACTGCACAACTGGCGCGCGACTATTCGCGTGAGATTGCATACACCATTAACGAGTTTCTGGCGTCCGGACACGCGGTTGCGTCATGGAAACTCTGGTGGGCTCTTGACGCTGACGGCATGCTACCGACTATCTACGCGGCGCGGGTCGAGATTCGCAATGCGCTCGCCGCGTGCCGGCTCAACCTGAAGAATTGCACCATCGTTGAGCGACTGGTAAAAATGGCCGAGGAAAAGTATGGCAAGTGAAAAGCGGACATCCGCCGACATTGCTCGCCGGAATGCCCAGAAAGGTGCAGAATTCGAGCGCGACATCATGAAGCGCTTCAACGCGCTGGCGAATACTCGCGCCGAAGTGCTGGGCATTCCGGTTCCGAAGCTGCCATTTTTCCACCGCAACCGGAATCAGGCGGGTTACTCTGGTGCTGATATCAATAATCCGTTCGGGGTACAAATTGAATGCAAAAACTGCCAGACGATCACGCCGGAAAAATGGTGGCAGCAGGTATGTGCGGCAGCGCGCGAGTACGGGGGAATTCCGCTTGTCGTCTGGAAGGTGCAAGGTACGCGACGCATTCAAGCGATGCTGCCGGGAACGTTGTATGAGGGGCCTCATCGGCCGGATGGAAAACCAGTGTGGTTACCCGTCATCATCGATGAAACCGCGTTGCTGGAATGGATTGCGCATCGCATTGACGTAAAATTCCAACAGAAATAAACTGTTACACTTTTGACAACACACCGAATCAGGATGCGCTATAATGGTTGCATCCTGATTCTTTCTGAGGATTTGAAATGGCTGAACGGATTGTCGAGAGATTCCGCGCATTGGATGCTAATTTAGACGCGGCCGCTAAAGCGTTCACCATGCTCGGTGAGCCGAGTTTAGGATCATGGATTTTGACCATCGCTAGAATGGGTGATGACGATTGTTACAAAAATCTAATGATCATCCGTGACAAATGGGCTGATGCTATGGAAGAATGTGAGCATTGTTTCTCGCTGATTTGGTATCGGTTGTCGAAGATTTGTTGAGGGAGAAGGTAAAATGAAAATTGTTAATCAATTCCGTGCACTTCATGATGTTGGCTTGATATCCAACACATACTGGTATGCCGACCAAAAATATGCATCTAAAATGTTCGAAGAATGTGTCAATAATAACCGCGACGACGAAATTCTGTTGGAAGGGTTGCGACGCTACGCATTTACGTTCATTGATGCTTTGCAAACTGTTCCGGTCGATGAATTGCCGGAATGGCGCGCGTTTTTGCGCGATAATTTCAATGTGTGTGACGAATTCGACCGTCAGTGCGGAACGGAACGGCTTTCGAGTATGTTTACAAAAGCACTGGGATTGGCAGGAATGTTGCAAACCGGAGAAACTGAAATGAATGAACAGAAACCCCGTAAACGTGTTAGTAACGTTGATCAAAACATCGATCAACTGATCAAGGAAGCTGAACAATTGACTGAAACCCTGCGTCAAATGCGCGAGGCTGCCGCTAAACTGCGTGCAACCATCGCTAAATCTAAAAAACTCATCGCCGACTGGGAGTGCTGAAATGCCACGACTGACTGAATGGTTCGGAAATGGATACGTCGCCAATGCTGCGCCGCGCGCTTACGATGTTGCGCCCGGCGTGGCGCTGGATGAACGCGGCGCGCGACTGCACAAGGTCAACACGGGTCAGGATGCCCACATTCTGCGGGGTACTGATCCCACCAACCCGCCGGCCGAGGGTGTCCACTGGTTCGTGTGCGCTGGCGCGCCGCTGGACTATACCGCTCGCCCCGAGGAAGTGCGGTTCCTGCTGCGCGACCACACACGGACGGCCATTGAGCGGGTGATGCCGGAGTACGTGGTTATCGATGGCTGGCAACCCGAGGGCGAGCGCGAACCTCGCATTCCCGCGCTGCTGCGCAAACTGGGGTATCGGTCGGCGACGTTCAAAATGTCCGTTATCAACCCCCAACGCGGTGACCGACGCGACTGGCATATGCTGGTCGGAAAACGGGTCAACAAAACCACGTCGTTTAAGCAACTCAACGATGCAGTATTTGCTACGCGGCAATGGCGTGACATTGCATTTGAGCATGTGACGAATGGTTGGAAGCTGACTGACAAACAGGTTGACGTGTTGCATGCGAATCACACCGGTGAGGATTACCACATCCTGTTTGACGCGAACCGCTCCGGTGTGCGTTTTCAGGCTGCGATGCAGGACTTTTGCCCGGTCAAAATTGAGAAAACGCGAGAATATCACGTTGTTACACTCGGCGACAGAATCCGCCCGCTGGCTGATAATGAACGTGCTAAAATCCTTGGGTTGGATAACGTGACGGCAGAATATGACAGCCTTTGCCATGCTGCCGATTCGCGTATTGTCTCGCTTGTGTTGCAGTCTATTTGGAATGACGCGAAATGAATAAGGGTTTCGCGTATAGTGTATTCTGTCTCGCAAACTGGCGATACGTTGCAAAAATGATGGGTCCGCCGGCAATTCCGGTCACATGGAAACGCGCGCTAATCCGAAGGATGATGAAAAATGGTTGAATTGAGAATTGGACCGATGTTTGATTGGCTGGCTGCCATCAATGCTGAGATTGATCCGACGTACACCACGGACGGGCTCAAGCGGTTGCATGACTGGGGCTTGGCGATCCCCGACCTTGCGGCCGTGTGTCAACGGGTTGCGGACCTGTATGCCGGTCGGGTGCGGACGGTCAACATGTGGTCACCCGATGACGCTCACCGCGAACGCTACAATCTGTTGTTCAATTGGTATGTCCGCAGGCAGGCTATGCGTGCCACGCGCTGCGCTCCGGCGCGGGACGAATTGGTATTCGAGCTGAATCTCACCAATGGCGTCCGCGATGCTGGTTGGCAGGGTATCCAGCGCATGCAACTGGTGCCCGACTACGGCCTGAACCGCATCGACCTTGCCCGGCTGCTGGAAATTCACGCGCGCCGGCATAGCTACGTCAACGTGTTGGAAAACTTTAATCTCATCGGGCAATGGTATGAGGATTACCGGATGATTCACAATGAGGGGTTATATAAATTGTTCGTTGGCGCATATACAAAGGCTATGAATCGACCGATGGAAGTTTCCAAAGCAATATTTAGTGAGCTTCCTAAATAAAATCGGAACAATAGAATTAAGACGGCCGGCTATTGACAGTCGGCCGTTTTTGTTTTATTAATCCGATTTTTAACGGGGGAAAATCATGCTGGTTTGCTTCGGTAATTTAGTGTCGGTGGAGTTTTGCCGAACCGCCTATTTTGTGACGACGCGGCTCGGGTTGCCACAGGGTAGCCACAACTGGTTGATGGCCTGCATGGCCTTCGAGACGGGCGAACAATTCAGCGCGTCCACGCGTAACGCCATGGGGTCCAGCGGTACCGGCCTCATTCAGTTCATGGCGACAACGGCCCGTAGCCTGGGGACGACAGTTGAGAATCTAGCAGCCATGCGCGCAGAAGAGCAACTAAAAATCTACGTGTACGAATATTTCAAACCTTATGCGCACAAGATTAAAACCCTTGAGGATATGTACATGGCAATTCTCATGCCGCGTTATATCGGTGAACCCGATGACGCGGTAGTTTTTAGGGGAGGAACGTTAGCCTACAAACAGAATGGGCCGCTCGACAAAAACCACGACGGAGTTATTACCAAAGCGGAATGTTGCCGCGGAGTGCGTGCGAAGCTTGAGCGCGGAATGCAATCGGAATTTGTGAGGGTTATCTAATCGTGAATATGTTTGACCATGAACCCCTATCGATATGGTGGGTTAAAAGTGCAATCATGGTCGCATTCGCCAGTGTGGCCGGTTTTTTGGGCTATGTCATGCGCGCGTTCGATAATCGGGTGCGCGTATTGTGGACTCGGGCCATCATTGAGAGTATGGCGGCCGGGTTCGTTGGCGCGCTGACCCTGCTGATGTGCGGGGCTATGGGGCTGTCGGACCAGTGGACCGGCGTTACCGTCGGCGTGGCCGGCTGGCTGGGGGCGAATGCGAGCATGGGGGTCCTGTCGCGGGTTGTATTTAAGCGGCTGGGAATTGAACAAGAGAAGGAAGACATCGATTATGTTAGGCACGATACTAAATCTGTTTTCGAGGAAACGACTACTGGTGGAATACATGCTGATTGCGGGCCTTGTGATGCTGGGCGGAATGACGGCCGGCATGTGGGCGATGAAACGGGAGCTATCGATCAGATTAGACGCGACTGAAAAACAAAGCGAGTATTTTAGCGAGCGCTTGCAAATCGCCCGGGATTATATCGAAACACAGCATAAAACGATTGAAGAATTGCGCGATACGATGAAGCGCAATGAAAACGCATTATCTAAATTGAGCCGGACGGTGCAGCATGCAAACGAAACTGACGCGGAATTCCGTAAAGAATTTGACAAGATTAAATCAAACCGGGAAACGCTGGATTTTCTCAATACTCGCGTACCTGACGACGTTGCCCGCTTGCTCAACGGTGACACCCAAACCCCAGCAGCCGCAAACGATAACTCGCGTTGAGTATCTGCGCCCGGATGCCAGTTTAACCACACCTTGCCCGCCGCTGCGCAGACACAATGTGGTTACCGTAGCTGATATGGTCCGGGAAATTCAGGCCCACAGGCTTGCATACGCGAAATGTCGTGCTAAAATGGACGCCATTAACGAATTTTTTAATGGGCACTCCGATAAATAATGGCTGACGAATTTAAAAACGCTTTGCAGGATACCCGCGAATTTACTCGCGGGGAGCTTGCGTTGCGCAATAAATTCGTAAAGGAATATTTAAAAGACTTCAATCACGTTAAAGCCGCAATGCGTTGCGGCTTTTTGTCTGTCTTTGCCGAAGACTGGGGGCAAAAATTACTGACTGACCCATATGTTCAGTCAAAGATTGATCAGGATCGATCCGACGTCGACCCGGTTGAAACTGATAAGCAAATGATCCTGCGCACGCTCCGCGAATGCATGGCCAATGGTCAGCATGGGACACGCGTTGCTGCAGCCAAAGCAATGATGACGATTCTCGGTATGGACAAGAAGGCTGAAGATAATACGGCGGCTCAAGACTTGGTGCAGGCATTTGCTGAATTTGCGGACAAGGTGAAGTAATGGATAATCAATTGCTTAAAACCCAAATGGCGCGATGGTATCCGCTGATTGATCATCCTACGCAAATTGCTCTTAATAATGCTGTTTCGGAAGGCTATCGGTTTCCGATTGTCGCAGCGGGTCGGCGCTCCGGTAAAACTGAACGGGCTAAACGGTTCGTCGCCAAAATGGCGATGAAGACACCCGGTAAAATGTTCTTTGCTGCGGCTCCCACATATGGGCAGGCCAAGCGCATTTTCTGGGCTGACCTGAAAGCGCTCACGCTGTCGTGCCTGCATCCGCAGCAGCCTAGCGAATCGGAATTGATCATCCGTCTGCCAAACCTATCGGAAATACACGTGATTGGTCTGGATAAACCCCAGCGTTTCGAGGGCATCCCTTGGGGCGGTGGCTGCATCGATGAGATTGCGGACGTCAAGGGTGACAGTTTGGGCGCGAACATCATGCCTGCGCTCAACACCATCGACCCGCGCAACCCCGACTATCGGGCGTGGTGCTGGTTCACCGGCGTGCCCGAGGGTATGAACCATTTCTACGATATGGCCCAGTTGGCCCAGTCGGGCGACCCGGACTATAAATTCTTCACGTGGAAAAGTGCGGAGATTTTACCGGCTGACGTGATTGCAGCGGCGAAGCGTAATATGTCGCCGAAACAATTCCGACAGGAATATGAAGGTTCATTTGAGACGGCCGGCGGTAAGATTTACGAGGATTATTCAAAGGCTAATTACACCGATTACACGGTGAACCCGTTTGACGCGCTGCACTGGTCGCATGACCAGAACTATACACCGCTGTCATCGTGCATCGCTGTTATTCGCAATGGCATCCCATATTTCGTTGATGAAATTGTGTTGGAATCGGCGATTAGCCGCCAAAGCGCAGAAGAATTTGTCCAGCGCTATAAAAATCACCGCAATAAAACGGTGTATATTTATGGCGACCCGGCCGGGCGCGCTGGCGAAAAGCATGGGCACAAATCCGACTACACTGAAATAGAGGACGTGCTACGGCTCAACGGCTGGAAATTTGAACGTCGGGTCAAGCGGGCCCACCCTGCAATCAAAGACCGGCAAAACTCTGTCCGTGCTAAAATCTTGGCGGCGGACGGGTCAATTTCGTTGTACGTTAATCCCAAAACTGCGGAATGGGTTCATAAAGGATTAGCTACCGTACAATTTCTCCCCGGCTCAACTTTTCAGGAAGACCAAACGAACAAATACCAGCACATCACAACGGCAGTCGGTTATTTCATTGACTACCATTGGCCGCAGGGTTCGTCCGGTATTCAACAAACTATTACGGCAGGAAACTACTAATGGTTGTGAACGTAGACCAAAAACATCCACTGTATACGGACAATATCGATAAATGGTCCGCTGCACGTGATGCGTATTCTGGACAATTCGTGGTCAAATCCAAACGAGATTTGTACCTGCCGAAAACGTCCGCTATGGAATTGGATTGGAACGTCGGTGACGGGATCGGGCAAAAAGCATACGCCGCGTACCTGAAACGCGCACGCTTCCCCGAATTCATGCGCCGCGCGGTGGCCACATTCGTCGGCATGCTCTGGCAGCAGGCACCAACCATTGAGCTTCCGGAACGCATGATGCCGTTGCTCGACCGCGCGACACCCAACGGTGAGCCGCTGACCCTGTTGATGCGGCGCATCAATGAGGAACAACTCATCACGGGTCGCTGCGGCCTGCTGGTCGATTGGCCCAGTGTGGTTACCGACGGAGCGCTACCGTACATTTCTCTCTACAACGCTGAAGCAATCATCAATTGGGATGCCAACGAATTCCAGAACGGCGAACGTTCGCTTAATATGGTTGTGCTGGATGAATCCGGATACAAGCGCACGAACGTATTCGATTGGACGAAGGTTTCAAAGTATCGCGCATTATTCTTAGGTGATGAATCGGACAATGAAAATTCGGGCGCGTATTATCAGCGTATCTATTCGGAAGCCGGTGACGGTTCCGACGCGCTGAATTCCGTTGATATCGTCCCGAAAAATATGGGCGCGAAAATCGAACAAATCCCGTTCGTTTTCGTCAATTCGTCCGATATCGTCGCGGAGCCATCCGACCCACCGATGATGGAATTAGTCAATGCAACTTTCGCGGTCTATCGGAATGACGCGGATTACCAGCAGGCGCTTTTTATGCAGTCGCAAGATACGCTGATCATTTCCGGCGACGTGCCGGCTGCTGATCGTGACGTGCCGATCCGCACTGGTGCGGGAGCCGTCATCCGGCTTGAGCAAGGGGCGTCGGCCCAGTACATCGGCGTCAACAGTCAGGGTCTGCCGGAGCAACGCCAAGCGGTGCAGGCCGGCTATGCCTTCTGCGCGGAGCTGGCCGGCCAGTTGACGGGTGAATCGGTCAACATCCAGTCAGGTAAGGCGCTGCAAACCCGCATGGCTGCGCAGACCGCGTCCCTCAAACAGATTGCGTTGACGTGCGCCGCAGCCACTGAACGCACACTTAAAATCATTGCGGAATGGGTTGGCGCAAACCCCGATGAAGTCAAAGTGACGGCAAACACTGAATTCGTCCTCAACGATTTGTCCGGTCAAGATTTGACGCAAATGCTCACCGCTAAAGGCCTAGGCGCCCCGCTGTCGCAGGAATCGATCCATGATACGATGCGTCGTGGCGGCTATACGTCGCTGACGTATGACGAAGAAATGGAAAAGTTAAGCGAGGAAGCGAATAATGCAGTCTGACAAATTGATTAAGCGACAAATTGTCTTGATCCAAAAAATGCGTGCGTTAGGCGCCAAGTCTACGGAATGCATCGTCTACGACAAGACTACTGGCCGGATCAGCGTCGATGTTCAAGCCGATTGATCAACTGCAGGAGCTGTTTCCGCAGATCGCCGAGCGCACTCGTGCGGGGCTGCAGAATTTGTTGGATACTAAAATATATCTCAACGAATATGCTGCCTTGCTTGGCTATCTGCTGGATGACAACATGCGCCCGGACAAGAAACATCCGGCGCTGACACTATCTGCATCCTATGTTGACCGCGCCGGGCGTGAAGTATCGACGATGCGCGTTGTCGAGTACTCGCCTAAGACGGGGCAGCTTAAGACGATGCATATGGAACTGCTTTGGGTGCCGCCCGAGTATCAGGGTCATGGGGTAGCCGATGTGGTTAACCGCGAGCTGGTAGGCGAGTTTCGCAAGCTCGGGGGCCGTCACATCGCAATGCATGCCAACTTGGATGCCGGCGGCTACGCGTGGTTGCGTAAGGGCGTGTTCCCGGCAGACAAAGCAGAGCTAGATCGAATCATCAGACTGTCCGATCTTCCGGAATCTTCAAAACAGAAATGGTTGAGGATGGATTATGCGACGGCAAAACGTACGATGCTGGATAAGCAATCGGCGCAAGAATTTAAGTCCGCTTTTGTTGGTAGTCATTGGAGTGGCGGCGCTGATATTAAAACTGCTGATGCTTTTAATTTATACACTGGTGCTAACGTTACTGACGACAAAACCGTAAACGAACAATGGCAAAGCGAAGTTATCTCGCGTAGTGTTCGCTATGAGCAATTCGCCGAATCGCTGTCGGATCGCGTCGCTCAAATGCTGGATGACGTGTCGGATTCTATTGCGTCGAAGCTCGCTCGCTCGCTGGAAAACCCAACGCGTGCGCAGGCCCGCATGATTGACATTGCGGACGCCATTGCAGCGCTGCGCGCGGAACGCTGGACCGACGTTGACAAGCTGGTCACGGAGACAGCCATCAAGCTTGCCCGCGCTGAAGCGGCATCAACGCAGGATTGGATGACCACACGGCTACCCGTCCGCATTGATACGCTGCTGCCAAGCTCCAGGACGCTGACCAGTGTGGTTACCGCCCGCCCGTTCCATGGTCGGCTGCTGTCGGGCTGGCTGGACCGGTTGAGCGACAACGATGCGGCACGGGTCCGGAACGCGGTGCAGACAGGTATCGTGTCCGGCCAGTCGGCGTCGCAGATTGCCCGCGACATTACCGACGGTATCACGGCAAAACGCACTGATGCGGAAATGCGGTCAGTTGTGCGCACTGCGGTTGCTCATATCTCTAACGCATCACGTGAGCAATTTTTCAGTGAGAACAAAGAAATATTCACCGAAGAATTGTTCGTCGCCACACTGGATAGCCGTACATCGCCGATATGTCGCGCACTCGACGGGCAACGTTTCGCAATCGGTGAGGGACAGAGGCCACCGCTTCATTTCAACTGCCGGAGCATTCGCGTTGCCGTTTTTTCCGAGGCTTTGGGTGAGCGCCCAAGCAACCCCGCGACCGAACGCCAATTGCTCGAAGAATTTAACAAGGCAAATGGACTGGACGCGCGAAGCCGTGATAAACTTCCTCATGGAATGAAGGGCAAGTTCGATAAATTCGCTGCCAAACGAAAACGCGAGATTATCGGGCAAATTCCCGCAAAAACCAATTACGAAAAATGGTTGCGCGAGCAATCCGACGAATTCCAAAATGAAGTTTTAGGAATCAAGCGAGCAAAGCTTTTTCGTGATGGTGATTTAGAGCTTAAGGACTTTGTGCGACCGGACGGCAAGCAAATTAGCCTAGCGGATTTGTACAAAGACTACGAGGCAACCTTTAAACGATTAGGGATCGAATTATAAATGAAACTGAAATACACTGTTGAAAATCTGGCCGATGTTCCGGAGCAATTTCAATCACTTTACGAACAAAATGGCGATAAATACGAATTCACTGGCGTCGAAGGTCTGTATAAACAGGACGATATCAACCGTCTACAAGAAGCGCTGCGCAAAGAACGAAACGATCATAAAAGCGTGAAGGAAAAATATTCGGCGCTGAATGGCCGGGACGTTAACGAGATTCTGGCGGAGCTGGACCGCATCGAAGAGTACAAACAGGCTGCGGGCGGCAAAATCGATGAGGCCAAATTAACCGAAATGGTTGAAGCCCGAATTAAAGGACGGGTTGCACCGATTGAGCGCGAGAAAGTACAACTGACCGAAAAACTGGCGGAGCTGACGGGTCAAATCGAGCAATACAAGCGCGCCGAAGTGCAGCGCAAGATCAGCGATACCGTTACCGAAGCGCTGCGCAAGTCGGCCGGCCTGCAACCCACTGCCTACGATGACGCCCTCATGCTGGCCGAACGTGTGTTCGAGATTGATGAGCTTGGCCGCGTTGTGACGCGCGACGGTGTGGGTATCACGCCCGGGATTGACCCTACCGTGTGGTTATCCGAGGTCAAGAGCAAGCGACCGCACTGGTGGGGTCCGACTGTCGGCGGTGGTGCTGCTGGTAGCCACACTGGCGGCGTGTCGTCGGATAATCCTTGGTCTGCTAAATCATGGAATATGACAAAGCAGGCAGAGATTATGCGCGAGAACATGGAACGCGCTCAACAAATGGCCCGGTCGGTCGGTAGTTTTGTGGGTGCTACGTCACCCAGCAAAACTTGACGGCTGACTGAAAAATAGCTAGGCTACCGTCATGGCCGCCGTACCATGGGGTTATGACGGTTAATCCCCAAATCGTTTAATCTAAGGAATTAAAATGGCGACTGTACGATTATCGGATGTTGTTATTCCCGAGTTTTATTATAATTACGTTGTAGCCAATTCGGCCGAAAAAACTGCGCTGGTCGAATCCGGCGTTATTGAACGGTCTTCGCAACTGGATTCCGCGCTGGCCGGTGGCGGCACCCTGTTCAACCTGCCGTTCTGGAATGACCTGAAAAATGAGGACGAAAACGTTTCGTCTGACGATCCCGCTACTGTTTCGACGCCGAAGAAAATTACGGCAAATAAAGAAGTGCAAGTGCGGCTGGCCCGTAACCAGTCGTGGTCGGCCATGGAGCTGTCGGGTCAACTGGCCGGCTCGGACCCCATTGCTGCCGTGCTATCGCGTATTGCTACCTATTGGCGCAAGCGTCAGCAAGCCGCTTTCGTTGCAACCATGGCTGGCCTGTTTGCGCAGAACGATACGACTACTGACGCGACACATACGCAATACGATTTGTCGCACGATATTAAAGGCACTGCCTTTACTAATGGTGTGACCACATTCAGTGCTAAAGCGTTTAACGATGCAATTCTGACCATTGGCGACGCAATGGCGGACCTGTCTGCAATCATGGTCAACTCCGTTGTTTTCACTCAAATGAAAAACAACGATTTGATTAAATACGTTCCCGAATCGCAGATTAACGCCATTGCGTCGCAGGAATATTCTGGCGGTATTCCCACGTTCCAAGGCCGTCGCGTCATCATTGACGATGCCGTGCCGATGCGTGCTGGTGTCGCCGAGACGTGGATTTTTGGCCGTGGCGCCGTGAAAATGGGTCTGTGGACGCCTCCCGGTAATGAAGGCTTCGAGTATGAACGAAAGCCCGCCGCCGGTAACGGTGCTGGTGAGGAAGTGGTGCATTCCCGTCTGCACATGTGTATTCACCCGACCGGTCACGCATGGAATGTCGCAAGCTCCGGCGCCGGCCCGACCAACGCTGCTACGACGGGCAACCTTGCCCACGCTGATAGCTGGAAACGAGTTTTCCCGGAACGGAAACAAATCAAAATCGCACGGTTAATTACCCGCGAATTCTGATTTAGTTGAACGTTCAGCGGGGTCTAAATGGCCCCGCTTTTTATTGGAAACTAAAATGACTTTCGATCCTACCGTAATTCAAGAGTACCTTAATAAACGGGAGAAACTCTACAAACCTGCCGATCAGACGACGGCCGAGGTTGACCCTGCGCAGTTGCAAGCGGCTGTTGAGCGGGCGGTGTCTGGCAATGTGGCTACCCAAGTGCAAACTGCCGTTGATGCTGCGGTGCCGCGTGCGCTGTCCAGCCTTAACGTTCTCAAGGCAGACGGTACGGTTAAACTGACCGGCGACATCGATGCGGATAGTCACACTGTTTCGAACCTGAAGCGCCCCAGCGCGTCACATCATGCTGCGACTAAGCAATATGTCGACGAACAAATTGCCAGCGTTCCCAGTGGTGGCGGCAATGGCACGCCCGGCCCGCGTGGTCCTGAAGGTCCGAAGGGTGATACTGGACCCATGGGCCCGGCTGGCCCGCAAGGTCTCAAGGGTGAGACCGGCCCGACTGGTCCGCAAGGTCTGCAAGGTCCACCCGGACCGAAGGGCGACAAGGGTGAGACGGGCGAGCGCGGACCCGCAGGCCCCCAAGGGTTGCAAGGCCCTCCGGGACCGGCTGGCGGCGGTACCGGTGGTGGCGTCGAGCGGCAATACGTAGACAACGCAGCGGCGTCGGCAATTACTACGGCAGTGGGGCAAGCGAAAACCTACACCGACACGCAAATTGCCGAGGTTAAAAAGATCATTCCGCAAGGTGGCGGGGGCGGCGGTGGCACACCCATTCCTGGCCCGAAGGGCGAGCGTGGTGAACCCGGTCCGAAGGGTGACGCTGGTCCTGCTGGCCCGCAAGGCCCCAAAGGCGACCCGGGTGAACGTGGTCCTGCTGGTGAGCGCGGCCCTATGGGTCCGGCTGGCCCTGCTGGCGGTGGTGGTAGCAGTGCCGCGCCCGAACCTGACGACACGGTATTTGGCCCGCTGGTCAATGCTGGCGTGACGCTCAAGAATGGCCCCGAAAACCCGGTGCCGCAACTACCCAATCCGCAAAATTTTGAGCAATACAAACCCGTAAAAGCGCAATACTACGAAACGCCTATTGTCAAAATCACGCGCAATAAGGAAGCCATTGCCGCTGGCGAAAAACCGTACCGCTCCGATTATTCGCGGCGTAATGCGTTTAACTGCGACAACACGCTGTTTTTAACGTATCGCAAAGACGGCTATTGGTTCGTTAATGATGCGAAAACGCTGAAACCAATCGGCGACGCACTTCCCAGCATGGCGACCGACTGCGAACCGTGCTGGTCGGAAACCGATCCCCACATGTTGTGGGCGCTTCCGCCATATGGCGAGGGCTGTAAACTCTACGAAATTAATGTGGACACCCGCAAAGTCACCAAGACCTACGAATTGGCGGACCGCATTAAAGCATGGTGGCCGGATGCCGGCCGCTGCTGGACCAAATCCGAGGGCTCGCCTTCGCGTGATGGTCGCTACTGGTGCTGGATCGTCGAGACCGCAGCCTATGAGGTACGCGGAATCGTCGTGTTTGACCGTGTGGAAGATAAATTTATTGCGCATATGGATGCGTCAGTAAAACCCGACCATACGTCAATGACGCCCAGCGGTAAATATGCAATTATTTCATGGGCTTACAATGAACCGCTCGGAACGCGCGCGTACACGCGCAATCTGACGGACAAACACCCCGCCGCAACGGGAAATGATCCGTACATTAAACTTCATACGCAATCCGAACATAGTGATATTGCACTCACTAAAGACGGGCGCGAAGTTTATGTAGCTGCGGATTATACCGGTAACAACGGTCAGATTTTCATGACTGATGTCGAAACCGGTGCGCGTACTAATTTGCTCTACATGTATGATAGCGGCACTGCGACGGCTTACCACGTCTCCGGCAAATGCTATGACGCACCTGGATATGTGGTAGTCTCAACGTATCAGGAACATTTAGGAACCGACACCGATGTTAATAACTTGCGGAACAAACCGTTAATGCAATGGTATCACCGCAAAGTGTTTGTAATGTCGCTGGAAGCAACACCGACGTATAAAATTCTCTGCTGGGCAGATTCGGATCGTCTGAAACACTGGCCGAATAACGACGGCTACTGGGCTGAACCGCAAGCGACTGTCAATAACAATTTAACACGCGTCATGTTCAATTCGAGCATGAATAGCGTTAATGTTAGCGACATTGAAACGTTTATGGTTGCAATTCCGGAAGGTACGTTCCCGAGTGTCAAACGGAAAATTGACCTTCGCGCGTATGTCAAGAAAGACGGCTCGACGGCATTTACTGGTCCGGTGGACGCTGGCGGTAACAATGTGGTTAATGTCAAGGAACCTACGGCAGCCAATCATTCGGCGACTAAAAAATACGTTGACGACAAAGCGACGGAAACGCTGACGGCGGCAAAAGCCTATGCTGACGAAAAGGCGGCAACTGGCGGTGGCGGTGGCGGTGGCGGTGGTGGTGTCGCCATACCTGTCATCATCGGCAGTCAGCATTATGCGGTGTTCCGAGTGCCGGACAGTGGAGGCAACGGCGCGTCAGTTGACGGACCGACGCAAAACGCGCATCCTACGCTCAAAATCGCCTTTGCGTCAGAAGCGACCATTACTGTCCCGGTGGCGGGATGGTATGAAATTCAGTTGCAAATGCAAAACGGTAAAGACATGACGGCGGGATATTGGCTTAATAATGGTATTACCAAATTCCCTGAAGTCGTCGGCGTCTCGACCGTTGCGCAAACCCGCATGGCGTCCGCTGCTGGTAACATCACGTTCTACGCGCGCTGCGAGAAAACGACTCCGTACCGTATTTGCCTGTCGTCGTATGGTGGTACTTTTGAAGGCCGCGCCGCAAATCTCACTGTTAAATTGATCGCACCCGTCTAATATGGCTACAATTAATCCACCCGCTGGAAATGCTTCCGCTGTCGCAACTCTCCGTTCTGCAGTCGCCGCCAACGCAGAAATTCATTTGGCTAAGGGCGTGTGGATTATCGACGATCAGATTGATCTAGCGGGAATTTGCGGAAAAATCACCGCCGATCCGGAGGCCGTGATTCGGCTTCCGGAAAACACCAAACGGGAAGGGTTCCTGATCCGGAACCTTTCCAAACCCCTATCGTTTGAACCGAAAAAAGTCGTATCGGAAACCACATTCCGAGGGCAGGAGGCGCCGTTTTACATTATCAATCAGGGAAACGTCACGATTCGCGGCGCGGACATTTCCGGTATTCAATTCGGGCATGCCGTTAGCATCCGAAACACCAAAGACGGCAATGAATGTAACTTAGTGACGATTGCTGACTGCAAAATTCAAGCGAGGCAAGTTGACGAACGCGTCAATGCGGACGAACGCACGACGGCAATTGCCGTTAACGGTACGTTGGAATTCGAGACGGGTTATTCATCGCCGAACCGTCAATACGTTGCTCTGCACAAGCCTCCCCGCGTGGTTAAACCAATCACTAATCCTATTTTAGTAAATAACGATATCTCTGGCGGATATTACGCTATCGAACTATCCGGGGTTCACGGTGGGTTTGTTCAGTATAACCACATGAAGCTTAATACACGCGGAATTTCAATGCAAAACAGTTCCGTATCGAATGAAGTGCGCTATAACCGGATCATCGATAACATTTCTGCTGCTATCCATTGTGCATATGGCGCAGTCGGAAACCTGATCGAATTTAACGACATTGAAAGCAGCCGTGCCGAAGGTGAAGGACTGTTACAAGCTTATGTCGGCAGCAGTGGGAACATTTTCCGAGGCAACCAAATTACCTGTAATACCGAAGGTGAAATTCGACCAAAATACATGCTTTATTGCGCAGTCGATTCGGGATCGAACGTTTTCGAAGCTAACTATCTCAACGGGTCCGCTAAAAACGCGCTGATCGGTGTCGAATCCGACTGGTCAAACACTATCAATCTGGCGTATCATCGGAGTTATAGAGCAAGCAACGACGACAACAATATGGCGGGCGGGGAAATGCGGGCCGTGTCCATTTGCCGAAACGTATTCCTCGATCGAACCCCGGGGCGTTCGATCTTGCTTAGTTCTGTTAATGGTAAAAAGCTTTTGGATATTTACTGTTACGGTAATGTTATTCCGTCAGAAATGACAAACGACTTTATCGGTAAAGAAAATATCTCACAAGTTTTCAACGTAAAGGGATTTTAAATGAAAGATCAAATCATCCAAGCAATTAAAAATGCCACGCTGGAAGCCCCTATCTGGGACGATGACGGGCGGATCAGCGTTGACTACGTGCAAACCTACGTGACCGAAGGGAAGGTCACGCGCAAGGCTATCGAGGAAGCCGCACCGCGCTTCACGCGTGACGTGCTGGTGAAGCATCTTGCATCGCTGTCGCCGCGCACAGTCGAGCCGCCCGAATCCCCCGAGGAAATGCCCGACACCGACATTGATGACCATTCAGTCAACGTCCAAGCATATTTGCGGCAACGTATTAAATCGGCCGAATCCGATGCTAAATACACCGCAGAATTGGCCGAAAAGGGTATCGACATTAACCGTATCGCTCGCATCGTTGCGGGTATTATCGGACGGGCGCAATGAGTTTTGTTGTCGAAGACGGGCACGGTGTTTCGGACGCTAACAGTTATGTTACCGTCCGATTTGCCGATGACTTTTTGGCGTACCGGACCGATTTTGATTGGGCGACCCGCACGGTCGAACAAAAGCAAGCCGCGCTGGTGCAGGCCACCGCCTACGTCGATGCGCGCTATGGGCGACTGTTTGCAGGTCGGGTTGCCACACCTACGCAGGCGCTAGCGTGGCCGCGGCAAGGTGCGGGGTATGATGGCCTTCCCGTCGTGCTGAAACGTGCCGTGGCCCTGTACGCCGCGTATGCGGTCGTGTCTCCGCTGGCACCTGCCCCAGCAACGTCGGGAGGTCTTGCACAAGGTGTGGTCACCGAAAAGACGGTCGGACCGATTAGCAAGAAATTCGCTGCTGTGACGAAAGGGTACGGCTCACAAATCGAGCAATGGCGAATGCTGCCGGAGCCGGACGCATTGATCAATCAACTAATCAGTGGCATTAATGCTGGGAATAGGTGCTATCGATAATGTCATCGTTCGGATATGAAGAATTCGAGGCGCTTGCCAAAGAAATGATTGCCGAAACCGGCCGCATGGTCGATTTTGTCAAACTGGAATCGGGCGCGGCTGATCCGGAAAAGCCATGGCTTGGGCCAGGTCAACCAACAATTGCGCAGATTACGCGGTGCCCTGCAACGTTCGTTCCTGCGGGTTCGGGTGGCTGGGGCACCAATGTGGTCACCGAAGAAATGCTCAAGCGCACCAACATGATTTGCATCACCGCATCGGCGTTTGCGCTACCTTCGCGCGTTGACCGAATCGACGACGGTAGGGTGTCCTATGGCATTGAATGGCGGCAAACTCTTCGACCTGCTGAAAATGCAATTGTTGAAATGTTCGGGGTTAAACGATGAAATACGTTCAGGCACGCGACGTATTGTATAAAGTGATCAATACGATAGCTACACATGCGGGTGCGCGCGTCATTTGGGACCACTTGGCGTCGTCAGTGCCCGGGGAAATGATCCCGTGGATTCGGCCGTCAATCATTCACACGGACGGGCGGCAAGCATCCCTGTCGTGCTATGCCGGGACGATGCGGTATGATCGGAGCGGGTTGCTTGTCATTCAAGTATTCGTACCGGCTGGTGGGCAAAGCGGTGCCGCATATGAGACCGCACAACAATTCGTCGATGGTTTGCAAGCGTTTCGGCATGATACCGTTTGGTTGCGAAACATCAAAATGGTTGACGTTGGGATTGATGGAGCTTTTTCACACGTCAACGTATCCGCAAACTTTAGATTTGATCAGGTGCAATAATGGCAGACTGCAAAACATACGTATTAGATTCTAACGCGACGGGTTTACGCTACACCGTCGAAAAATGCCCGGGGGAATTAGAAGCGAACCCCGTTTGGTTCGCCGCCGAACCGAATAGCTATAGCGACTTCGGCGCAAAACTGACGACGTTAACGCGAAACGTCATTTCTGAATCGTCGCAATTGCAAAAGGGTGTTATCACTGACCTTGAAGCATCGTGCGGCTTCAACCAAGACTTGACCCATGACAACTTCCAGCGCCTGTCGCTCGGATTTTTCCGCACCAATGGCCGCACGAAACCCAGCAGCAGCCGTCCGGATGCGTCGCAAATTGGTATCAGTTCAATTACTGCGACGGAAATTAAATTCGCCGGAACGGTTGCAGGTATTAAAGTTGGACATATAATTCACATCGAAGACGGTGCTAATGATGATCGTGGACCGTTTATCGTGACTGGTGTTGCTACCCAGGGTGGTGTGACGACGGTGACCACATCGGGGATGAACCCTGTCGCGTCGCCGGCCGCTGATGCGCGCGTGTCTGTCGTCGGCATTTTCTTCGCACCCGGCACGACGAATTTATCGTTTAACGTCGAAAATGGCGCGTCTCAAATTTTCCGTAAAAGTGGCACGGATAATTTTACACAACTCGGTTTATCTGAGGGGGAATGGGTTTATGTTGGCGGCGACCGCGAAGAAAATCGATATAAAGTGCATGGCTTTGCGCGCATTGATCGAATCTACAATAACGCATTGCGTTTTGATAAAATCTCGTGGGTTAAAGCCGCGCATGATGATACTAGCGTAGATACTAAAACTATTTATCTGTTTTGGGCCGATTGCATCGTTAACGAGAAAAACCCGACCAAAGTCGTTAAGCGTACTTATCAATTCGAGCGTTCGCTCGGAAAAGACGCTGACGGCCCGATGTATGAATACATTGTTGGTGCGGTGCCCAACGAGGCGAAGATCGCTATTGCGCAGGCTGATAAAGTTAACGTCGATATGTCGTTCACCGCGCAAGACGCAGAATATGTGAACGGCAAGCAAACGCGCAAACCTGGAATGTCAGGTATTATTAAAGCCGGCGACACCTACAATACGTCGTCGGATATGACGCGTATTAAACTGGCGCTGGTCGATAATAAGACTGACGATATCAAACCGCTGTTTGCTTTTGCAACAACGCTTGATATCTCGATCAAAAACAATACGTCGCCGGCTAAAGCAATCGGTAAAATCGGCGCAATCGATAGCGTGTACGGTTCCTTTGAAGTGGGCGGTTCGGGTACGTTCTATTTCGCCGACGTGGAAGCGACCCGGGCCGTGCGCAATAACGCCACTGTCACGCTCGATATCGTGATGACGAAAGCTCAAAAGGGCGTCGTCATTGACATCCCCGAATTGACTTTGGGCGACGGTAAAATTACCATTGAGAAAGACCAGCCGATTACCGTTCCGCTGGAATTCAATGCTTTTGAATCCAAATTCGGCAGCACGGCAAGTATTTCTTTCTTCCGTTATCTGCCCAAAATTGCACGGAGTTAATTAAATGAATTTGTTTAAACAATTCGCTACCGATCCCAGCGCCGAAAAAGAGGGCGTCCGTTTTGAAATTGGCGTGAATAGCAAGGGCGAGACCATCGCTTTCCAAATCGCGCGGGCTGGCGGGCAGAACGTCCGCTACCTGAAGACCATCGAAGCGAAGACCAAGCCGTACCGGATGCAGATTCAGGCCGGCACGCTGGACAACGAGTTGGCCGCCAGGCTGATGCGGGAAGTCTTCGCCGAAAGTGTGGTCATCGGATGGGATGGTGTCGAAGACGAAAAGGGTGAGCCGCTGCAGTACTCGCCCGAAGCCGCCGCGACGCTGTTTGAGCAACTACCGGAGCTGTATGCACTGTTGCAAGAGCAATCCCAGAACGTTGCGCTGTATCGAAAAGACGTGCTGGATTCGGTCGCAAAAAACTGATTGAGGTCCTGATCTTTTCTTTGCAACACGGCGCGCACTATGACACGATTGTTAGACAGTGCGCGCTAAATCACATGGAATTGCCGCCGCAATTCAAAAACGTGCCCGCTATACAATTCGGCAACGAATTATATCAGCGGGCGTTTTTGGATCTATCGACGTGTCGGCAAATTGCAGAGTACGGAGAGGGGCCGATCAGTTGGAAGCTAATCAATGAGTGGTGCGACCGTTATAACATCGATCCTGATACGCGCGAAGATTTACAGTATGTAATACCGCAAGTTGATGCTAAATATCTGGAATTCCGAAACAAGCAAATGGCCGACCAGTTGAAAAAATGAACCTGAATCAGTTTGGCGACAAAATAAAGCATGTTGCTGTCAATGTACCTAAAAACGCTGATGAAATTGTTCGGAAAGTTGCGCTTGCGGCTGATCAGACTATCACCATGGCGACACCAGTTGACACCGGTCGCGCACGCGCCAACTGGCAGGTTGGGATAGGCGCTGCGCCGGGCGGGACGGTAGAATACTCGGGCGGCGGGGCTGGCGCGGCAGGCTATGCCATCGGCGCGGCAGCCAATGTGGTTACCATATACAAGGGGCAGCCGGGTGGAATTTGGCTGGTAAACAACCTGCCGTATATCCAGCGACTAAACGAGGGATGGTCATCGCAAGCGCCGGCTAAATTCGTTGAGCAAGCAATAGACGTTGCCGTAAATTCGATTCGAGATAGTAAGGTAATTAAATGACGACTGAAAACATTCAGATTCACATATCGGAAACAGGCGCACGCACTGTCTCGAAAAACATCGAAGGGATTGGGACCAGCGCGAAAACCGCCAGCAGTGCCATTGAATTCCTTAAGGGCGCAATGGCCGGGGCGTTTGCGGCTGGGGCGCTTGGCGCGCTGACAAAGTATGCAAACTCTTGGCAATCGATTAGTACACAAATTAAATTAGCGACTAAATCTCAGGAAGAAGCTGCTG
>ERZ773009.797-NODE-797-length-22816-cov-4.202671_pt1 | contig 22816 bp, 18 predicted proteins | sample MGYA00580663_ERZ773009 | MGnify/ENA primary metagenome ERZ773009 (study PRJEB29015, sample SAMEA2737969) | human oral metagenome | biome: human oral; feature: human-associated habitat; material: dental | place: China | collected 2026 ... | reverse complement strand
CAAAAGTACTAATGAATAATGATAATACAAAAAAATATACTTTCATACTCTTTATTTTTTTGATTATTCTACTTTTAGCTAAAAGTAATGATTTCTCCTTAAAAAACTTAAATTAGAACAGATCGAGAGATTAAAATAACAGCCCAAAAACTACCACTTATTTTCCTAATTTTCCAAACTTTTTTTACTTTTTTTCTTGTTATTTAGAAAATTCGTCGTATCTTTGCACCGAAAAGTAATACTTGAGGGGACATTTAAGTCCCCTCTTTTTATAGCAAATGGATTTCAAAGACCAAGTTAAAGAGTTAGTTAATAAGGCTTTAAGCGACTACCCTGAACTGTTTCTAACCGATTTAAGCGTAGGAACTGACAATACCATTCGCGTGACTATCGACGGGGATAAGGGCGTGGGTATTGACGATTGTATAGAGCTTAGCCGTGCTATTGAAAACTCTTTAGACCGCGAGACGGTGGATTTCGCCCTGGAGGTTACTTCGTTTGGTGCTACTGAGCCTTTTGTAATGGAACGCCAATACACTAAAAATGTGGGTAGAACCGTGCAAATCACGACACTCGATGGCAAAACACACGAGGGCTTACTAAAAGGCATTGCTGAGGACAATGTGATTATAGAAACTGAAACTCGCGAACCGAAGCCCGTAGGCAAAGGTAAAATCACTGTAAAAAAAGAGCACTTGTTTGCGCTCACCGATATAAAAGAAACTAAAGTAATCATTAAATTTTAATTAAACGTATATGAATAGTCTTGAATTAATCGAATCTTTCTCGGAGTTTAAAGATGACAAACTGATTAACCGCGAAACCCTTATGGCTATTTTGGAAGAGGTTTTTCGCAATACCCTAAAAAAGAAATACGGCTCTGACGATAATTTCGACATCATTATTAACCCCGATAAAGGCGACCTACAAATATTCAGAAACCGCATAGTGGTAGAAGATGGTGCTGTGACCAATGACAACCAAGAAATTGCGCTATCGGTAGCTAGGAAAATAGAACCTGACTTTGAAGTAGGTGAAGATGTTTCAGAAGAAATTAAAATTAATGACCTTGGTAGACGTGCTATCTTGGCACTACGCCAAAACTTGATTTCTAAAATTCACGAATACGACAGCACCACTATCTACCGTAGGTTTAAAGACCTTATCGGACAGATAGTAGTGGCTGAAATTCACCATATTAGACACAAAGCTATCATCTTATTGGACGATGAGGGCAATGAGATTATTCTTCCTAAGGAAAAGCAAATCCCTTCGGATTTCTTTAAGAAAGGAGAACACGTGCGCGGTATTATAGAATCGGTAGAACTTAAGAGTACGAAGCCTACTATTATTATGTCGCGTACCTCGCCTATTTTCTTGCAACGCCTTTTTGAGCAAGAAATTCCTGAGATTGCCGATGGTATCATCACGGTGAACAAGGTGGTGCGTATACCTGGTGAAAAGGCTAAAGTGGCGGTTGATTCGTTTGACGAGCGCATTGATGCTGTAGGGGCTTGCGTAGGGGTACGCGGGGCTCGTATACACGGTATTGTACGCGAGTTGGGCAATGAGAATATAGATGTGATTCCGTTTACGAACAATGTTTCGCTGCTTATTACTCGTGCTTTGGCTCCTGCGCACGTAACTTCGGTTACCCTTAATGAAGAAGAGAAACGCGCTGATGTGTTCCTGCCTAATGAAGAGGTATCGAAAGCGATTGGTAAGTCGGGGTACAATATACGCTTGGCAAGTCAGCTAACTGGCTATGAGATAGATGTGTATCGCGAAGGAATTACCGATGAGGATATAGAACTCACTGAGTTTGACGATGAGATAGAGGGGTGGATAATAGAGCAATTGCACAATGCAGGGCTTGATACTGCTAAGAGTGTATTGGAGCTTACCCCTGAAGAGCTAATGACACGTACTGACCTTGAAGAGGAAACTGTAAAGGAAATACAACGTGTATTGGCTGAAGAATTTGAATAATATTGCGAGATGGGCAGAGGGTTGCCTGTTTTGAAGTCTCACACGAGGGGGCGAAAACAATTGACGATTAGCAATTGATCATTGATAATTATTAAAAAAAATATATGAGCGAGGGAAAAACAATAAGAATAAGCAAGGTTTTGAAGGATGTGAACATCTCTTTGAGTACGGCAGCAGAAGAACTCAAGAAGCATAAGAATATTGAGATTGATGCCAGTCCTAATACTAAGATTTCAGAAGAGGCGTATCAATTCCTTTTAAACAAATTTAGTGCAGATAAGAGTAAGCGCGCCGTTTCTAAAGAAATAGTAGAAGACAAACGGAAAGAGCGTGAGGCAATACGTATAGAGCAAGAGAAGGAGAACCAAGAGAAACGCCGTCAGCAAGAACAAGAGGTTATTAAAGCCAAAGGACACTTAGCGGGTCTGAAGCCTGTGGGCAAAATAGACTTAGACGGAGGCAAAAGCGCTGCTGAGAAACCAGCAGTGGCTGCACCGGCACCTACTCCTGCTGAAACAGTAACCCCTACGGCTACTGATGCCCCTACGGCTGTTGCTCCTGCTAAAAAAGAAGAAGTGCCAACCTCTGATTCGTCTGCTAAAAAAGGCCACAAAGAGGGTAAAGAAAAGGACAAGAAAAAAGATAAGGAAAAAGACCGCAATCAGGCTGCTCAGAAAAATAAAACTGTGTATCAGAACCCGCTCATTCAGTCAGTTGCCCCTCCTAAGAAAAAGGAAAACGCTCTTAAGCACAAAGAAGAATACACCCCCGAAGCTCCTATAGGAATCATTGAAACTCAGTACCAAAAACTTACAGGTCCGAAGGTAGTGGGTGAGAAGATTGACCTCAGTCAGTTTGAGAAAAAGAAGAAAAAGAAGAAGAGAAGTAGAGGTAAGGATAAGGAGAAAGACGCTCAGACAACAGCGGTTGCTAATGCTGCTAACGACAGCGAAAAACGCAAGCGCAAACGCATACGCAAAGACGAGCCTAATGCTGCCGCAGCGGGCAAAGGCGAGAGCGCTAAGAAAGAGAAAAAAGCTAAAATATTCGCTAAAATAGAGCCTACCGAAGAAGAGGTACAAAAGCAAGTACGCGAAACCCTCGAACGCCTACAAGGCAAGACTACCAAATCGAAAGGGGCTAAATACCGCAAAGAAAAACGAGAAACTCACCGCCAAAAGGTAGAACAAGAACTCGCAGAACAAGAACAACAAGAGAAAATCTTGAAGCTAACGGAGTTCGTGACCGTTAATGAGTTGGCTACGATGATGGATGTGCCTATCAACAGGGTTATCGGGGCTTGTATGACGCTTGGTATTATGGTGACGATGAACCAACGCCTTGATGCTGAAACGCTTAGCATAGTGGCTGACGAGTTTGGTTTCGAAGTAGAATTTGCTACTGCCAATATTGAAGAGGCTATACATATAGAAGAAGATAAGCCAGAGGATTTGGTACCTCGTGCGCCTATCGTAACGGTAATGGGACACGTAGACCACGGTAAGACCTCGCTATTGGACTATATACGAAAAGAAAATGTGATAGCTGGCGAAAGTGGAGGTATCACTCAGCACATCGGTGCTTATGGGGTGAGACTTGAGAGCGGTGAACGCATCACTTTCCTCGATACCCCAGGACACGAAGCCTTTACGGCGATGCGTGCTCGTGGTACTAAGGTTACCGATATTGCTATTATAGTGGTAGCTGCCGATGACGATGTGATGCCGCAAACTAAAGAGGCTATCAGCCACGCACAGGCAGCAGGCGTGCCTATCATCTTTGCTATCAACAAAATTGATAAACCTAACGCTAACCCTGACAAGATAAAAGAACGCTTGGCGGGTATGAACCTTTTAGTAGAAGAGTGGGGCGGTAAGATACAATCGCAAGACATTTCGGCTAAGAAAGGTATTGGCGTACAAGAATTGTTAGAAAAAGTGCTTTTAGAAGCTGAGGTACTTGAACTGAAAGCTAACCCTAATAAGGCGGCTATCGGTACCGTAGTGGAAGCGGCTCTTGACAAAGGACGCGGGTATGTATCGACCGTACTGGTAGAAAACGGTACGCTGCACGTAGGGGATTATGTGTTGGCGGGTACTAACTCGGGCAAAATACGCGCTATGCACGATGAGCGCGGCAAGAAAGTGAAAGAAGCAGGGCCTTCTACCCCTATCACTATTTTGGGCTTAGACGGCGCTCCGCAGGCGGGTGATAAATTCTATGTATTTGAAGACGAAAAAGAAGCTAAACAGATAGTGGCTAAACGCGCACAACTACAGCGTGAACAGTCAGTACGCACTCAACGCCACATCACCTTAGATGAGATAGGTAGACGTATAGCATTGGGTGACTTTAAGCAGCTGAACATCATTTTGAAAGGGGACGTAGATGGTTCGGTAGAAGCTCTTACTGATTCCTTCCAAAAACTCTCTACCGAAGAGATACAAATCTCGATTATACACAAGGGAGTGGGTGCTATCACCGAATCGGATGTGCTCTTGGCTTCGGCTTCAGATGCTATCATCATAGGCTTCAACGTACGTCCGATGACAAACGCTCGTGCTTTGGCAGAGAAAGAATCGATAGATATACGTACTTACTCAATTATCTACGATGCTATCAACGACCTTAAAGACGCTATGGAGGGTATGTTATCGCCTGTATTTAAAGAAGAAGTAACCGGTACGGTGGAAATACGCGAGCTCTTCAAGATATCGAAAGTGGGTACGATAGCCGGCTGTATGGTGACTGATGGTAAGATATATCGCAATTCTAAAATCAGACTTATACGCGATAACGTAGTGATTTACACCGGAGAGTTATCTTCGCTTAAACGCTTCAAAGATGATGTGAAGGAAGTGAGCAAAGGTTACGACTGCGGATTGCAAATTAAGAACTACAACGATATTCACGAAGGTGATGTAATAGAAGCCTACCAAGAGGTGGCAGTGAAGAAAAAACTGTAGTATAAAAATACCTAAATAATAAAGGCTGTACAAGTATTCGCTGTACAGCCTTTGTGTTTTTATGATAAAAAAACTTGCACTCTTGTCTTTCTTTTCTTAATTTTGCCCTATAAAATTATAAAAGATTGAACTATGAAAAACAAGAAATGGATTTACATTGCGATAGCAGTCGTTTTGGGCTTCTATCTCATCAGTACTTACAACGGACTGGTGGCACAAAGGCAAGAGGTAAAGGCCAAATGGGCACAGATAGAAGTGCAGCTACAGCGGCGTACCGATTTGATACTTTCGTTAGTGAAAACGGTAAAAGGTTATGCTAAGCACGAAAGTGAGACCCTTGAGAAAGTAATACAAGCACGTGCGAAGGCTACCCAAATAACGGTAGACCCTGACAAGTTAGATGCCGAATCAATGGTGAAACTAACACAAGTTCAAGGAGAGTTATCACAAGCCTTAGGGCGATTAATGATGATAACTGAGTCCTATCCTGACCTGAAAGCTAACCAGAACTTTACGATGCTACAGACCGAAATTTCGGGCTGCGAGAACCGTATATCGGTAGAGCGCAAGCGCTATAACGATGCGGCTAAAGTGTTTAACACTACTATACTGAGTTTCCCTAAGAACATTGTTGCTAGTCTCTTAGGATTTACTGAGGTAGCTTATTGCCAAGCTGAAGCAGGAGCTAACAAAGCACCTGACTTTGAGTTCTAAACCATTCCTTTTAAAATTTTACTTTTATGAAACGGTTTGTTTTAGCACTTCTTTTTGGGGGCTTGCTCCCTTTTTGGGCTATGGGACAAAACACTCCTACTGCTGAAGCTACCCGAGCACCTCAAAAATTCTATACCATAGAGCAGGTGCCTAACGTACAGTTAGAGAATGCTGCTCAGTATGTTACCGACCCTCAAGGGATACTCAGCGTGCAAGAGCGTGATAGTCTGAATGCTATCAGCAGGCAGTTGCGCGATAGCACTACTAGCCAAATGGCAATAGTTATACTGCCCGCTATAGACCTTAATAAGTACGTCGATGCCCGTGATTTTGCCAATCAGTTGTTTAACTACTGGAAATTAGGCGAAAAGGGAACAGACAACGGGCTATTAGTATTGTTGCTCACTCGGAAAGAGCAACGCGAAATTACTTTTGAAGTAGGTTATGGGTTAGAAGAATACTTACCCGATGGACTCTGTAAGCATATACAAACAGAACTGATGATTCCGGAGATGAAAAAAGGAAATTATGGCAGCGGACTACTCATAGGGGCTGTTGAAATAAACAAAATCATCAGAGGGAAATCAGACTTTGCGAATGACTACATTAGCAAAAAGGAGGAAGAGGATAGCTTTATGACAAAAGTAATGCTATTTTTACTCTCAATAATAGGTTTTCTGACTTACTTATTGGGGTATAAGCCCCTTAAAAAGATAGTAGATGACCCTAACCTTTCTGATTATCAAAAATATGCACAGCTGAAAGAAAACAATTCGATGTGGGGTTGTGGCTGTTTGTTTACCATTTTGTTTCCGTGCCTACCATTAGGTATCATTTATTTTCTAATGGTAAAAAGACTCAGAAGACAACAACTCTCTGCTATAGTATGCGACAATTGTGGAGAGAAAAACTCTCAGCAGGTTAGCAGACAAAATGAAGGGAGTGTTATAAACTATTTTTTCATCTGTCGTAAGTGTGGGCATATACATCAGGAGAGCATAAAAAAGGCTGTGCGTTCAAGTTCGCAAACAAGTAGCAAATCGAGCAGAAAGGACGACTCGTATGGCAGCAGTAGTTCGTACAATAGAAGTAGTAGTTCATATAATAAATCATACAGAAGTGGTAAATTTTGATCTTTAAAAACACACATAACCGATGGCAATCAGTTGTATCATAGTAGATGATGAACCAATGGCACTACAGCTATTAGAAAGCTATGTGCTGAAAACTCCTTTTTTGGAGTTGGTGGGTAAATATACTAATGCAATAGATGTATTGCAATACTTCTATGAAGGTGGCGACGCTGAACTGATATATATGGACATACAGATGCCCGAACTAACAGGGCTCGAGCTCTCTAAAAAACTGCCCCCCCACACGCGTATTATCTTTACCACTGCCTTTGACCAATATGCTATAGAGGGGTATAAAGTGAATGCCATAGGCTATTTGCTGAAGCCTTTTAATTACCTAGAGTTTTTAGAAACGGCAGAAAAGGCAATGTTATTGGCTTCTGCGCCTACGGAAAAGACGGCTACGCAGGATTATATGTTTGTAAAAGCCGATTATAAGCAAATAAAAGTGCCTTATAGCGATATTCTTTATATAGAAGGTCTTAAAGACTACGTAAAGATATATCTTACCACCCAACCACAGCCCTTGGTGACCCTGCTGAGTTTGAAGAAATTAGAAGAGCAGCTGCCCGCAGAGCGGTTTATGCGTGTGCATCGCTCATTTATAGTCGCCTTAGACAAGGTGCAAGTGGTAGAACGTAGCCAGATAGTATTCGGCAATCAACGCATAACGATAGCCGATGCTAACAAAGAGGCTTTTTTGCAACGAGTGAGAATTAATTCAGAAAATTGATTTTGTATAACCAACAGAATAAAAGAAAGAAATAACTATGAACAAAAATACAGTATTAGGCTGGGCTGCCCTGTTAATGGTAGTCGTTGGCTTTATTCTTATAGGACTTGCTGCTTTCAAATACAACGAAATAGCAGGTTGGGGCTTTGGCACGGTAGGCATTGGCTTTTTTGCCATTGCGTGGGTGTTTAACGCTCTGAAAGGAAGAGTATAACAATTAACTGATTTGCCAATTTGCCAATTGGTAAAATCAAATAAATTAATAAAAATGAATATTCCAGAACAATTTCAAGTAAAGCCTTATAGGCAAGAAACGTATTTAATAAATGGCGAGTTGAGGAAGTGGGAAGGAGAGTTTGCTAACATTTACTCCACTATTTCGTCGACTGAAGCCTATGCGCCTACCCTCTTGGGTAGTGTGCCTGCTTTAGGTGAACAAGAAGCATTAGAAGCGCTTCATTCGGCAGCCGATGCCTATAACAAAGGCAAGGGACTTTGGCCTACGATGAAAGTAAAAGACCGTATTGCGGTTATGCTTAAATTCGTAAAGCAAATGGAAAAGCAACGCGATGAGGTGGTAAAACTAATGATGTGGGAGATAGGCAAAAGCCTTGACGACTCGCGCAAGGAGTTTGACCGTACGGTAGAGTATATCTACGATACTATCAATGCTTATAAGGAGCTTGACAACCAGTCGTCTAAATTCGTGCAGCGCGATGGAGTGTATGCCCTTATTAGACGAGGGCCATTGGGAGTGGTACTTTGCTTAGGTCCTTATAACTATCCGCTTAATGAAACCTTTGCGCTTATCATTCCTGCCCTTATTATGGGGAATGCGGTTATCTTTAAGCCTGCTAAGCACGGTGTACTACTATTTACACCGCTTTTAGAAGCCTTTCAAAACTCTTTCCCTCGTGGCGTGATAAACATTCTCTATGGTCGTGGACGCGCAGTAGCGCCCCCTATTATGCAGAGTGGTAAGGTAGATGTATTGGCGCTAATAGGCAACAGCAAAACCGCTATTGCCCTACAAGACCAACACCCTAACAAAAACCGTCTGCGCCTTGTATTTGGGTTGGAAGCTAAGAACCCTGGGGTTATACTACCTGATGCTAACTTAGATTTGGCAGTAGATGAATGCGTAAAAGGAGCACTTTCTTTCAACGGACAGCGTTGTACAGCCTTGAAAATACTCTACGTACACGCTAAGATAAAAGATGAGTTTATTAAGCGTTTTGCTGAAAAGGTAGATGCTCTTAAGTTTGGCAATCCTTGGGACGAAAAGGTGGCGCTTACGCCGCTACCTGAGGTAGAAAAACCAGCCTTTATACAGGAGCTTATAGACGATGCTCTTGCTAAAGGAGCTACTATACAAAACAAGAAAGGTGGAGAACGCACTGATAACTTTATATTCCCTGCGGTACTCTACCCTGTATCAAAAGAGATGCGAGTGTACAACGAAGAGCAGTTTGGCCCCTTAGTGCCCGTTAAACCTTTTTCTAACATCAATGAGATTATCGATGAAATATCAGAGTCTAAATATGGACAGCAGATAAGTCTGTTTGGAGAAGACCCTCAAGAACTCTCGCCTCTTATTGATATGTTAGTGAATATGCTCTGTAGGGTAAACCTTAATAGTCTATGCCAAAGAGGGCCTGATGTATTCCCTTTCACAGGACGTAAAGACTCAGCAGTAGGTACCCTGAGTGTACACGATGCTTTGCGCTCTTTCTCTATTCGTACCTTTGTGTCATTCCAAAACAATGAGTATAACGACCGTATAGTAGAGAATCTGCTGCGCACAGGGGCTTCTAACTTCATCAATACAGATTTCATACTATAAATAAAAAAAGAGCGTTTTTACACGCTCTTTTTTTATTATATGATATTATTTTGTCTATCTCTTTATTAACCTAAGTAATTCGCCTATCCATAGCACTAAGCTAGTGGCTGCGATAATTAAGCACCAATCAGTTAGGAGTAAGGGGGTAACACTAAACATAGCTCCACCAAAGGTAGTAATCACTACCTGACCAATGATAATAGCTGCTGCTATCATTATAAAACCTTGACTCTTTCCTATTTCGGCAAAGGCACTCCTGCCGGTGCGATAGGCTTTGGCGTTGAACATATTCCAGAATTGAAGCATCACAAAGATAGAAAAGAAAAGAGAGAGCTCATAAGCTGATAATCCGTTTTCAAAACTTCCGAAGTGGAAGAAATTAGCGAAATAATCAGTGATACTGAACTGAGTGAGGCTTGTGATATCTTCATTCTTAAAGTATTGTATAAATCCGAAGAGCAGCAATACAAACAGTCCGCCAACTCCAAAAATGCCACGCGCCATTTCTTTAGTGATAATGTTAGCTTTACGCTGACGCGGAGGGTCGTTCATCACACGCTGGCTTGGAGGTAGAGAAGCAAGGGCTAAGGCAGCAAAGGTATCCATTATGAGGTTTACCCATAGCATCTGAGTGACTGTTAGAGGCGATTGTACCCCTAAAAACGCTCCGAAGAGTACAATGATACAAGCCGCCACATTTATAGTCATTTGGAAGAGGATAAACCGCTGAATATTTAGGTATAATGAACGTCCCCACATTACAGCTTTGCCTATACTGCTAAATGAGTTGTCTAAGATAGTGATATCACTGGCTTCTTTGGCTACAGAGGTGCCATCGCCCATAGAAAGTCCTACTTGAGCAGCTTTTAGGGCAGGGGCATCATTAGTGCCATCACCAGTTACGGCTACTACCTCGCCGCGCTGCTGTAGGAGGTTCACTAAGCGGGCTTTATCGAGCGGACGGGCGCGCGAAATAACACGTAGGTGAGGAATACGCTCTAAGAGTTCAGCATCATTCATCGCAGCAAATTCTGCTCCTGTGATGTGGTTGATATCGCTACAACTTTCGTCCCAGAGTCTTATTTGTCGTGCTATTTCTTTAGCTGTACCAGGGGTATCGCCAGTTACTATCTTCACTTGTATGCCTGCGTGCATACACTCTTCTATAGCAGCAGGTACATCAGCCCTTACAGGGTCGGCAATAGCTGTAATGCCGATAAACTGCAATCCGTTGATTACTAACTTTCCGTTTTCTGAAATAACGGTTTTAGGGTCGTCAATCACCTTGTAGGCAAAGCCTATGGTGCGCATAGCTTGCTGTTGGTATTGTAATAGTTTGCCCTCGAAGTCAGTTTGTGAAATGGTTGAGCAGAACTCCCCGCCCTCGTGGCAGAAAGTCATCACTATTTCGGGAGCACCTTTTACATACAATATATTTTTGCCCAAAGCGGCTGAGCGTACCAACGTTGCCATATATTTGCGTTCGGTAGAAAAAGTGAGTTGCTGTATCACTTCGCACTCTTCGCGTATGGGTAGATAATTTATGCCTTTGCTATAGAGCCAAAGCAATAGGGCACCTTCGGTAGGATTACCCAATACGGTAGGCTTTTCTTGAGCTGAAAAATCTAAATAAGCAGTAGAGTTTACCGCCATTGATTCGGCAATGAGTTTTTCGTCAGCAGAAGGATTGAAATAGGTTTCGTAGATGGTCATTTGGTTTTGGGTGAGGGTACCTGTTTTGTCGGTGCAAATAACGGTAGCTGCCCCCATTGTTTCGCAAGCGTGCATCTTGCGCACAAGGTTGTTAGTAGCCATCATTCGGCGCATACTATAGGCTAAGCTCAGAGTTACACTCATCGGCAGTCCCTCAGGGACGGCTACCACTACCACAGTGATAGCAATCATCACAGTATTAAGAAGATAACCGCCGAAATCGACCCAATCGATAGCACTTAAGCTGTGCGATGGGTTATGAAAATATAGGAACAAACGCCCTACTAATACTAAGGCAGCAATTGCGTAACCAATGCGGCTCATAAGGCTTGCTAGCTTGTGTAGCTGTTCATCTAAAGGCGTTTTTACTGAACTGTCTATCTGCACGCCCTCGAACACTTTGCCGTATTCGGTGGCATCGCCTACTTTCTTCACTTCTATCACTCCGTGCCCGTCGGCTACTGAGGTGCCCCTACAGACATAGTTAGAGGGGTAAGTGGCTTCTGCCTCAAAGTCAGCGGGGTCAGTAGTTTTATGTACGAGAGGTTCTCCTGTAAGGGTTGATTCGTTGATATGCAGTGAGATAGCCTCTAAAAGCTCTCCGTCAGCAGGCACTTCTTCGCCTGTTTCTAAAAGTACAATATCGCCTACTACTATATCTTTTTTGAGCACTTGCGATACGCGTTCTTCGCGGATAACCTTGTAGTAAATATCGTCATTTACTTGGTTGAGTATTTCGAACTGCTTATTGGCTTTTACTTCAAAGTAGAATGCTACTCCTGTAGCCAAGAAGATAGCGAAAAAGATGCCTACTGGCTCTAAGAAAGCATCAAAACCTTCGCCTAAGGCAAAAAAATCATAAGCCGAGACACCAAAGGAGCAGGCTAATGCTACTAAGAGAATGAGAATAATAGGGTCGGACAGTTTTTCTAAAAACTGTTTCCAGAGGGGTACACCTGCTACTGATGAGAAGGAATTAGCCCCGTGTTGGGCACGACTTTCGAGTACTTGAGCCTCGGTAAGCCCTTTGTAATGATGTTTTGCCATAAATAATATTAGCTTTAATAGTAAGAGGACTAAAACCTAAATTTTAGTCCTCTCTTTTTGTATAACATTTAAAATACAATATAAAATGAAGTGGAGTCGGAGAGAATCGAACTCTCGTCCAAATAAGTCATCAAAAGGCTTTCTACATACTTAGTTTTTGTTTGATTTTCGTCGCAAAGCTGACCAAAAACCGCCCACTTTGCGCTTAGCTTCTTAATAGTTAAGAACCGTTGGCAGAAGCGAACCGCAGGTTCAATGTTGACTTTTATGGTGCCTCTATACGAACCGCCGTCAACAAGGGCTTTTCAGAGACATCTCGCTTCCTTACCTTGTAAGGACTTAGCCAGCAGTCTTACTAAACTTCAGACTAGGCAGCAAGAGCGTAGTTATTCTCGCCATTTAAAAGTTTGAAATAGATATTATCGAGCATTCATTTCACAGCTCGGTATGCTTACCATTCAATGTCACCTACTGTCAAAACCGGTCGACCCCAAATGATTATTGGTTGTGTTTCACATAAAAACACGCTGCAAAGGTACGAAATATTTTTTAACTACCAAATTTTAGATTGTTAGTTCTCTTCTTACTCTCTATAGAATAGCAGGTTTTTTCTCAAAAAAACCCTCAGGAAATTTTATTTCACTCCAGAGTTTTTTTGCGTCTTCTAGTTTTTTTACAAAAAAAGGATCTTTGCGGTAGTCCCTATCAAATTTTTTAATTCTTACCTTTACATTGTATTTTTTAGACAACTCTTTTTCTAATTTATTTTTTTCTTCAGATGTCATTGTATTATAGTTTTTTGCGTTGTATTACAAAACCTTCATATTCTTTGTTAGGAATAAACTCTTCTGTTTCTCGATTTTTTAGAACTCCATATATGTAGAAATTCTCTTGTGCTTCTTCTAAAAACCTGAAGATACTCCGTCTGTATAGTCTAGTACGTGCGGGGGTACTTCCTGTGGCAAAGATATAAGCATCGGGATATTTATTAGTAAACACAAAAACCGTTAATACTACAGTAGCTAAAACTTTTTCAGAGTCACCATTATCCGAAATGTTCTTATCATTTAAGTCTCCTGTCTCAAAATCTTTATCTCCAAAAGCTAAATTGAAAACACCCTCTGCTATTTCTTGATAGACAACTAATTTCTGAATTTCTCCATTCTTTCCCTTACTTATAAATTCAAAAGTATTAGGGTCTTCCTCATTAAAATCAATACTATATCGTGGTAGGTTCATAGTTGAGTAATATTTAAAATTTTGTACTGCAAAAGTAGTAAATAATTAGTACATTAGCAAATTAATTTTTGGTGAGGTTAGTTGTCTTTTGAGCTTCGTCTTTGGCTCTTGCTTTTATAAAGGCGGCTCGGCTTAGTGGTTCGTAGCTCTCGGCTTCGCCTAACATACGCTGACTATCGTTAGGCACTTTCCTAAAACTGTAGTTAGCCAGATGCCCCGTGCGGGTACACACGGCATGCACCTTAGTGACGTATTCGGCTGTCGCCATTAGGTAGGGCATAGGCCCAAAAGGTTTCCCTTTGTAGTCCATATCCAGTCCGGCGACTATTACTCGTACTCCTCTGTTAGCCAAATCATTGCACACATTTACTATCTCATCGTCAAAAAACTGAGCTTCATCTATGCCTACTACATCGCAGCCGTCAGCAAGGAGCAAAATACTCGCCGCAGCCTCTACAGGTGTAGAGGGGATTTCAGTAGCGTTGTGCGATACGATGTTAGTATCATCATAACGCGTATCAAAAGAGGGTTTGAATATTTCTACTTTTTGCTTAGCAAACTGAGCGCGGCGCAATCGGCGTATGAGTTCTTCAGTTTTGCCTGAGAACATCGAGCCGCAGATAACCTCTATCCAGCCTACTTCTTCGTGATTATGTATGTTGTTTTCTAAGAACATTTTTTTAGAAAGTATAAAGTACACCTACCCCTAACAGCTGTTTGAACTGGGTGCGAGCACCATAGCGATGCGTCTGTCCTTGAGGGTCTTTGTACGAATAAAATTTTACATCATCGTCATATTTGAGGTGAATGCCCAAGCGCGCTTGCACATAGTTATTCACCTTTAGGCTTAGCCCTGTTTCCCAATCTATATCGATATTACCAAATTTTTCTAAGTAATCGCCATAGATAGTGAAGTTAGTGTTTAGGGTGATGTTATCCATTACTTTCTTCTCCCAACGACCTGAGGCAGAGAAACCTAACTCAGATACGGTCTTCTTGCCTTTTTCTACCCCGAAAGCACCTTCGTCAGATAAGTGCTTGTCTAACACCATAGTGGTTTTGAGGGTCATAGGTGATAAGAAAAGGTTGAAATTGATATGGGTAGGGGCGTATTCGGCACCCAAACCGAGTGTAAAATAAGCAGGGGCAAAGGGTTTAGAGATAGCATCATCTACATTAGGGTATTTATACCCATTGCTGATTTGGGTAAGGAATTGCGCTCGTGCGGTGTAGTACCAAAACGAATGCGAACTACCGCGATAGCCAAATGAGGAGGTTAGCGATACCTTGTCGTCTGTTTTGCGCACTTCGCGTCCTTTTTGGGCGTTGATACCGTAGTTGATTTCTAAATCGTTGTCCCAAAAGAAAGTTTTTTCGTTATAGCGGCGGCGGAATTTGCCGTTCATAAGTCCTGAGATAGAGTTTTCGCCCCCTGCACTCCAGTTAGAGAAGGTTACTTCGCTCATATTCAGTGTTACTTGGTTGAACTTGAACCACTTTTCTTGTTCGCGTTTCACACGGTTGAAAGTGAATTTTAGCGCGTTAGGGTCTTGTAGCACTTGTATAGGAGTTGTTTTTACCGGAGCGGTACGCGTTTTGGCTTTGCGCACTTGCCCAAAAGCGGTAACAGTAGTAAGTAGGAGAACGATAATGATTTTTTTCATTGCTGCATCTGATTGCTGTTAGTTTTACCGCTGCAAAGGTATAAATAATTTGCCAATTAGCCAATTAGTCAATCAGCAAATGTGCCAATTTTCTTAAGGCGGCAACAGTGCCGTGAGGCATAAAAACATCGGGTAAAGTGATGATTTTTAGAGGAGTAGTGTAGTTATTAGCCACGGCAAATTCGCTTACCGCACTGCCTAAGCCTCCTATGCTGCCTTCTTCGATAGTAATGACTTTTTGGTAGTGGGTGAATACGTGGTGCAGCAAAGCCTCGTCTATCGGTTTTAAGAAAAGCATATCGTAATGGGCGTACTGCTCTGGGTTTTCGGTTTGGCGTATTTGTTCGGCTACAAGGTCGGCTATAGTGCCAATGCTGAGTACGGCCACTTTAGTACCTTCTTTTAGTTGGCATCCTTTGCCAATAGGCAGTGCCTCAAAAGATTGTGCCCAATCGGTTTGTGAGCAACGCCCACGTGGGTAGCGAATGGCGATAGGGTGGGGTAGGGACAGCTGAGCCGTGTAGAGCAGCTGACGCAATTCGGTAGCATTGCGCGGTGACGCAATAATAAGATTAGGAATAGGACGCAAAAAAGCCATATCAAACACTCCGTGATGGGTAGCTCCGTCTTCGCCTACTAGCCCAGCGCGGTCGATGCAAAATACTACCGGTAGGTTTTGTAAGGCCACATCGTGTATGAGTTGGTCGTAAGCCCGCTGTAGAAAAGTAGAATAGACGATGCAGTAAGGTATAAACCCACGCGCTGCCCAGCCTGCTGCAAAGGTTACGGCGTGCTGTTCGGCTATGCCTACATCAAATACTCTATCGGGGAAAGCCTGCTGTAGAGAAAGCAAGCCGCTACTGCTGCTCATTGCAGGGGTAATGGCTATAATTTTAGGGTTTGAACGAGCTAATTCGGTGAGAGTTTGCCCTACTACTTCTTGATATTTGGCGGGTAGGGTAGGGGCTTCGGGAAGTGGTTCGCCTGTGGTCTTATCGAATAGGGCAGGCGAGTGGTAACGCACTTGCTCGGCTTCGGCTTTAGCAAACCCTTTGCCTTTGGTGGTTACTACGTGCAGCAGTCGTACACCACGCTCGTTTTTTTCAGCCTTTAAAGCCTCGATGAGAGCAGGTAAATCGTGTCCGTCAATAGTGCCTTTGTACTTGATATGCAGGTCGCTGAAAAAAGTTTCGTGAGCCCCTTGTCGTAGAGAACTGAAGTAGTCTTTGAGAGCCCCTACAGTGGGGTCGATGGCCATAGCATTGTCGTTGAGGATAATGAGCATATTGGCATCGGTAGTGCCCGCGTGATTGAGGGCTTCGAATGCCATACCGCTTGCTATGGCTGCATCGCCAATTACGGCTATGTGTTGGCGCTGGGTGTTACCCTCTAAAGCAGAGGCAAGAGCCATTGCCAATACAGCAGAGAGCGAAGTAGAGGAGTGCCCTGTACCGAAAGCATCGTACTGGCTTTCTTCGCGCTTAGGGAAGCCGCTGATGCCGCCCTGTTGGCGTATGTGTGCAAAGGCTTCGCTTCTGCCTGTCAGCAGTTTATGGGCATAGCATTGGTGACCTACATCCCACACAAGTATATCATCAGGAGTATCAAACACATAGTGCAGGGCGATAGTGAGTTCGACCACGCCCAAACTTGCCCCCAGATGACCGCCGTGCGCTGCAATAACCTCTATAATGCAGGTGCGCAACTGCTCGGCCAACGCTGGCAACTTTTCTACAGGTATGTGTTTTAGATTCTCCAAATTATTTTCTATTTACTAACTTCACTATCAGCATAATAAGCGCCCCCATAGCTACAAAAGCCAGTAGAGCAAAATACCAATAGGTAGTAAATAAGGCTTTGAGCACTACTGCAAAGACTACCACGAAGAGGATAAGAGTAGCTACCTCATTGAGCATACGCAATTGCAGCGAGGTTAGGGTAGCCTGTCCTGCTTGTAGTCGCTTCATTATGCGCCACGAGTAGTAGTGATACCACAGCAGTATGCCTATGAATAGCAATTTGACGTGCATCCAGCCAAACAAAAAGTACGCCCAATCCATTAGGTAGAACATATAAATACCTGTAACCGACATAATTATAAGGGCAGGTACGGTGATGATGTTCCACAGGCGTTCCTCCATAAAGCTAAACTGTCGGTGCAATATAGAGCGTTCGGGTTCGTCTTTTTGTAAGGCTTCGGTATGGTAGATGAACAATCGCACCATATAGAAAATACCAGCGAAGTAACTCACTACAAAGATGATGTGTATCGCTTTTGTAATTGAAAATAAATCCATTATTAGTCGTTATTAATCCATTGAGCAAGAGCTTTTGCCCATAACTCACTATCATTTAGACAAGGTATGAGTTTGAAGCTCTCGCCTCCGTTTTCGACAAAGGTTTTGCCGCCTACCATCTCTATCTCTTCTAAAGTCTCTACGCAGTCAGCAACAAAGGCAGGGGTGATAACGGCTAAGCGTTTCACTCCGCTCTGCGCAAGGGCTTTGATACGGTCGGAAGTGAAAGGGGTAAGCCATTTATCGGCACCTAAGCGTGACTGAAAAGAAATAGAATACTTATCCTCAGGCAATTGCAAGGCTTCTGCTAATAGGCGGGTAGTCTCGAAGCATTGACTTCGGTAGCAATGCGCTCCTTCGGCAGAGTAGGGGTCGCAGCAGCGTTTGCCATCTTCGATGTGCTTATGGGCGGGAGTAGGAGAGGTTTTGTATAGATGTCGCTCAGGCACTCCGTGATAAGAAAAAAGCAGATGGTCGTAGGGGTAATCGGCTAAGATAGGGCGCGTTACGCCAGCAAGCGCCTCGATATATTCTTTGCGGTGAAAGAAAGGCGGGAACTTATGCAGCACCATTTGTGGGTAGTGCTCGCGTATGAGTTTTTCAGCTAAAACTTCTATAGTTTCGCTGGTCGCCATAGCATATTGAGGGTATAGCGGTATGAGGAGTACTTCAGTAACCCCTTGCTGGTGTAAGGCAGCCAAGCCCTCGCTGATGCTGGGGTTGCCATAGCGCATTGCCATTACCACTGGTACTGACACTTGCGCTTGCACTTTGGCGGTTAGTCGCTTGCTGATGACAATCAGCGGTGAGCCTTCTTCCCACCATATTTTTTTATAGGCTTCGCTAGTTTTTGGTGGACGTACGTTGAGGATAATACCACGAACGATAAGATAACGCAACCAATATGGATAATCGATAACGCGCTCATCCATCAAAAACTCTTTTAAATATCGTTTGATGTCTTTGACCTCGAACGAATCGGGAGAGCCTAAATTTACAAGTAAAACTCCTTTTGGCATTTTTATATATTAATAGCGGGCAAAGGTACGAATAATTAGTCAATTAGTCAATTAGTCAATTTGTCAATTTACATAGTCAATTTACAAATCGGCAAATTGTCTCATTTACTCTTTTGTTTTTCGTCTTTTGTGATTTTAATAATGTTTTCGGCTAATTCTTCCTCGACATCGGCTTCGGGCTTGTCTTTTTCCATTTTGCCGTCTTTGCGTTTGCGAGCACTGACTGAAAGAATACAGCCTAAAGCTAAGCAGGTCATCCAAATGGAAGTACCCCCACTACTGATGAGCGGTAAGTTCTGTCCGGTGACAGGCATTAGCTCTACCGCTACCGCCATATTGATGATGGCTTGTAGCATTATCGGGATACCTAATCCTAAAGCTAATAGCTGCCCAAAGAGGGTGGCCGCCTGCTGGGAAATCACTACTAACCGAAATAGCAAAATAAAATAGAGTGCCATAATGAAAAGGGCGCCCATTGACCCGTATTCTTCGGTGATGATAGCGTAAATAAAGTCAGATGAACTCTGAGGGAGGAAGTTTTTCATAGTGCTCTTGCCAGGCCCTTGCCCCACAATGCCTCCTTTGGCAATTGCCATTTTGGAGAGTTCGACTTGGTATACCTCTTTTTTGTTTTCGTCTTGGGCAAAATAGGAATCTATTCGGCTTTCCCAAGTGGAAAAACGGCTAGGAGCAAGGTCGGGGAAGGCTTTTGCAAACAAGAATAGAAGTCCGCCTAACGCTATGCCAATACCCGCAATATAGAGCAGATACTTAACCGGATATCCCCCCAAGAAAGCCAATAGCACCACCGAAAAGACGATGATAAGGGCTGTGGAGAGGTTGGCAAAGACCACTAAGGCGGTGATAGCAACCACTGGCGTCCAGAGAGGGAGCAGGCTGTCTTTGAAGGTGATTTTCTTGTCGTGATTTTTAGCTAAAAAGGAGGCTACATAGACCATAAGCACTATGAGGGCAAAGGCAGAAGGCTGAAAAGAGAAGCCTAACACGTTAATCCACCGACTGGCGTTCGCCTCTTTGATAGTAGTGCCGGTAAAAATAGCCATAATCAGTAGCCCTACAGATAGGAGAAGCCCTAACCTAGAGGCAGGGCGGAAAAAGCGATAGGGAATCTTATGTACAACAAAAGCAGTGGAGATACCCAAGCCTACAAAGAAAAAGTGCTTGAAGAAATAGCCTGCTGTGGTAGTGCCTGTGCGCACTACGTACTCGAGGTTGCTACTGGTGCTATACACCGCTAAGGACGAGATGAAAGCAAAGATAACAATCAGCGCCCATAACGTCTTATCGCCTTTGATATTTTTGGCTATCCAATCAATCACAAACATTGGCGCGGGTATTAGAGTTTAGCTACGGCAGCTTTGAACTGGTCGCCACGGTCTTCGTAACTTTTGAAAAGGTCGAAGCTCGCACAAGCAGGTGATAACAATACGGTGTCGCCAGCAGTAGCAAAGCGTTGCGCCATCTTTACAGCCTCTTCCATAGAACGGGTTTCTACCATATTGTCGATGACATTGTAAAACGACTGTAATATAGGGGTATTGTCTACGCCTAAGCATACTATGGCTTTTACTTTTTGATGTACGTAAGGTAGCAGAGAGTTGTAGTCATTGCCTTTGTCTTGTCCGCCCACTATCCACACGATAGGGGTTTTGATAGTGTCTAAGGCAAAATACACTGAATTGACGTTGGTAGCCTTAGAATCGTTTATATAGGTTACGCCCTCAACGACTTTCACCTCTTCTAAGCGGTGAGCTGCCCCTTGGAACCCTTTGAGGCTTTCGCGTAGTGATGCGTTGCGGATGTTTACTAAGCGTGCCGCTACTGCCGCCGCCATAGTATTTTTGATATTGTGTTTTCCTTTTAGGCTTATTTCTTCTACGTCTATTACAGTGGTTTGATTCTCTAACATAATATGTATTTTGTTGTCTTTTAAGAAAGCTCCTTCGCTCAGTTCTTTTTCGATTGAAAAACCTATACACTTAGGTTTTAGGGGGTGGGTGGCGAGCCAGTCGTTTATCACAGGATCATCGGCATCGTAAATAAAGTAATCATCAGCAGTTTGGTTCATAGCAATACGAAACTTGGAAGCTATGTAATTCTCAAACTTATAATCGTACCTATCTAAATGGTCGGGGGTGATGTTGAGCAACACGGCTATATGGGGTGCGAAATGCTCAATGCCGTCTAACTGAAAGCTGCTGATTTCGAGCACATAATAAGGCGGATTGCTATGGGCTACCAGCTCGGCAAAGCTATAGCCTATATTGCCCCCCAAGCCTACTTCTAATCCTGCTTGTTTGAAAATGTGGTGGGTGAGTAGGGTGGTGGTGGTCTTGCCGTTGCTGCCGGTTATGGCTACAATGGTGCTTTGGGTATATTGGCTGGCGAACTCTATTTCGGAAATAATAGGTATGTGTTTTTCGCGTGCTTTTTTGATGATGTCGGCCTTATCGGGGATACCGGGGCTTTTCATTATGCAGTCGGCAGCGAGTATGCGGGCTTCGTCGTGTGAGCCTTCTTCGTAGTCGATGTTTTGGCGGGATAGGGTGTCGCGGTACTGAGGTTTTAGAGTGCCTCTATCGGATAAGAAGACGCTCCAGCCCTTTTGTTTGGCTAAAATAGCAGTACCAACGCCGCTTTCGCCACCGCCTAATATTACTAAACGTTTCATTTTAATGGGTGTTTAGAGAACTTTTTGTTTGGGTTGCAAAATTACAAAATAAATAGGAATGCACAAATTTTTTATTTGGATTTAACAGTGCGAGCCGCACGGGCGATTATGGGACGGGTGGGGGCTTCTTGTATTGTTCCTATAGTGATCCTATAGTGTTTCTGTATTGGAGGTAAGGCGGAGCGGTAAGTGGGTAACTGTTCTAATTTTGGATTTTGCAGATTGATAAATTAGTGAAATGTGTAAAAAATCTATAGCCTTAATAAAACTGTTATGAATTGTTAAAGTTTTGTATAGGAAAAGTTAAAATATAGGGTGCTTAATAGTGGATTTTATAACCTGAAATGTGCTGTAAATAGCCTGTATAATATTGATAATAAAAAGGTTGTGTAAGTATTATGAGATATAGTAATAGGGGGAGGGAGGTGAAATGAGAGCGTCTGATTTTAACATTTGGCAAAAAGGTGTTTGGCTATGTCGGTAATTATGTGTACTTTTGTGCATTAAAGTATACTGAATACAGTAGTTTTCAAGAATATAGCATATAGCATTATGAAAAAATTTTTTCTAACAATTCTTTTAGTACTAACAACTACCTTTGGGCTTTCGGCACAGACGCTCAACCTTAATGCCTTTAACCATTCGGTTACACCAGGGCAATGTCGTGCTGATGGCAAAATAAAGGTAACTTTGCCGCCTACTATGGGCCCGGCAAACACTAAGCTACAAGTGAAATTGGATAAACCTAATGGGGCGAGCCTTACAAAGCCGCTTGAAATTGGAGTGGCTACCAAGGACTCGTTCGAGTTTGACACCTTAGGAGCAGGGGTTTATACAATTACAGTTATAGAGGTGGCTACTAATAAAAGTTCGGTGCCACGTGCTGTTACGCTTACTTCTACTTATATAGCGCCTACATTTACGCTTAGTAACATTAAGGGGCCTAATTGCGCTGGTACAGGCAATGATGGTAAGATTACTTTTGCTGTAGCAGCAGGGGTAAGGGGACCTTTGGCGGTAAAAATTACAGGACCCGATGGCGAGGTGTACAGCCAAACCCATAATGCACCGGCAGCTCCTGCCAAGTTTACCCTTACAGTGCAAGGTACTGATGCTAAGCCTTTGAAAGCAGGGCAAACCTATCAGCTAAGTGTACAAGATTTAGCAGGAGGTACGCCTGACTGTGGCGATACCAGTAGAAGTGCTTTCACTATTCCAGCCTCACAGCTTTCGCTTAGCTGTTTAAATGTGAGAATAAACTATCAAAATAGTGGGGTGAGAATGAATGCTAATTGTAAATTTAGCTTTTCATTCCAAATAGAACGCACTGATGGGGGATCGTTGAGAGATTTTGATGATATCATTAAAGCAGACCCTTATATAGCTGTAGTAAAACGCTATGACAGTGCGGGCATACTACAGCGTACTTATCCTGTAGGTACCTCTTATACAAGCGAATGGTTAGGGTTACAAGTGTCTTACCCACGTTCGTTTGTGTCGGATTATGATTTTGAAGAAGGTGATATAGCTGAGATACAAATTAATATAGGACCGACCCCTATTAAGCATAAGTTCAAATTTGATAAGAATGTACTTGATTTGATGTTGAACTCTACTAACCCTTCGCAAGCACAGGGTTCGTTTTTGTTTAGAGAAAGAGATGGAGGGCGAATGCTTGAGGCGATTAACCGTTCAGACCTAAACCCAGACCCAGCAGTTCCTTGTCCGCCAGCTAATACTAAGAAGTATCTATATGTAGAGAATTAT
>ERZ773009.794-NODE-794-length-22857-cov-31.305456_pt1 | contig 22857 bp, 23 predicted proteins | sample MGYA00580663_ERZ773009 | MGnify/ENA primary metagenome ERZ773009 (study PRJEB29015, sample SAMEA2737969) | human oral metagenome | biome: human oral; feature: human-associated habitat; material: dental | place: China | collected 2026 ... | reverse complement strand
AGTTGTTGAAGCCCATGCGGTTGCGCACGGCGCGCATCTGCGGGTAGCGCCACATACGGGGCTTGTCGTTACCGCCTTGGGCGTGAGCGGTGAAGGTCCCGACCTCGATGAAGCCGAAGCCGAGCATGTCCAGGCCCTCGACGGCCTGTCCCTCTTTGTCCATGCCGGCTGCGAGCCCCAGGACGCCGGGGACGGGGCGGGCGAAGGGACCGCCCTGGTTGGCCGAGGGGACGGGGAAGACGGGTCGGCGTCCCCACACCTGGCGCACCACGTCCCTGACGAAGGGGACCTTGCCCGTCAGCTCGATGGTGTCCATGCATACGTCGTGGATCAGCTCGGGATCGATGCGGGTCAGGACGGTCTTGTACAGCAGGTCGTAGAGCACGGTGCCAGGCTACCCCGGCACGGTTGGCACGGCTCCGCAACCGCACTCGGTCCGAGCAGTCCCGCTCCTGGTGGTCCTTGCTTCGCGCGGGGGGCGGTATCACGGTAGCGTGGGGGCAGTTCCAGCCTGGTCGCAGGCGTGCTCTGAGAGGTGGTCCGTGTCCTTCAACCGCGATATCCAGATCGATCCCAACCGGGTCCAGACCCGTTCCGGCGGAGGCCGGGGAGCGATGATCGGCGGCGGCTCGATCCTGACCGTCATCGCCGTCGTCCTCATCTCCCAGCTCACGGGGGTGGACCTGTCCTCCATGCTGGGGGCGCAGCAGCAGAATGGGGCCACGCGGCCGACGGCCTCGTCGATCGATACCTCCGTGTGCACCAGCGGGGACAGCGCCAACAAGTACACCCAGTGCCGCATGGTGGCCACCGCCGAGTCCCTCGACGCGGTGTGGACGGATCAGCTGCCCGCCCAGGTTGGGCTGAAGTACGCCAAGCCCGAGTTCGTCCTGTGGGACGGCACCCAGATCTCCTCGGCCTGCGGCAACGCCTCCTCGGCGGTGGGGCCCTTCTACTGCTCAGGGGACCAGACGGTCTACCTGGACATGAGCTTCTTCTCCGAGATGGAGAAGTCCCTGGGGGCCACGGACACTCCTTTGGCGGAGGAGTACATCGTGGCCCACGAGTTCGGGCACCATATCCAGCACCTGACCGGGCAGATGGCCAAGGCCGACCGCTCGGGCAGCGGCGCGACATCGGACTCGGTGCGCCTGGAGCTTCAGGCGGACTGCTACGCGGGAATCTGGGTCAACCACGCCTCCTCCACCCCCGACCCGGAGACCGGCAAGCCCTTCCTCAACCGTCCCAGCAGCGAGGAGATCAGCGGTGCGCTGGGAGCAGCCGAGGCCGTCGGTGACGACCACATCCAGGAGCGGGCGAAGGGACACATCGACTCCGACACCTGGACCCACGGCTCCTCCGAGCAGCGCGTTCGCTGGTTCACCACCGGGATGAACTCCGGCTCGGTACAGGCCTGCAACACCTTCGCCGTCGACGCCTCCAAGCTCTGAGACGGACGCGGCGACGTCGTTCGTCGCTCTCACTCGTCTCCCCTACCCACCGATCTCCTCGGTCTGACGGGCCCGTCGCCTTCTGAGCGGCGGGCCCCGTTTGCGTGCGACGTGGCGTCACACCTGACAGTGGGTTCATGACGCACACGTCACCGGCGACATCACCGGTGCCGGCCTTCAGGAGGACACCATGACCAAGGCACTCATCGTTGTTGAGTCCTACTTCGGCAATACCCGGGCCATCGCCGAGGCCGTCGCCGCCGGGCTGATCGAGGGCGGCGTCGACGCACAGGTCGTCGACGTTTCCCAGGCTCCGAGTGCCCTGCCCGCAGACCTGGATCTGCTCGTGCTGGGAGCCCCCACCCACAACCGGGGGCTGCCGACTGCGACCTCGCGGGCCAAGGCCTGTGAGCAGGCGGGGTCGGGCGAGGCATCCCACGGGATCGGCGGGTGGCTGGAGACCACGGCGATCCCGGCATCCACCGGCGCCGCCGCCTTCGACACGGTCATCTCCAAGGGCTGGCTCAGCGGTTCAGCGGCCAAGGCGATCGCCAAGGCGCTGCAGCGTCATCAGGGTCGGCGGACGGTGTCGGTCAGGAGCTTCGTGGTCACGGCGAGCAAGGGTCCGCTGGCCGATGGAGAGAAGACCGACGCCCACAGCTGGGGACGCGAGCTCGCGGCTTCGGCGAACGCCAGATAACGACAGGCGCCTTGGCGACAACTGCGCATCGCATCATCGGAAGGAAATCAGCAACATGACAGCAACGAACCACGACAAGTCGCCCCGGCTGCGGCTGAGCGGACGAAACATCGCCGGGGCGTGCCTGGCCGTCTGCGGTCTCCTCATCATCATCTGGGGAGGGACGCTCAAGTCCGTCAACGTCACTGACCCCAACTTCATGAGCTTCGCCGTCAGCGGGCTGGTGACCGTCGCAGCCGGGGCCTGCCTGGCGACAGCACTTCCTCGCGCTGCTCGTGTCGCGCTCATCTGGCTGGCAACGCTGGCGTCGATGCTCTATCTGCTCATCCTCGGCATGGCGGTTATCGTTTCCCTGATGAGCTGTGTGGTGATCGCCGGGATCGCGGTCTGGCTGACCATCAGAATCCTGAGATGAGGTAAGGCGGCCGAGTCGGTGCGGTAACGGCACAGCGGCGAGGTCGCCTCCGGAGCTTTTCAGACCGGACCGACTTCGCCGCCTCTTCCTGGGTGGTTCAGTAGTAGCGCCACTGCCGCATGTCTCGGTTGTAGACCTCGACGATCCGCGGATGCAGGAGAGTGGAGGGCTCCATGGTCTCGGTGCGGGCCGGTTTGGTTCGCATGATGAACTCCAGGGTCTCCCGGTCCTGGTAGGTCAGTCCCTCGGGAAGCGGCTGGCTGATGAGGTTCTGAGGCGTCCTGGTGGACAGCACGAAGCCCCACTCCCCGAAGGAGGGAATGTTGGTCGAGAAGGGCAGGATCTGCCGATCCGGTTGGGAGGTGGCAACGGTGCTGGCCACTGTGGAGAAGGCGTGGGGTGAGAAGAACGTGGAGGTGGCCTGGGTGACCATGACACCCTCGGGTGCCAGCCGAGCCTCGACATTCCGATAGAACTCGGTGGAGTAGAGCTTGGCGAGCTTCTCGTTGGAGGGGTCGACCAGGTCGACGAGAACGACGTCGTAGGTCGCCCTGGAGTCTCGGACGTAGGTGAAGGCGTCGTCGTTGACAACGTTCACTCTGGAATCGGACAGGGACGCCTTGTTGAGGTCCTTGAGCAGGCGGTTGCTTCGCGCCAGCTCGGTGACGCCGGGGTCGATATCCACGATGGTGACGTCCTTGACGCTGGGGTAGCGCAGGATCTCCCTGGCCAGCAGACCGTCACCGCCACCGAGCACAAGGACGTGAGCAGGATCCTTCACCGAGGTCATGGCGCTGGCGGACAGGGTCTCGTGGTACCTGGCCTCGTCCAGGCTGGAGAACTGGAGCTGTCCGTTGAGGTACATGCGCAGGTCGTCCTGGTAGTCGGTGAGGACTACCTTCTGGTAGGCGGTCTGCTGGTAGTAGACGACCGGGTCGTTGTAGGTGAGCGCCTCCACGCTGCGCTCGATGCGGTTGGCGGCCGCGAACATGCCGACCAGTGCCACGACGGCGGCGGTGGCCGCCCACAGGATCTTGCGAGGTGTGCGCACCTGGAGCAGGACGAGCACCGCGACCAGGACGTTGAGCGCCCCGACCAGGTAGGCCCCGCGCATGAGGCCCAGCTGTGGGAGGAGCACCAGGGGGAAGACCAGGGAGGCCACCAGTGAGCCGAAGTAGTCGATGGCCATGACCTTGCCGAGCAGCTCACTGGTCGAGCGGCGCCCGAAGGCGGCAAAGGTCCGCACCAGCAGCGGGATCTCCAGGCCGATGAGGATGCCGATGGTCAGGCTGATGCCGCCGAAGACGACCCAGTGCAGGCGGGTGCGTCCGAAGGCCAGGTACAGCAGAAGGACGGAGTTGCCGCCGATGAGGCCCAGAAGCACCTCACTGACTCCGAAGACGACCGCTGGCGCGGCGCGGAAGCGGTTGACCAGCAGCGAGCCGATTCCCATGCCGAACAGGGTGATGCCGGTGGCGAGACTGAAGCTGAGGACGGAGTCGCCCAGGAGGTAGGAGGCGGCCGTGCCCAGGATGAGCTCGTAGATGAGCCCGCCGATCGCGGCGAGCAAGGCCGCAGTGAACAGGGCGACGTTCTCTCGTCGCCCGATTCGACCGTGGGTCATGGTGTGCGGCTCAGCTCAGGATGGTGGCGGCGATGATGATGGCGATCGCGAGCGCCGTGCCGGCGAAGGCAACCCCCAGGCCGATGTTCTGGTCCTCGATGAGCTCGCGTCTGAGGTCGAGACGGAAGATGCGGTTGACCAGCAGCGCGAACACCATGAGCAGGACCACTCCGAGCACCGCGTAGACGATGGTGCTCAGCAATGACTGCCAGTTGAGGTCGACCGATGAGTGGTGAGCGATGGTCATGAGCGACATGTCTTCTCCTTCGTGTATGACCGTCGAGGGGGTTGAGTCAGTGGGCTCCAGGTTATTTTCCGACGCCGCCGCCCCCACCGCCGTAGACCGAGCGGTTCCGGAAGGGGACGCCGCCTCCTGAGGGAAAGAAACCCTCATTTTCATCGATCAGCTCGGCAAGCACCAGCACCACGAACATCAGGACGATCCAGAACACGGGGGCCCACACGCTTCCGTTCCTCCCGGAGATCGCCGCGGGGAACCACCGCCAGAACCTTCGCACGAAACTGGGTATCCACCACGGTCGGGACACGGGCCTACCGAAGACCTTGTACTGCTTCGAGGAGGACAGACGTGTTTCGCTGTAGATCTCTCGGACATGGAGGCGATGTGCATCGACCACCATGGTGGAGATCGAGCCCTGCGCATCCACCACGCGGAGCTCGGCACACGTTGTCGCGGTGAGAGCCCCCTGCGAATGATCGATGGCCCCGGTCTCGTGGTCGATCTCAGCACGGCGCACATTCGTGACCTCGACGGTGCACGGCCGGCCACGAACTCTCAGCTTCCGGGTCCAGCCGACCTCAAGGGTGAGCGGGTCAATCGTCGGCTGGACAGGAACCGGCTCGTGAAGAACAACCTTGTTGGTATCTCGACGGATCTCCAGCCAGAGCTCTCTACCGTCGTCGTCGATCAGGCGCCACTGCTCCCACGTGATGGAGCGCCGGCTTCCCTGATCCCGTCGTTTCAGGACAACTCTCCCCATGACGGTGTAGTAGCGGCTCCTCTTCCTCAAGGAACCGCGAAGCGTCTCACCGACTCTCAGATCACCTCTGACACTCACAGCGTGATCCCTGAGCTGGTCACCTGCTGGGCCCGCAGGCGCCTGCGCACCAGCTCCCCCACGGCCTCGATCTGCACAGGGGTCAGTGTGCGGCAGCTGGTGAGCGTCACGTAGCCGTCGCCGGACTCGGGCCAGGTGTGGGCGGCGATATGCGACTCGGACAGAATGATGACGGCGCTCAGGCCCTGGGGCTCGAACCGATGGTGCGCACTGGAGACGGCAGTCAGTCCCGCTTCCCGGGCGGCGTCGAGGAGAATCGACTCCATGGTGGACAGGTCGTTGAGCGCATACGGCTCAGCGCCACTGATCTTGTAGCTGACGGAACACAGGCTCACCGCACTCACGCGAGCACGGTAGCAACGAGGCAGGCAGCCGACAAACGGGGTGAGGTCCCCATCCTCGCTCCCCCTCCGTCGACGACATATGGCGGGAAGCCCGTCACCGATGGGGCGGGCCTCCTACTTGCCGACTCCGCCTCCGCCGCCTCCGTAGACCGGGCGGTGACGATAGCTCCGTGAGGAGCCCGAGTGCGAGGTGCTGGTGGGATCGGCTTCGCCACTGGAGCGGCTGGGGTTGGAGCAGGCGGAGAACAGTCCGCCGACGAGCACGATACTGACGAAGGCGGCGACGACGGCGCATCCGATGTTTCTGCCGGTTCTTCCGGGGGCAGATCGGCGGTTGTACAGGACCCGCCCGAAGAGCTGCTTCTGCTGCGCAGTGGACAAGGAGGTCTTGCGGTATGCCAGGAGGTCACGGAAACGGTGGCTGTCGATGGTCAGCCTGCTGGTCACGCCGGCCGGGTCCGTCAGCCGTACCTCGGCGTAGGTCATGGTCTCGCCGATGTTGAGCGGGCACACCGGGGAACCGATGACGTTCTCGAGGGTGCCGGTGGTCACCTCCTCAACCATGCCCCGGTGCAGGACACCGTTGATTGTCAGCGGCATCGTCTGGCCGACGGTCAGGGCCCACGGCTCGATCGTCTCCTGGAGACGAACGGGTTCGTAGAAGAGGACCTCGCCGGGGTCGTGATCGAGCTCGACCCAGGTGTCGGCGTTGCTGCCACCGATGAGCTGCCACTCCTCCCAGTAGTAGAAGCAGCGGTCCTGGGTGTCCCACTCCTTGAAGAGCAGGCAGCCTCTGACCGACAGGGTGCCCGCACTTCCCTGCAGCATGTCGCCGACCTGCAAGTTGGCTCGCGTGCCGTTCACCAGGACCCTCCCGTCTGCGGAGGGAGAGACGGTGCAGCGCTGCCGCCGTCGTAGCCTGGTCTGCCTGTCATCACGCGGGCACAGTAGCAACGTGGGCATGCCCCGGCAAACGGTTCGAACTCCCCATCGCCCGCCCCCACCAAGCGGATCCGAGCGGATCATGATCCAGGTGCCGTGTGAGACTGTCCCCATGCGCGTTGCTGAGATCGCCGAGCTGACCGGGACGACGGTGCGCACGGTGCGCTACTACCACTCACTGGGGCTGCTTCCGGTTCCCGGTGAACGTGGTGGCTGGCGCGACTACGACCTGGGCCATGTGGCCCGGCTCTCCCGAATCCGCTGGTTGGTGCAAGCCGGTGTGTCGTTGGGGACCATCAGGCGCGTCCTCGACGAGTCCGAGGCGACCGGCGTCGAGCAGATCGACGACGCACCCGCGGCCGGAGCGGCTGGAACACGTTCAGCGGCCGGTTCCGTTGTCGAGGACCTGGCCGGTGCCCTGGCCGCCGTGGAGGATCACCTGGCCGAGGTGACCAGGCAGAGAGACATGCTCGCCGGCCTGCTGGAGCGAGCCAGAACTGGTTCGACTGTCTCACCGATGTCCCCGCGTATGGCGGCCTTCTTCGACCGGCTGGAGCAGGCCGCTCCCGATGAGGCCACCCGCTGTGCTGTGCACAAGGAGCGGGACCTGACCGACCTGGCCTGCTACCGCGGTCAGATGCCGCCGGAGGCAGAGTTCCTCTTCGTCGACCCGGATCCTCGCTACGACGCCGAGTCACTGGCCCTCTACTCCCAGGATCCGGCCGAGCTGTCAGACGCGCAGATCGAGCAGCGCGCACGGGCCATGGTGTCCCGATTGGAGGCTCGGCTGCCGCCTGAGCGCCTTGCAGCCCTGGCCGGTAGCGTCGACACCGAGACGGTACGGGCGCTCTTCCGCCTCATCGCCGCCACCGGTTACCCCGATGCACGACTCATCCGAACCTTGGAACGGGAGTTCCTCACCGCGATCGATCGATGGCGCCTGAGCGAGTAAGCGGCACTTGCCCGGATGCTGCCGCGTAGGCTTTGCGTACGACGCAGCGTCACACCTCACCCTGGGGGCATGCCAACAACCACAGCCTCCCTTACAGCGTCCGTACTGCCCGCGCGGCATCACTCCCCTACCATCGACGCCTCGGGGCTGGTCAAGACCTTCGGCCCCCTCCGCGCGCTCGACGGTCTCGACCTGAAGGTGGAGACGGGCCAGATCCACGGTTTCCTGGGCCCCAACGGTGCAGGGAAGTCAACGACGATCCGCGTCCTTCTGGGCATGTACCGTCGAGACAGCGGCATGGTGCGGGTCCTGGGCATGGATCCGCACCACGACGCTGAGCACATCACACGCCGGTGCGCCTACGTGCCCGGTGACGTGGCGCTGTGGCCCACACTCACCGGGGCCCAGACCCTTGATGCCCTCGCCGCCCTGCGCGGCGGACGCGACCGGGCGCGCGAGGCCGAGCTCATCGAGGCCTTCCGACTGGATCCCCACAAGCCGGTCCGCTCCTACTCCAAGGGCAACCGGCAGAAGGTCATGCTCGTGGCGGCGCTGGCGGCGCCGTGCGACCTGGTCATCCTCGATGAGCCGACCTCCGGACTCGACCCGCTCCAGGCCGAGGTATTCGTCGACGCGGTTCGTGATGCGGCCGACCAAGGGCGCACGGTGCTCATGTCAAGCCACATCATGGCTGAGGTCGACCGCCTGTGCGACTCGGTGACGATCATCAAGGACGGACGAACCGTGGAGTCGGGGCGGCTTGAGGAACTGAGACACCTACGGGCCTCTCGGATTACCTGCGTGCTGCCTCCCGAGCAGAGCCCGGATCCCGGGCGTCATCGATGGTCGCGGTGGCTGCATCGCGAGCGCGGAGCCCAACGGTGCCCGACCAAGGATCCCACCCAGGACGCCCTGCCCCTCCCCGACGCCGACAGCCTGCTGAGCGTCTCGGTTCCCGCGGACCGCGTCCCGGCCGCGTTGCGTCAGCTGCTGGCCGCCGGCGCGCAGGAGGTCACCTGCACCCCTGCGTCCCTGGACGAGGTCTTCCTCCAGCACTATGAGGCGGCGGCGCGATGACATCCGTTCCGCAGAGCCTCAATGCGATCTGGCAGTCGGCCCGTCTGGCGCTCTGCCAGGAACGGATCTGGCTCGTGGCACTGCCGGTGGTGACCGGGCTCATGACCGCCCTGCTGGCTCCCAGCTACGGCGATACCTACGCCTCACCGGAGGACCTGGCCCGGGCCGTGGCCTCGGCCCAGGTCTCCGACACCTCGACCTTTCTCTACGGCGGGCTCTCCGGTACCGCGGGTGTTGTCCAGGTGGCAACCTGGGAGCTCGGAGGGCTCACTTGTCTGGTGCTGAACGTCGTCGTAGCCCTGCGCTCGGTGGCGTTGACACGCACTGAGGAGGACCTGGGGCGCGCCGAGCTGCTCCGCTCCACAGGAGCCGGCTCCATCGCGAGCCTGGTGGGGCAGGGACTCGTCCTGGTCCTCCAGTGCCTGCTCCTGGGAGCCGGTGCAGGTGCAGGGCTGCTCGCTCTGGAAGAGGCCGACGGCACCGATGCCGCGGCCTACGGCGCGGTACTCGCCTCCACCTTGCTGGCAGTGGCCTGTGCGACGCTCGTCATTGCGCAGATGGTTCCCGACGCCGCCACGGGCCGTGCCGTCGCACTGGGGGTTGTGGGGCTCATGTACACGGGTAACGGAATGAGAGCCTCCAAGGACTGGAACTGGGCGGGATGGGCGTCTCCCTTCCGCCTGAGAACGGCGGTGGATCCCGGAGGTGAGAACTCCTGGGGCCCCGTCCTCATCGCGGTAGCGGCCAGCATCATGGTGCTGGCGCTGGCCGGGGTGCTGACCTCTCACAGGGATCTCGGTCAGGGACTGGTGCAGCTGCCCGCGAGGCGCTCACCATCGCTGAGGGTGGGCGGGCCGCTGACCTTGGCCGTCAGACTCAGTAGAAACCAGTGTCTGGCGTGGGCGTTCCTGGTCTCTCTCGTGGCTGGGGTGCTGGTGTCGATGGGAGGCGACGTCGTCGACCTGGCTCGGCAGGGCGGTATCAGCGGTGGATCCCTAGGATCACTTCTGGCCGGCGACGATCCCGGCGAGGCGTTCCTGAGGTACATCGGCCAGCTCGCAGGAGCACTGACTGCAGCCCAGGGCGTGTCGCTGGCGTTGCGCTACAGCGGTGATGAGCGCTCCGGACGCCTGGAGATGGTGGTCTCCACCGGAAACCGACCTCTGCGGATTCTGCTCTCGTCATGGCTGGTGGCCGCTCTCGGATCCGGGCTGACTCTCATCTGCGCGACGGTTGCGGCCGGGTACGTCGGGCGCTCCGAGCTGGATACGGACCTGATCGACGCCGTGCGTCTCGTAGCCGGACAGTGGCCCGCCGCTTTGGCGTCGGCGGCGATCGCCACGGCGCTGTGCGGGGCGTGGCCCAGAGGACGCGGGCTCGCTTGGGGTCCAGTACTGGTGGGGCTGGGAATCGCGCAGCTCGGCGGCGTCCTCGACCTGCCCAAGCGGATCCGAGATGCCGGTCCTTTCGCCCAGGCGGGTGAGAATGGGAGCCTGTGGCTGCTTGCCGTGGCCACTGCCTGCCTGGCCACGGCGGCCTTCGGGGTGACCCGCAGGGATACGAGCCTGATTGCTGCCTCGCGGCGCTCCCTCACCCGCCAGACGTCATCGTCCGCAATCCCCTAGAACGATGTGCTGGAAGACAGCGATCTCATGAGCCTCAGCCGGTCCCCCGCAGGTAGGTGTCCCAGTATCCCGGCCTTGGCGCGATCTGCTCGACGACGTCGATCCACAACCCGCTGGGGTCGGCGAACCCGAACCGGCGCTGGCCGAAGGGCTCGTCGGTGAGCGGGTATGTCACTGCCAGTCCCCTGCCCGTCAGCTCGGCATGAGCCGCTACTGCGTCGTCGACCTCCAGCTCGAAGCAGGCACCGGTTCCGGCGAAGGCATCGGGTCCTGGAGGAGCTCATCGCAGGCTGCGAGGCGTTCCTTGCCTCCTACAGCAGTCCCGAGACCCGGCAGATCATGCTCATTGACGCACCGACGGTGCTGGGATGGCGCGAGTGGAAGGAGATGGACGGGGCATGCTCCGAGAGGCTCCTGACGGAGGTGCTGACCAGCCTCATGGAGAATGGCACCCTCGTTTCCCGACCAGTGGAACCCATGGCCCATCTGCTGTCCGGGGCGATGAACGAGGCCGCGTTGTGGCTTGCTGAGACCGACTCGCCAACGGCACTGAAAGACACCATGGGTGCATTGCAGTGCATGCTCGGTTCACTACGAGCCGATGGGATCGCACCGTCAGCAGAAGCGAGTAGCGTCGAAGGCATGAGCGAGCAACTCCCTTCTTCTGACAACGTGGTCCTCAAAGGCATCCGCGAGGAGCCCAACCCCGAGGACGGAACACGGGTCCTGGTGGACCGGCTCTGGCCCCGAGGCGTGTCCAAGGAACGTGCCGACCTCGATGAGTGGGCCAAGGACGCCACCCCGACCACCGATCTGCGCCGCGTCTTTCACAGCGGAGAGATGCCCTGGCCCCAGTTCGTCGAGGCCTACCGGGCCGAGCTCACCGAGCGGCCCGAGGCGGTTGCCGCCGTCGAGCACCTGCGCGACGAGGCCCTGAAGGGACGGGTGACGCTCCTGTTCGCCGGCCATGACCACGTCCACTGCCACGCGCGAGTCCTGCGCGAGGCGGTCCTCGGCGTCGAGGAGGACCTGGCCTGACGGCGTCTTCGGCAGGGTCGGGGTCTCAGACGTTGAAGCCCAGGGCGCGCAGCTGCTCGCGGCCCTCGGGGGTGATCTTGTCCGGTCCCCACGGCGGCAGCCACACCCACTGGATACGGACGTTGTCCGCGATGAGGGACAAGGCCTGCTGAGCCTGCTCCTCGATGACATCGGTCAGGGGGCAGGCCGCGGTCGTCAGGGTCATGTCGAGCACGACGGTCCCGTCGGGCTCGATCGACACCCCGTAGAGCAGGCCGAGGTCAACGATGTTGATACCGAGCTCGGGGTCGATGACGTCGCGCAGGGCCTCCTCAATGGCGGCGACATCGACGCCCTCGGTGCTGGCGACGGGGGCCGGTGGCTGCTGGGCGGCCATGGGGTTGTCGGTGCCGGCCGGCACCTCGGTGGGGTTCTCGCTCATGGCTTCTCCTTCTTCCTCGGAGGTCAGACGGTGATCAGGCAGTGGGACGGTCGGGATACTCGGGGCCTGCCTGCTCGACGGAAGGCAGGGCGACGCCGGACTTGGCCAGGGCGTCCTTGAGAGCCATCCAGCCCAGCAGGGCGCACTTGACGCGGTTGGGGTACTTCGAGACCCCCTCAAAGGCGGCTCCGTCCTCGAGGTCGTCCAGGACGGCGTCGTCGACACCCTTGCCGCGCGAGTGCATGAGGGTGTCGAAGTCCGCCTCGAGGCGGGCGACGGTGGCCAGGTCGGCGCCGTTGACGAGGTCGTGCATGACGGAGATGGAGGCCTGGGAGATGGAGCATCCATCCCCCTCCCAGCCGACGGCCTCGATCTTTCCGTCCTTGACGCGCACACCCAGAGTCACATCGTCACCACAGGTGGGGTTCACCTGGTGGCTGGTGGCGTCCGGGGCGTCGAGGGCGCCGGAACCGTGGCGCTCGCGGGAGTGGTCGAGGATGACTTGCTGGTAGAGCTGGTCGAGTTCGTTCATGCTCACCTCTGGAAGTAGCGTCGGACGTCAGCGATGGCGGACAGGAAGCGGTCCACTTCCTCGGGCGTGGAGCAGGCCCCGAAGGACAGGCGCGAGGAGGCGTGGATGCCGAAGTGCTGGTGGATCGGCTGGGCGCAGTGGTGACCGGTGCGCACGGCGACGCCGGCGGCGTCGAGGACCTGACCGACGTCGTGGGGATGGACTCCCTCGATGGAGAAGGCGACCACGCCCAGGCGGTCGGTGGTGTCGGTCGGGCCGACCAGCCGCAGTCCGGGGACCTGGGTGAGGCCGTCGAGCACCTGCCGGGTCAGGACCTGCTCGGTGGCGTGGAGCCGGTCCAGGCCGATTCCTGCCAGGTACTCCACCGCTGTGCGCCATCCCGCGGCCTGCGCCAGCGGCTGGCTGCCGGCCTCGAAACGGGGCGGGCCGCTCATGAAGGTCGACGATTCCATGGTGACGACCTCGATCATGGAGCCTCCGGTCAGCACCGGCGGCATCGCCGCCAGCAGCTCCTCGGTGGCCACGAGCGCGCCGATGCCGGTGGGGCCGAGCATCTTGTGGCTGGAGAGAACCATGGCGTCCACGCCGGTGGCCTTCAGCGAGCGGAAGTCCAGCGGGAGGTGGGCGGCGGACTGGCAGGTGTCCAGGACGACGAGCGCACCGACCTGCTGGGCACGCGGCACGATGAGGTCGAGCGGGCTGATCGCACCAGTGACGTTGGAGGCGTGGGTCAGGGCCAGCACGCGGGTGCGCTCGGTAATGACGTCCAGCGTGCCGGTATCGATGCGCCCGTCCTCGGTCAGGTCCAGCCAGCGCAGGGTGGCGCCTGTGCGGGCGCACAGCTCCTGCCAGGGCACGAGGTTGGCATGGTGCTCGGCACGGGTGACGACGACCTCGTCGCCCTCCCCGATGATGAGGCGCCGAGCCGGGTCATCAGCCGCGGCGGCCCCGCCACCGCGGGAGGCAGGCCGGCCCAGGCTGGCGTGCCCGATGGCCAGGGCCACGAGGTTGATGGCCTCGGTGGCGTTCTTGGTGAAGACGAGCTCACTGCCGCGCGCGCCGACGAAGGCGGCGACGGCGTCGCGGGCGTCCTCGAAGGTGGCGGTGGCCTCGTCGGCGAGCTGGTAGGTCGAGCGCCCCGCCGCACCGTTGGAGGTGCGGTAGAAGTCGGCTTCCGTCGTGATGACACTGGCCGGCTTCTGGCTTGTGGCGGCCCAGTCCAGGTAGGCCAGGGCCTCACTGTTGCGGGCGGGTCTCTCCAGGTAGGGGAAACCGGCGCGGATCGCGGCAACCTCCTCAGCACTGAGCGCGCTGGCGGAAGGCGCCCCGGTGGATGGGGCCGTGGACTGGGTCATGGCGTGCCTTTCCGATTCGATGCGAGCTGTACCGGGCATGGTCATCGACAGCTGCGGGCTGAGGTCACGAAGAACCTTAGTACCCCTTGCTCGTGCGGAGACCGACGACGACGCCTTTGCGCGACGCGCCGCCGTCGGCTCCTGCACGGGTGAGGCCGATCAGGCCAGGTAGCGGTCGTAGCCCTCTTCCTCCAGACGGTCGGCCAGGTCGGGGCCGCCGGCCTCGGCAACGCGCCCGTCGACGAAGACGTGGACGTAGTCGGGCTTGATGTAGCGCAGGATGCGCGTGTAGTGGGTGATGAGGAGGAATCCGGCGTCGGTCTCGTCATGAAGACGGTTGACGCCCTCGGAGACGATGCGCAGCGCGTCGACATCCAGGCCGGAGTCGGTCTCGTCCAGGACGGCGAAGCGGGGGCGCAGCAGCTCCATCTGGAGGATCTCGAAGCGCTTCTTCTCACCGCCGGAGAAGCCGGCGTTGACATCGCGCTGGGAGAAGGCGGGATCCATGCGCAGGTTCTTCATGGCCTGATTGACCTGACCGACCCACTGGCGCACCTTGGGGGCCTCGCCGTCGATCGCGGTCTTGGCGGTGCGCAGGAAGTTGGCCACGGTGACACCGGGGACCTCGACGGGGTACTGCATGGCCAGGAAGAGGCCGGCGCGGGCGCGCTCGTCCACGCTCATCTCGAGCAGGTCGACACCGTCGAGGAGGACCTCGCCGTCGGTGACCTCGTAGTCGGGGTGGCCGGCGATGGAGTAGGCCAGAGTGGACTTGCCCGAGCCGTTGGGGCCCATGATGGCGTGGACCTGGTTGGAGTCGATGGTCAGATCGACGCCCTTGAGGATGGGCTTGGGGCCGTCATTGGTGGCCACCTGAACGTGAAGGTTCTTGATCTGCAGAGTGCTCATGCGACGTTTCTTTCAGCTGGTAATGGGTCTGGTGACGAGTAGGCGGACCGCTGTGGGGTCCGGCCAATCACTCGGCTGCCGGTACGGCGACGGGGTCCTGGTCGGTGCGGGCGGCGATGAGGCCGGTGAGCTCGAGCTCCTTCTCGATGGCGGCCATGAGGCGCTCCTCAACCTCGTCGACACCGATCTCGGCGACGATCTCGTTGAAGAAGCCCAGGACCACGAGGCGACGGGCCTCGGTCTCGGGGATGCCGCGGGCACGCAGGTAGAACAGCTGCTGGTCGTCGAAGCGGCCGGTGGCGCTGGCGTGACCCGCGCCCTCGATGTTGCCGTTCTCGATCTCCAGGTTCGGCACCGAGTCGGCCTTGGCGCCCTCGGTCAGGACGAGGTTGCGGTTGAGCTCGTAGGTGTCGGTGCCACGGGCAGCCTGACCGATGAGGCAGTCCCCCACCCACACGGCGTGCGCGCCCTCGCCCTGGAGGGCTCCCTTGTAGGTGACGCGGGAGTAGCAGTGGGGCTCGGTGTGGGCCACGTAGGGGCGGTGCTCCTGGTGCTGGCCCGCATCGGTGAAGTAGACGCCGTATGCGTCGATGTGGCCGCCCTCACCGGAGAATCCCAGGTCGGGGCAGATGCGCACGTCTCCGCCGAGGCTGACGACGACGTGCTTGAGGACGCCCCGGCCGGAAACCTTCACCCGGTGGTTGGAGGCGTGGACGGCGGCGTCCTCCCAGCCCTGGACGGTCACCAGGGTGAGCTCGGCGCCGTCGGCGACCGTCACCTCGACGCCCTGGGTCAGGGCGGCGGTGCCGGTGTGGTCGAGGACGACGGTTCCCTTCGCGCCGGACTCGGCGGCGACGAGGATGTGCTGGGCAGTGGGGCGGGCGAGCTGCGCATCCTGGCCGACGACGTTCAGTCTGGCGGCCCGCTCCAGCTGGGCGCCAGACTCCAGGGTCAGCACGGTGGCGGTCTCGGTACCGTTCCAGGCGGTGATGCCGGTGCGGTCGACCGGAGCGCCTACAGTACCGATGCGGGCATCGCTGCGCGAGACGGTCTCGAGGCGTGCGCCGTCGGGAAGGTCGGTCTCGATGCGGATGGCGCCGGCGGCGGCATCGGTCTCACCTGCGGCGGTGGCTGCGCGGATGGTGTCGAGGTCGAACAGCGGGGCGAAGCGCTTCATGGGCGTGAAGCGCCACTCCTCCTCGCGTCCGCGCGGCACCGGGATGTCGGCGGGGTCGAAGGAGGTGGGGCGATCAGCGCGCGAGGAGACGTAGCGAGGCCCGCCGTGGGAGTGGGCGCCCTCGAGCGTGGCGCTCGAGTGGTCGGTGGAGAGTTCAGGCATGTGGAGGTGCTCCTTGGCCGGTACCCGGCCGGTGTGATCAGGTGTGTTTCGAATAGCTGAAGAGGCTCGCTGAGACGGTGCGGTGCGGTGCGGTGGTCTCAGCCCACCGAGTTCTCCATCTGCAGCTCGATGAGCCGGTTGAGCTCGAGGGCGTACTCCATGGGCAGCTCGCGGGCGATGGGCTCGACGAAGCCGCGCACGATCGTGGCCATGGCCTCGGTCTCGGTCAGGCCGCGCTGCATGAGGTAGAAGAGCTGGTCGGCGCTCACCTTGGAGACGGTGGCCTCGTGCCCCATCTCGACGTCGTCGGTACGCACGTCGACGTAGGGGTAGGTGTCCGACCGGGAGATCTCGTCGACCAGGAGCGCGTCGCACAGCACGTTGGACTTGGAGTGGCGGGCGTTCTTCATGATCTGCACCAGACCGCGGTAGGCGCTGCGGCCTCCGTGGCGGGCGATCGACTTGGAGACGATGTGGCTGGAGGTGTGGGGCGCCATGTGGACCATCTTGGCGCCGGTGTCCTGGTGCTGGTCCGCGCCGGCGAAGGCGATGGACAAAGCCTCGCCGCGGGCGTGGGGGCCCATGAGGAAGACGGCCGGGTACTTCATGTTCCGCTTGGAACCGATGTTGCCGTCGACCCACTCCATGGTGGCGCCCTCCTCGCAGGTAGCGCGCTGGGTCACGAGGTTGTAGACGTTGTTGGACCAGTTCTGGATGGTCGTGTAGCGCACACGGGCGTTCTTCTTGACCACGATCTCCACGATCGCCGAGTGCAGGGAGTCGGTGGAGTAGATGGGGGCGGTGCAGCCCTCGACGTAGTGGACGTAGGAGTCCTCGTCGGCGATGATGAGCGTGCGCTCGAACTGGCCCATGTTCTCGGTATTGATGCGGAAGTAGGCCTGCAGCGGGATCTCGACGTGGACGCCCTTGGGGACGTAGATGAAGGACCCTCCGGACCACACGGCCGTGTTGAGGGCGGCGAACTTGTTGTCACCCGCTGGAACCACGGTCCCGAAGTACTCCTGGACGAGCTCGGGGTACTCGCGCACAGCGGTGTCGGTGTCGACGAAGATGACCCCCTGCTCCTCCAGGTCACCACGGATCTGGTGGTAGACGACCTCCGACTCGTACTGAGCCGCGACTCCCGCCACCAGGCGCTCGCGCTCGGCCTCGGGGATGCCGATGCGGTCATAGGTGTTCTTGATGTCCTCGGGCAGGTCGTCCCAGGAGTTGGCCGGCCGGTCCGTAGAGCGCACGTAGTACTTGACGGCGTCCATATCGAGCTGCGAGAGATCCACCCCCCAGGTGGGCATGGGCTTGCGCTCGAAGGTCGAGTAGGCCTTGAGGCGCTTGGCGAGCATCCACTCAGGCTCGCCCTTGATAGCGGAGATCTCGCGAACCACCTGCTCGTCAAGGCCTCGCTTGGCCTTCTCGCCGGCTTCGTCGGAGTCGTGCCAGCCGAAGTCGTAGCTCGTTGAGATCGAGTCGATGATCTCGTCGTCGGTGCTACGCACATTCTCGGTTGTTGGCAGTGTCATCGGGTTCCTTCCATTCGCTTGGTCTCAAGGCCTCGCGTCTTAGCCGCCGCCCGGACCGCGCGCTTGCGCAGCGCGGGCATGGCGATCGGAATGTGGGTGGTGCAGACATGCTCGCCTCCGGCCAGGGTGGCCAGACGCTGGACGGGGACGCCGACGAGGCGGGAGATCGCCTGCGTCTCGGCATCGCACAGCTCGTGGAACTCTCCGGCGACATCTCGAACCGGACAGTTGCCCTGACACAGCTGGATGGCGAAGGAGCCGTCCCCGACGTCGCGAACCGAAGCCGCGTACCCGTCGAGGGTGAGGGCATCGGCCAGGGCGCGCGCCCGCTCGGAGGGATCCTTACCGGCCGACTCGACGACGGCGGCGTAGCGGCGCTCCAGGTCACGGCCCCGGGCCGCGGCGAAGGAGTCGACCGCCTTGTCACCGGCCACCTGGGACAGGTAGCGCAGGGCGCGGTTGGCCAGATCGGAGTAACCCTCCGCGAAGGAGGTGCGGGCCTTGGGCGTCAGAACATAGTGCCGGGCCGGGCGACCACGGCCGCGCTTGCCCGTCAGGGCCGGGGTGTGGACCTCGATCTGCTCGGCATCCTCGAGCGCCGTAATGTGCCTGCGCACGGCGGCCGGCGTCAGACTCAGGACCTTGGCGAGCTGAGCCGCTGAGACAGGGCCTTTCTCAGCGATGAGGTCGAGCACACGTGCCCGCGTAGAGTCATCGTCACTCTGTGTCATGACTGCTCCTCCCCTTGTCGCTGCGACGCCTCACGGCCTGACCACGTTGCGGCCGGTTCGACCACGTCCTTGTTGGCCGAAGGAGTCCGAGAACCAGCCAAAGGGCTGACCCAGGATCGGCTGCAGGGCGTCGCTGGTCGTCGTGCCACGAGTTTAACCAAGATCATGCTTGCCGAATTCAACACTGGCAAGTTCGTGACGGGGCGTCGCAGGGTGGGATTGAACACGCACCCTAATCAAAGGTAAACCTTACCTAGGAACACCTAACTAGTTGGGCCTCAGGGCATGGAACCCAATCTCCTACTACTGAGAGGTTGCGTCAACGGGCGACGTGGAGGTGAGAGTGGGCGTCCTCGCAGCGAGCCCGTCGTGACCCTGCACCGTGCCTTGTAACACCCGCCTCGACCTCCTGGCCCACAACGGTTACAGGCTCTCGGGGCTGCGCAGCCAGGAGGCGTCGGCGGGGCGCAGCTCAGTCCAGCCGTGAGCGCGGGCCTGGGCGGTGGCCAGAACCCCCAGCACGGTGGAGGGGTTGTGCAGACGCCCGTCCATGACGGCGTCGAGCACCTCATCGAGGCGCACCCAGGTGGGCACGAACTCGGCCTCCTCGGCCTCACGCGGGGTCCGCCTCTCCTCGGGCAGCAGGCTCAGGTCCTGGGCGAGGAAGATCCGGGCACCCTCGGTGGTGAAGCCGGGAGAGGCGTAGAACTCGGCCAGCGTGTTCCAGGTGGCCGCGACGTAGTCCGTCTCCTCGGCGAGCTCGCGGGCGGCGGCGACGGCAGGGGCCTCCCCCGGCACGTCGAGCAGGCCGGCGGGAATCTCCCACAGGCAGGCGCGTACGGGATGGCGGTACTGGCGGACCATGAGGATCTCCGCGGCGCCGTCGGGCTGAGAGGAGTCCTCGCCCTCGCGCAGGGCGACGACGGCGACGGCGTCGTGGTGGACGACGACCTGACGGGCCACCGGATCCTGACCGGGGGTGAGGCGCACGTGGTCGGCGTCGACGGCGAAGATCGGCCCGCTCCAGACCCGCTCACTGGAGACCAGCTCCCGTCCCGACTCGCGTACGTCGACGAGCCTGCTCGTGTCACTCACGACGTCGCCATTCTTGGCGGCCCTGCTGTCCGTCCTATCCACGCCTAGCTCCTTCACTCGCTGTCCGCGTCGTCGCTGCGCGCATCGGCATCCTTGATGGTATCGCCGTTATCGCTGCTGGCACCGGTGAAGCGCTCGGCCAGCTCATCACCTGGGACAACATGTTCCCCACTCCGGTGAGAGGCGTAGACCTCCCGACGACGATCCAGTCCTGCGCGCACAAGCGCGGTGAACAGCGGGTGGGCCCGGGTGGGGCGGGACCGGAACTCGGGATGGGCCTGGGTGGCAACGTAATAGGGGTGCCGGCCGCGGTCGAGCTCAACGAACTCAGTGAGGCGGCCGTCCGGGGAGGTACCGCTGACACGTAACCCCACCGAGGCCAGACGCTCCCGGTAGCCGTTGTTGACCTCGAAGCGGTGGCGGTGGCGCTCACTGACCTCATTGGTTCCATAGGCCTCGGCGACGATCGAACCTTCCGTCAGAACCGCTGGGTAGGAGCCGAGGCGCATGGTGCCTCCGAGGTTCCCATCACCGTGGACGATCTGACGCTGGGAGTCCATGGTGGCTACGACCGGATCAGGAGTGTCAGGCTCCATCTCAGTGGACGAGGCCGCGCTCAGGCCCAGGAGATTGCGAGCGGCCTCGATGACCATGCACTGCAGTCCCAGGCACAACCCGAGGGTCGGGACGCGGTGCTCCCGGGCCCAGCGCAGAGCACCAACTTTGCCCTCGATCCCACGCACGCCGAAACCTCCTGGTACGACGATCGCGTCGACGCCGGCAAGGGCCCGCTGGGCTCCCTCAGGCGTCTCGCAGATGTCGGAGGCCACCCAGCGGATATCGACGCGGGCGTGGTTGGCGAAGCCGCCGTGACGGATCGCCTCGGAGACGGACAGGTACGCGTCGTGCAGGTCGACGTACTTGCCTACAAGCGCCACCTCGAGGCGGTGTCTGGGAGCGTGGACGCGTTCGAGCAGGCTGTTCCACTCGGTCCAGTCGACGTCGCGAAAGGTCAGGCCCAGTCGCTGGACGAGATAGGCGTCCAAGCCCTCGCGGTGGAGGATCGGAGGGACCTCTTAGATGCTGGCGGCATCCTTGCACTCGACGACGGCGTCGCGGTCGACGTCGCACATGAGTGCCACTTTGCCCTTGATGCCCTCGGGAAGGGGCCGGTCGGTGCGCAGGACGAGGGCATCGGGCTGGATCCCGATGTTGCGCAGTGAGGCCACCGAGTGCTGGGTGGGTTTGGTTTTGAGCTCTCCAGCGGCAGGCAGGAAGGGGATGAGGGATACGTGGACGAAGGCGACGTTGTCGCGCCCTAGATCGGCGCGCACCTGTCTGGCGGCCTCGAGGAAGGGCTGGGACTCGATATCGCCGACAGTGCCACCGATCTCGGTGATGATGACGTCGGGGAGGTTGCCGTCGTCATCGGGCTCGGCCTGAGCGCGCATGACTCGCTTGATCTCGTCGGTGATGTGCGGGATGACCTGGACAGTGTCGCCGAGGTACTCCCCTCGCCGCTCCTTTGCGATGACGGTGGAGTAGACCTGTCCGGTGGTGGCGTTGGCCTTGCCGGAGAGATTCACGTCGAGGAATCGCTCGTAGTGCCCGATGTCGAGGTCCGTCTCAGAGCCGTCGTCAGTGACGAAGACCTCGCCGTGCTGGAAGGGGTTCATTGTGCCGGGATCGACGTTGATGTAGGGGTCCAGCTTCTGCATGACAACGCTGATGCCGCGGGCCCGTAGGAGCCGCCCGAGACTAGAGGCGGTCAATCCCTTGCCGAGGGAGGAGACGACGCCGCCAGTGACGAAGATGTGGCACGGTACGGGGACCTGGGTGGGCTGAAGACGTGAGACTGCGTTGATCACGGAGTTTCAACATAGCAGGCCCGACGAAACCTGCCCGACGCACTAGCGTCCTGCCTATGTCATCTGCGCTCAGTCCTGAGCCAGAGCCGCCTGGCGCAACTGGGCCGCGAGATCCTCGGGTCCGGGAAGGAGTCCTGCGGCCTCTCGCGCGCTGAGGCGGGCTCGGGAACCGGCCTCGGGATCGGTCAGGAGCGTAGTAAGCGCCCCGGCGATGGCCTGGGCCTCGGGGACGACGAGGACGGCCCCTCCTCTGGCGGTCACCGCGGTGCCACCGACGTCGGTGGCCACGATCGCAGCGCCAGCGCGCAGGGCCTCCTGGATGGTCAGGGGCTGCCCCTCCCACAGACTGGTCTGGACGACGGCGTCGGCGGCCTCCATGAGAGAGGGCACGTCGGTCCGCCGCCCCAGGAGGGTCACTGGAAGATGCTCAGCGGCGATGCGCGCAGCGGCCTCCTCACGGCAGGGCCCGTCTCCGGCGAGGGCCCAGGTGAAGGCCGGCAGGCGTCCGGCCTCGGCCTCAAGGGAGAGGGCCGCAGCGACGTCGAGGAGCAGCGACAGGCCCTTCTGGGGCGCCAGGCGGGCGACGGTCAGGATGCGGGCACCCTCCTGGGGCCAGACATCCTCCGGCGCCGTGGAGCCCGAAGAAGTCGGCTCGGATGGTGGCTGCAGGAGCGGCGCGGGGATGACGGCCAACTCGACGCGCGCGGCACCGAGATCCCGCACCCGCTCGGCCAGGTCGGGACTGACGGCCAGGACGAGATCGGCGCGCGAGGCGATGAGCCGTTCGAGCCTCTCCCCTACCAGGGTGGTCAGGCGGCCTCCGACGGTGAGGTTGTGGAGGGTGACGACCAACCGGGTGCGACCGCGCCTGCGTCGGCCCAGGGCGAGGGCGGCCAGGGCGCCGGCGCGCAGGCCGTGGGCGTGGACGGTGTGGGCCCGACGCCCCAGGCGACGCAGCCTGGCCACGACGCGAGAGTCTCCAAGACTCGGACGGGCCCCGATCTCGAGCGCCTCGGCGCGGGCAGGGGCGACGTCCAACCCGTCCAGGACAGCGGCGGGGGCCTCGACGATGACGTCATGCCCGTCAGCGGCCAGTATCCGAGCGCAGTCGGCCAGGTGCGTGCGAACCCCTCCGGCGGCCGATCCGCTGACCTGGAGGATCCGCAGGCGCCCAGCGGGCTGCTGCGGGGCGTCGGAGTCATTCGATTCGGCGCTGGTGCTCATGCCTTCTCCTTCTTCTTGTCCGCGATGCCGTCCATGTCCGTGGGTGTCGCCCGGGCCCCGCGCACCGTCCGCAGGAGGCTGCGGTCGGCCAGGTGGATCGCTGCCAGGACGACGCCTGCGGCGGCGACCGCTCCCGCCACCGCGGTCAGAACCGCCAGGCTCAGGGAGGCCACGTGAGTGGTTGCCACCCGGATCGCCAGACCGGCAGCGAGGGCCACCGGGAACCCGGTGGCGAGAGCCGTGAGGATCGGACGCAGCACCCGGACTCCCATGATGCGGGCCAGGGCCGTGAGCAGGCCGACTCCTGCAACCGTCATTCCCACGGTGGTACCCACTCCGAGTGCAACGAGGGTGGCTCCCCCGTCGCCGCCCGATGGCGCCATGAGGCGCACGCAGGCAGCGGAGGCCAGCGCGACCGTCAGCCATCCCGCCACCGTGGCGTGGGCGGCGGGCCGGGAGCGATCGGCGGCGAAGAGAACCCGGGTGACCTGGAAGATGAGGGCGTAGCCGATCAGTCCCGGGGCCAGGACCGCCAGGGCCTGCCCCATCCCGTCGACCTGCTTGAAGGAGAAGAAGCGCTCGGCGGCGTCGCTGGCGG
>ERZ773009.791-NODE-791-length-22909-cov-3.968233_pt1 | contig 22909 bp, 18 predicted proteins | sample MGYA00580663_ERZ773009 | MGnify/ENA primary metagenome ERZ773009 (study PRJEB29015, sample SAMEA2737969) | human oral metagenome | biome: human oral; feature: human-associated habitat; material: dental | place: China | collected 2026 ... | reverse complement strand
CTTCCATTTGTAAAGTCAGCCCGTAATATTTTGCTACATAAAGAATAGGAAATGAGAAGGACAATAGGTTTCCAATTTACAGCCCTTTAGATTATGCAATATCACACATTCTATAACACAAAACACTGATTTTAGACGTACTACTCTCTATTTTTTACGGTTATTGATGATATATTCAAATAAATCACTAAATTGCGCACAGAAACAAAAACATCGAACCAATAATCAATATTTATGGCATTAAATCACAAAATCCATTTGTTATGGGGATTCCTGTTTGCTATAGTTGCCTGCACAGGTAATGAACTATTACCTAGTGAAAACTACAATGGGAATAAATCCACGAATTCGCAAAATATTCAAAGAAGTGAAGAAGAAGCACTTCATATTGCGAATACTTTTTTTCAAGAAAAAAAAGATCTCACACGCTCTACAACAAAGAGTCTTTTTTCTGCAGAAGCACGAACTCTCGCACCTCAAATAAAAGTTCGTAGCGGGCAAAGCTATCCAGCCGTTGACACAACCATGTACTTTATAAATAGAGGAGATAATAATGGTTTTCTACTCGTCAGCGGTGACAAACGCCATCCTGCAATCATAGCCTATTCTAAAAAAGGAAGCCTTCATCTTAAGGACATACGAAGCTCTTCCCCTATGCGTCACTATATCGAACAATATGAGAAATACATTTCTTTTGAACACGATTCTGCTACAATAGCACATGATAAAGAAATGAGGAAGCGATGGGGAGATAAGTGGAAATTTAAACTTATCCCCTTACACCCAGACTCTATGAAAATACCTGGAGCACCTACGTTAGAGCACGACTATCCTAAGACATCAAGAATAACATTTTCTCCCTTCGAGAAGGAAATCAATTGGGGACAAAAATACCCCTACAATATTACGTTTACTACTATAAGAGACACAACTCCCCCCGTAGGATGCGCCGTTATTGCCATGGCACAAGTCTTAGCCCTATACAAGCAACCTCAAGCCGTAGGAGACCTCCAGCTGCATTGGGATAACATCTATAACGAATGTACTAACCTCAGCTTTTTAGCAAATAAATACGAAAAAGACACAATAAAACTGCCTCCTATATCAGAAAATAATCGATTAGCGATTCTTGAAGTTAGCTCCCTCTGTAAAAAGATTTCAAAACTCGCAGGAACTCGTTATACAACAACAGCAGGAAGTACTTACCCTGAATACATGCCTCCAACGATGCGCAAATTGGGGTTCTCCTGCTCCAATCTTCACCCTATTGAAGGGAAAGAGCTGGTAAACGAACTAAACAATCATCGCCCCGTAATTATTACGGCTACAGGGATAATAGATACCATAAGCAACCGAAGAGTAGGACACGGATGGATTATTGATGGTTACGAGATTGTCACTGTCGAAGAGCACATAGAACACACAGCTACCTATCTTAAACTGAGAATAAGCGATAACTACTATTTCCGTTGTAATTGGGGATGGAATGGAGGAGGACTAACAGCACCTAATGGCAGTGCCTACTTCTCTTTAAATCATCTGATACCATGGGTTAAGACCTCACAAGAGAAATGGTATATTCCTGCTTATTTTGACTCTATTCTGTTTGGTTGTACAAACATAAAATATAAAAAGAATGAATAGTATAAACAAAACTTTCTGGGGCGCTTTAACATTGCTCTTTTCTCTTTGTCTCCTCTCTTGTCAGACAGATGAGGAGACGGAGCGACCGTCTCCACAAAAGAAAGCGCAATATAAGGATCCGAGACTGGTCATGAGCTACTACAATGATGTATTCGACATCTACAACTTCTGTGAAGCTCCCTTTGTGCATCCCGACACCATACAATGTCGCATCGTGGGGGATGGTACACTACCATACGAAAAGAAACACCAAGCTGTCCCTACCGTGGAGCACAAAGCCCTTATAGACGGATTCATCAAAAACTGGAGAACAGATGAGACTTTTCTATTAAAAAAAAGCTCTTTTGGTATTTTCGATGACTCACTCACAGCTGTAGTAAGACTGACAGGGGAAAAGGCGTTTCCCTCTCCTATATATGCTCAACAACGTATGAAAGAATTGGGGGCAGCCCTCCCAGTGCACTATGCGGCAACAGAGGGTTTTCGCTCTGTACAACTGATCAATCCTCCTGTGGCGATTCGCGTAGCCTTATTTTATCGTTATACGAGTAATGATAAAGATCTCAAAACTAGAGAAAAGGATGTAACAGACGAAGCATACATTGTGAGCTTTGACCCTCGGGTGGCTATAACACGCGGAGGAATCGGAGAAAATGGGCGTAACCTCAAGGTGGTACGCCGCAAACTCACCAGCATGACTGCCGAAGACTTTCGATGGCTCAATGCAGACTTCTTCATCGACATTCCGCGCAAAGCAGACACACCACGCAAAGACAAGGGGAAGTGCATCGGTGTAAATGTTTATTTAGTACGTGCAGATGGCACAACAGTAGAACCCGACCCCACCTTTCCTTGGGGCGGAGGCATTCCTGTCTTTTATCCTGAATTTGGTTTTGATTTTGAGTATGCCATCCCTTGGTTCTTTCACCACAACCGAGGAATTAGAAAGCCGAAATAGAACACCAAGGCAACCCTACAAAGTGTATTTTCTCCTTTCAAAAAAGAGATGAGAGGGGAGGAATGAATGATGTTCCTTTAAAAACTACCGAAGCGGGCTGACTTCCACTTGTGAAGTCAGCCCGTAATATTTTGCTACATAAAGAATAGGAAAGAGAAGAAGGACTATCTCTAAAAATCAGTCCTTTGTAGTGTTTTCCCAAGGTTTGATGTGCTTCATCTGTCGCAAAATCCAACGCTGGCGACTACGCACATAGGAAGAAGGGGCGGCACTGTTGAAGCGAAGCGGAGCGGGCAAGGTGGCAGCCACCAATGCACACTGTTTGCGCGTGAGTTCACGAGCTGAACAATGAAAATTCTCTTGTGCCACAGCTTCGGCACCATAGATGCCATCGCCCATCTCAATGCTATTGAGATACACCTCCATGATGCGCTCCTTCGACCATAGGAGTTCGATGAGAACGGTGAAATAAACTTCGAACCCCTTGCGTGTCCACGAGGAGGTCGGCCATAAGAAGACATTCTTTGCCGTCTGCTGCGAGATGGTGCTTCCCCCACCACTCTTCCCCCCATTAAGACGTCGGCGCACAGCATAGCCGATGGCTTGGGTGTCAAAACCACGATGCTGTAGGAATCGCTGGTCTTCGCTGCTGATGACGGCGCGAGGCAAAGCCGGAGAAATCTCCTTGAGGGGCACCCAATCGTGTTTCAGGCGCGGAACTTCACCACGCCCCACCTGCTGCACACAGCGAATCACCATGAGAGGTGTGAGGGGCACGGGCACCCAACGATAGATGAGGGTGACCAACACAGTGGAAGCAAAGAATAGAATGACTGCCCAGCGCAAAATACGCCATAATATTTTGATCGGATTGACGCTCATGAGCAAAGGGAATTCAAAAAGATAAGGCTATAAAATGAACGAAATTAGCCCCAACATGAGAAAATGTTGGAGCTAAACAAGGCTAGTACACCCAAGATGGGCATAAATTAGAAAGGTAAATCGTCCGTGGCATTGGGCTGAACTGCTGGTGCTTGAGGAGCAGCTGTAGGAGCTGTAGGAGCTGTAGGAGCTTGTCCGTAGGCAGCATCGCCAGCACCAGGTTGGTTAAAACCAGCTTGAGCAGGAGCAGCAGCGGGAGCGGGAGCACCATAGGCAGGAGCAGGCGCACCATAGGCAGGGGCACCCATGGCTTGAGGCGCAGTGACACGCCAAGCACGGATAGAGTTGAACCAACGGCCTTGATATTCACGCGCATCAATGTCGAAGCTCACGGTGTATTCTTGACCCACTTGTATGTTAAACTCGCGGAGACGGTCTTCGCCGAAAACTTCAAACACGCAACGACGAGGATATTGCTCGTTGGTGGTTTCGAGCACGAAAGATTGCATCATCCATGCGTTGCCTGTGCGTGCAGAAGTACCCGAACGCTGTTCGAGCGCCACGATGATTTTACCAGTAATTTCCATGTAAAAAAGTATTTTTGTTTGGTATGCAAAGGTAACGATTTCTTTTGAAAATGGCGCGCAAGGGCATGTAATTTTGTGGAGGGAGAGGAGAAAATTGATAGAGGGACGAAAAAAATGAGGGAAGATGCGGTAGAGTCGAAAGAAAAGCGTAAATTTGCGTAATAGTAAAAGTGTACACTGCTAACACACACTATCGTGCAAAAGCAGGCAAGGAAACAGGAGTTTTTCAAATCTTTTAAGCCAGTCTGCACATCACTTAAGAATCATAACCACAAAGAATAAGCCTTTATATGAAGTTCGTTATTTCCAGTAGCATCCTTTCGCAACGATTACAGACCTTAGGACGTGTGATTCCTTCTAAGAATAGCATGCCTATTTTGGACAATTTCCTCTTCCAAGTGGTCGATGGTAAACTTACCCTTACGGCTTCTGACAATGAAATTACACTCCGCACCACCCTCGAATTGGTGGAGAGCGATGGTAACTTGAGCTTTGCGGTCAATGCAAAGACCTTGCAAGATGCCATGAAGGAGATTCCCGAACAACCCCTCGAATTCACCGTCAATCCTGATGGACTTGAAATCAGAGTGGATTTCCAAAATGGTCACTACACTCTTGTGGGACAAAATGCCGACGAATATCCAGTGACAAAAGGATTGGAAGGCGAAATGTCTACCTTGGTGGTGGATGCGCAACGCTTGCACAGCAGCGTGAGCCGTGCGCTCTTTGCTGCTGCCGACGACCCTCTTCGTCCCGTGATGAATGGAGTCTTCTTCGACTATCAAAGCAATGGTCTGGCGATTGTGGCTTCCGATGGCCGTAAATTGGCTTGCAGCCGATTGCTCGACCTCACGAGCGATGCACCTACGTCCTTCATCCTCCACAAGAAGCCTGCCAACATCATGAAAGGTATCTTGCAAAAGGAAGCTGGTGACTTGACCATCCAATTCACTAAGCGCAATGCTACGCTCAGCACCGAAAACTACGAACTGGGCTGTCGACTCATCGAGGGTAACTTCCCCAACTACAACAGCGTGATTCCTAGAGAAAACCCCAATCTCGTGACGGTGAACCGCACGGCTTTGGTGTCTGCGCTACGCCGCCTGCTTATTTTCTCCAACGCAGGCAGTCCTCTCATCAAGGTGCACGTAGAACCTGGCCGCATGATTCTTTCTACACGCGACAGCGACTACGGTCGTTCGGGTGAAGAATCTTTACTCTGCGAATATACGGGCAACCCCATGAACATTGGTTTCAAGGGTACGCTCTTGATGGAGCTTTTGAACAATCTCGAAAGCGAAGAAATCGTAATCCAGCTTGCTGATCCTTCTCGCGCAGGTGTCATTGTTCCTGCCGAACAGCCCGAGAATGAGGATGTGCTCACCCTCCTCATGCCCATGATGCTCAACGATTAAGATGAACTATCACTCTTAATCATCACAGCACCTCCGTTTGTCATCAGGTGTCGCTCCTTGAGAGAGACAAGACTCTCACCTCGTCAAGAAGCGAGAGATGATGCAAACGCAGGTGCTGTGTGGGATATTTCCGAAACTCCTTCGACTTTTGACTCCTTGTCTTTATGCTCTCTTCTCTTCACAACAAGCACATCGTCCTCGGCATCACGGGGAGCATCGCTGCCTACAAGGCTTGCACGCTGGTGCGTCTGCTCATCAAAGCTGGCGCAGAGGTGCAAGTGGTGATGACTCCTGCGGCCAAAGAGTTCATCACTCCCCTCACCCTCGCCACCCTCAGCCGAAAAGCGGTAGCGAGCGAGTTCTTTGATCGCAGAGATGGTTCGTGGCACAGCCATGTAGATATGGGACTTTGGGCAGATGCTATGATCATTGCACCAGCCTCTGCGGCTACGCTGGGCAAGATGGCACACGGCATAGCAGACAACTTGCTCATCACCACCTACCTCTCCATGAAAGCACCGGTGTTTGTGGCACCTGCCATGGACTTGGACATGTTTGCGCATCGCACCACGCACGACAATCTCGAGCGACTTCGCGAGTTTGGACACCACATCATCGAACCGCAGGATGGTGAACTGGCTTCGGCTCTCGTGGGAAAAGGACGTATGGAAGAACCTGAGCGTATAGTCGAAGTGCTGGAAGCCTTTTTTGCGCAAAAAGAAGGAGCGACAGCACCCAACGTGGCTTGTGCTGCGCCTAAAGACACACCTTCTCGCGGACGTGTGTTGGTGACTGCTGGCCCTACTTACGAGAAGATTGACCCTGTGCGCTTCATCGGCAATTACTCCACAGGAAAGATGGGTTTTGCCCTCGCAGAATCTCTGGCAGAAGCTGGCTTTGAAGTGGCACTTGTGGCTGGACCGGTGGCACTCACCACCCAACATCCACGCATTCACCGCATTGATGTGGAGAGCGCAGCCGAGATGTACGAAGCTGCCATGCGCGAATTTCCTTCGTGCGTGGGCGGTATCCTCTGCGCAGCAGTAGCTGATTTCACCCCAAAAGCAGTGGCAACGGAGAAAATCAAGCGCGAAACTACGGGAGAGTGGAACATTCCGCTCCAACCCACGCAGGACATTGCCCGAAACTTGGGAAAAATCAAAGAAAATCGCTGGCTCGTAGGCTTTGCGCTTGAGACCCACGATGAGACCACACACGCGCTCGACAAGATGGCGCGCAAGGGACTGGATGCTATCGTGCTCAACTCTCTCCGAGATGAAGGAGCTGGTTTCGGACACGACACCAACAAGGTGACGATTTTCACCCTCGATGGGACCGAAAAAGCCCTTCCCCTTCTGCCGAAAACAGCAGTGGCACAAGCCATTGTACAAGAACTATGCGAAAAATTCTGCTAATCCTTTTCGTCCTCTGCACTGCGCTCATGCCTTCATCGGTGTGGGCGCAAGAACTTGATGCCACTGTCACCTTCAACACCCGACAAATCGAAGGGACGAACACGGCTGTCTTTGACAATCTGCAGCGCGCACTCACCGATTTTCTCAACGAACGCCAGTGGACGAACCTGCAGTTTCGACGTGCTGAGCGCATTCGCTGCACATTCAACTTTACCGTGCAGCAATATGATGAGAGTGACCACCGCCTCAACTGCGTGCTCTCCGTGGCGGCTACGCGCCCCATCTACAACGCGACATACACCACGACAACTTTCTCCACGCGCGATGGAAGTGTCAACTTCCGTTTTCAAGAATTTGACAAACTGGAGTTCCGCCCTGAGACCATAGACAACGACCTCACGGCGATTTTGGCGTACTATGCCTATCTCATCATCGGTTGGGATCTCGACACGATGTCGCCGAAAGGGGGAACGGAGCAACTGCAAATGGCACAATCCATCTGCAACAATGCGCAGTCGCTGCAACTCTCTGCCAAAGGTTGGAAGGCTTTTGACGATGGTAAGAATCGCTATGCCGTCATCAACGACTATCTGGACGGAGCGATGGAGCCTTTCCGATTGATGCAATATGAATACTATCGCAAAGGACTCGACCAAATGGCGGAAAATGCCGAACGCGGTCGTGCAGCTATCACTGCTTCTTTTGAACAATTAGCCAAAGCACGCGAAAACAAGGCGATGAGTCTCCTGCCTCAACTCTTTACGGAGTATAAAGCGGACGAGATTGTCAATATCTATCAAGGGAAATCTACCCAAAAGGAGAAGGACTTCTTGGTCGATCTTCTCGGACGCATCAATGCTTCCAAAAATTCTTCGTGGAACAGAATTAGGAATTAGGGGTCATAGACCCTTTTATGCTCGCCACGATTAGCGTGGCTCGGGTTAGAGATTAGACTTTAGACGTTAGAAAGTAGACATTTCTATTAGAAACTAGCGACTGCGCATCGCACCTCAAAAGCCTAAAGACTGCATCTAACGTCTAAATTCTAAAGTCTAACCTCTAACGTCTAATCTCTAATTTTTAACGTCAAACCTCTAACGACTAACATCTAACCTCTAACGACTAACATCTAACCTCTAACGTCTAACCCCTAAATATGCTTCTCTCCTTACATATTTCCAACTATGCCCTTATTGATCAGCTCGACCTCACGTTAGAGCAAGGAATGAGCGTGATTACGGGTGAAACAGGTGCTGGTAAGAGTATCATTTTGGGTGCTCTCGGACTGTTGCAGGGCAATCGCGCCGATGCCAAAGCCATCAAAAGCGGTGCAAAGAAGTGCGTTGTCGAAGGCACTTTTGACATCACGGGACTGGCCGTGGAAGAACTGTTGCAAACGGCTGACATCGACCTAGAAGACAGCACCATCATCGTGCGCAGAGAAGTGACGGCAGCCGGAAAAAGTCGCACCTTCATCAACGACACTCCTACCACACTTGGCGTGCTGCGCGAGGTGAGCAGCAAACTCATCGACATCCACTCGCAACATCAAAACCTTCTTTTGAGCAACGAGGATTTTCTCCTCGACACTCTCGACTCGGTGGCAGGAAATCAAGCCCTCATCGGCGAGTATCACGCAGCCTTCCAAGCCTGGCATCAAGCGGAACACACGCTTCGCCAACTCCAGCAGACGGCACACCAACAAGAGAGTGACAAAGAGTTTTGGGAATTTCAACTAGCTCAGATTGACGAAGCGCAACTGCAGGAAGATGAGCAAGCCCAACTCGAAGAAGAAAGTAAAACCCTCGAACACGCAGAAGACATCAAGAGTGCTTGTTATCAAGCTGTGGGATTTCTCCGCAACGATGAGCACGATGTGGTGCAATTGCTCCGAAGCGCGAAATCTACTCTCGAAGGGGCTGCACGCTATATGGGAGGGCTTGACGATCTCACCGAACGTCTGTCGAGTGCGCGCATAGAACTCGACGACATCCTCAGCGAAATCGAAACGAAAGCCGAAGAGGTGGACTTCGATCCAGAGCGTTTGCTCTGGGTGAATGACCGCCTGTCTACCATCTATTCCCTAGAAAAGAAACACCAAGTCAGCGAAATCAGCGAACTCCTCGCCATTGCTGAGGATTTGCGCCAACGCCTTTCTGCCATCGACCATGCTGATGAGCGCATCGCTGCGGCAGAAACTGAGGTGAAGCGCACCTTTGCTGCGGTTACTGCCTTGGGTGCTCAACTCACTGCGGCGCGCCAACAAGCGGCAACGGAGATGGTGGACAATCTCACCCAAGGACTACAAGAACTCGGCATGCCTTCTGTGCAAATCCTCTTCGATTTTACGGCGCGTCCTCGTCCCGACCGCATGGGCTGCGATGCGGTGCGCTTTCTCTTCACTGCCAATAAACAGATGCCGCTGCAAGATGTGGCGCAAACAGCCTCTGGCGGTGAAATCGCTCGTGTGATGCTCACCCTCAAAGCCTTGATTGCTCAAAAACGCAACCTCCCCACCATCATTTTCGACGAGATCGACACGGGTGTGAGCGGGACGATGGCAGAGCGCATGGGACGTGTGATGCAACGCATGGGACAAACCGCACAAGTGCTCTGCATCACTCACTTGCCGCAGATAGCCGCACTCGGAAAAGTGCACTTTTGGGTGCACAAACAAGAGAGCGACACCGGCACAACTTCCAACATCCGCGCCCTCTCTGACGAGGAACGTGTGCAAGAAATCGCCAATATGCTCTCGGGAGCTGCCATCACGGATGCAGCTTTAGCAAATGCTCGCCAACTCCTCAATGAAGGGGCACAATAAAAAAAAAACCTTCAACCCAAGATTCTTCACCAATGAAATACCTTCTTCCCCTTGCGCTGGCTTTCCTTCCCACCCTGAGCCAAGCACAAAAAACCAACGAAGCACAACAAGCCGTGGTGCGTGTGATCACCTTCAACGAGAAGGGCGACACACTCCACACCACTTATGGATATTTCGCATCACCCACAGCAGAAGTCGTAGCTCCCTACGCAGCCTTCCGAGGTGCCACACGCGCTGTCGTGACCGACACCAAAGGTCGCCAAGCCGATGTGTTGCGCATCGTAGCTGCTAGCGACAACTACGACATGGTGCGTGTCACCACCGCCATGCCCACCAAGAAATTGCCCTTCCTTACACGCAGCACAGCAGTGGGAGTAGCTGGCACAGCATGGCAACAGACGTTCTTCTCCACCGAAAAACAAGCGCAACCTCTTGCCACCAACGTCATCTCGGCAGATGCTAACAACGTCTTCCCTTACTACACTCTGAGTGCACCCAACGAGGAACAATATGTGGGTTGTCCCATCGTCGATAACGGACAAGTGGTGGCGATCGCTCAGCGTAATCTCTTGGACAAAGCGCAAGGCATCTGTGCCATCAGCGCAGCCGTGGCAGATTCGTTCCGAGTAAACGCAGCTGCTGCCCTCAATAGCGATTTCAACGCTATTAGAATACCGAAGCAATTGCCCACCACCAGCGAGAACGATGCCTATTCTTATTTCTTTATGATGCTGCGCACCCAGCGCGACAGCCTGCAAGTTCAACCGCTCATCCAAGATTTCACCACGGCTTATCCTAAACATGGAGCTGCTATGCTCGACCTCGCTAGCTACTATGCTCGTCTGCGCCAATACGCGGAAGCCGATGCGTGGTTGCAGCGCCGTTTTGCCCTCGGTGGTGACGGACTCGATGCCGTCTACGACGCGCAAGCGCAACTCATTTATGAGAAGGCACTGGCCGACAGTACGAACTATCCGACTTGGAATCTCGAAGCTGCACTCAAAGCTGCTGAAAAATCCTATGCACTGCAGGCCAAACCTGCTGCGCTGCTCCAACAAGGGGTTATCCTCTACAGCATGAAGCGCGACGAACAAGCCTTGGAAAAATTCAAAACCTACAACGCCACTGCAGCTGCTTCTCCACAATCTCACTATTTTGCAGCACAAGTGCTCATGCGCATGAAAGTGGCGGACAGCCTCATCGTGGTAGAGCTGGATAAAGCTTTGGAGATAGCCGAAAAACCTTACAAAGGTGGTGACGTGGCTGCGGTGTTGGAGTTGCGCGCCTATTATAATGAGAAGCTCGGCAACGTGCGCGCTGCTGTGTTGGACTACAATGATTACGAACAAATCGTGGGTGCTAACCGCCTCTCTGCGCAGTTCTATGCCATCCGTGCTAGTCTTGCTGAAAAAGCACGCATCTACCAAGTGGCACTCGACGACTTCAATTCTGCCATCGCCCGTGCCACCAACAGCGAAGAGCGCGAAGACTATCGTATTAACCGTGCCCTCCTCTGCCTACGTGTCCAACTTTGGGATGATGCCATCGCAACGGCACAACAAGCCATCACAGAGAATCCTCAAGCTGCCGATGCTTATAAAATCATTGGTGTGGCGTATGGCGAACAGAAGAATCGCGCTCGTGCACTGGAATATCTTACTAAAGCGCAGCAACTGGGTGATGAAAATGCAACTACCCTCCTCCAAAAGTACAGCGCACTCCCTGCCAACCGCAAAGCATCGGCTACAGGACGCACCACTGCTCCTGCAAAGCGTAGCTCCGCTGCGGCTCGCAAACGATAATTTCCACCTCTTGAGCAGAAGAGTTTGACAGCTTTTCCCTAACGCTGGGAGCAGCACAACAAAAAACTCCGAGAAAACTAAAATTTTCTCGGAGTTTTTTGCGTAAATGTCGGAGAGTTTTGGAAATATCTCGGACGTTTTCTGAGACAAGTCGAAGAATTTCAGAGAAACGTCGCATACCTTTAAGTAATATCAGAAATGCTTTGAGAAATAATCAAAGAGAAGTTGAGAAACATCGGAGATACTCTGAAAGAGGATAGAGACAAGATTTTCGTCACTTGAAGAAGCGAGATACGACTCAATCAGGGAGAAAGCATCACTCACCTATCTATCGGAGTTTTTTAGCCTTAGGCATGCACGTAAGTGCCGATGTCTTCGCCTTCCATCACGCGACGGAGGTTGCCCACGATGTCCATGTTGAACACGTAGATGGGAAGACCATTCTCTCTGCACATAGCTGTGGCGGTGACATCCATCACCTTCAAGCCGCGCTGAAGCACTTCGTCGTAAGAGATCTCGGAGAACTTCGTGGCGGTAGGATCTTTTTCGGGGTCGGCAGTGTAGACACCATCCACACGCGTGCCCTTGAGCATCACATCAGCTTCGATTTCGATGCCACGAAGTGACGAACCTGTGTCGGTGGTGAAGTAAGGATTGCCCGTACCTGCACTCATAATCACCACTTCTCCGCGTTCCATGGCTTCGATAGCCTTCCATTTGGAGTAGAATTCTCCGATGGGTTCCATGCGAATGGCGGTGAGCACACGATTTTTCACTCCAATAGCATCAAGGGCAGAGGAGAGCGCAAGGCTGTTGATCACCGTGGCGCACATGCCCATTTGGTCACCTTTGACACGATCAAAGCCCTTACCTGCACCGCTCAAGCCGCGGAAGATGTTGCCACCGCCAATGACGATACCGATTTGCACACCCATCTGGTGGATTTCTTGGATTTGTGCAGCATATTCGTTGAGACGTTGTGTGTCGATGCCGTGACCTTGTTGCCCCATAAGGCTTTCGCCACTGAGTTTAAGCAGGATGCGATTGAATTTCATATAATAGAAAGATGAAGAAATTTGCGAATTGAAGATGGAGAATGCCTACATAAATCCGAGCCATCGAAAGTTTCCAGCAATTCTCCGCAAATCATGAGCCGATTGCAGCACAAAATTACACATTGTAGCGGAGGTTGGCAAGATTTAGCCAAATTTTCTGCGCAACACCCCTGGCAATTGCAATGCCATCACCCCACCCCGCAGCGCAAGATAGGCGGTGAAGGCAATCCACAAGGCGTGATTGCCCATCGTGGAAGCAAGCATTTGGTGAAGCAAAAAGAAGAGGGCGGCAGCATAAGCCACCCCCACGAGCATGCTCCGCGTGGCAGTGGTGCCGATGTACAAGCCATCAAAGAGAAAGGCGGTGACACTCACCACAGGTAGGGCAATGACGTAGGGCAAATAGGTGCGCGCCACCGCAATGACCTGCGCATCTTGTCCCAACTGCTCCACGATGAAATCGCCCGTCACGAAAAAGAAGGCGGAAAACAACAGCGCAATGATGCCGCCCCACAAGAAGAGGGCGCGCACCAGTCGGCGAAACTCCACACCATCACCTTGCCCCGTAATGCGCCCTCCCACAGCTTCGCCAGCATAGGCGAAACCATCGAGAAAATAGCTCGTGAGGAGGAAGAGTTGCAGGAGAATGGCATTGCCGGCTACGACATAGTTGCCACTGCGATTGCCAAAGGCGGTGAAAGAAAACATCACTGCCACCAAACACAGCGTGCGGAGGAAGATGAAAACATTGACAGTGAAGAAGCGTTTCCACGCAGCAAGGTCGCGAAACACGCGATGTCCCTGAGAAAACAAGGCGATGCCGTGCTTGCGCGCTACACGAACGGCAAAAGTCAAGGCTAATATCGCCCCCACCCACTGAGCAGTGAGCGCGCCAATGGCTACACCTTCGATTTTCATCTGAAGCCCATAGACAAGAAAAAGGGAGATGCCGATGTTGAGCAGGTTTTGTGTCACCGCAACGATCATAGGATAGACGGCATTCTGCATACCTAAGAGCCAACCATTGAGCGCAAACAGACTGAGCATGGCAGGTGCGCCCCAAATGAGCCAATGAAAATAGTCCATCACGAGGACGCGCTGCGCCCCTTCTACCGACATGAGCCAAAGTCCTAGTTCGATGATGGGCTGTTGCAACAAAAGGATGCCCAAACTCAAAGAGAGGGCGATGACCAACGACCGACCTAGCACCACGCCACTCTCACTGAATTGTTCGGCTCCAAAGGTTTGCGCAGCCACACCTCCCGTGCCCATGCGAAGAAAATTGAAGAGCGAGTAGGTGGTTGAGAATAAAGTGCTGCCCACACTGATGGCGGCAAGATAATAGGCGCCAAGATGAGCTGCAATGTAGGTGCCCACGATGCCCAACAACGGCACGGTGATGTTGGTGAAAATGGAGGGCAGCGCAATATGTAGGATTTTTCGGTGCATAGTTTGTTCGTTCAGCTATAGTTCTAGTGGGTGTAGAGAGAAAAGTCGGCTTTCGCTTCACTCTCCGTGAGAGGGTTCAACCCCAAAAGGTCATTAAAACGTAATAGGGCTACTCGTTATTGACAAGACAACTTCCTGACCTCTTTCATTTTCTTGTTGGCACCTTGTCTCTCGTTCGTTCTCGACGTAGCCCACTACGCCTTCGAGCCAACGAAAAACAATATGCTCAACAATCCAATAAAATATGTTCAGGCTCTAACGACCTTTTAGGATTCAAGGAGAAACTTCACTGCTTTGAAATCAAAGGTGCGCAAGTCTCCAGCGTTGTCGCGAAGGGTGAGAAGTCCAGTGGGCGCAACTTGTTCTATTGTAGCCCAAAACCGCTCTCCAGTGGCGGTGTCTTCATAAGGATGTACGCCTTCACGGCGAAAAAGTCGCTGTTGATAAGCCGTGGCTAGGCGCGTTTTGTCGCCTGCCAACCACAGCGCATAGAGGGTTTCAAAGTGGCGCACAAAACTTTCCAACACGGCTTCGGTGTCGATGCGATGCCCCAAAAGTTGTTGCAAAGAAATGGGATTAGGCGCATCGCTCACGAATTGTGATTGATTGACATTGATGCCGATGCCCACCATGGTACTCTCCACCATCGCCCCTCGGAGCTGGTGATTGAGGAGCATTCCACAGATTTTCTGCTCACCCACATACACATCGTTCGGCCATTTCACACTGACTCCTTCGACATAGTCATCGAGTGTTTGGGCGACTGCCAAACAAGCAATTTCAGAAAGATAGAATTGTTCGGTAGCGCACACACCTTGCGGACGGAAGACAAAGGTGAACATGAGATTGTCTCCGCAATCGCTCTCCCATTTCGTTCCGCGCTGTCCGTGACCACGAGTTTGAAAATCAGTACTCACCATCCACACCTCCCCTGCTGGTGCAGCATCCATTGCAATCATCTCCATCGTAGTGGGCACGGTGGGGTAATGCTTGCGGAACCAATGCGGAGGGAGTTGGGCTTTTGCTGGTACACTACACCCTTCGCAGGTGTCTTCTTCGCAGGAATCTGCAAAAAAGCGCGAGGTACCGACGGAGTCGTTACGAGAATTCGCAGTATTTTCTCGAGAGTTCGCAGGATTACTCAGGAGGTGTTGCGTTTCGCTATTAGAAAAAGAGTTCATCAGCAGGATTTTTCGGGTGAAAACGTTGAGGGAGTTCTAACGGGAAGGCGTTTTTGTAATGGACAATCTCAAACGGTGGTGCGCTACCCACCAAGGCGATGATGTCGAAACGGAAGGGAACATCGCCCACTTGCTGTTGGCGCATATAGGCTCGCGCAGCAAGGGAGAGGTGTTCGCGCTTGTGACGGTCTACCGCTGCGGCAGGATCGCTCCATTCATCGGAAGTGCGGGTTTTGACTTCTACAAAAACGAGTTCGCCCCAGTCGTCTGCCACGATGTCTAGTTCGTAGGGATAACAACGCCAGTTGCGCGCCAAGATATGATAATCTTGACGAAGGAGGAAAGAACAGGCGAAATCCTCACCTAAATGTCCAAGAGCGTTGTGAGAAGACACGATATTTAGACGTTAGATATTAGACGTTAGAGGGTCGCAGACCCTTTTTTGCTCGCCACAAGTGGCTCGGGCTTATTAGAAGTTAGAGGTTAGACGTTAGAGAGTCGCAGACCCTTTTTGCTCGCCACAAGTGGCTCGGGCTTATTAGAAGTTCTAGTTCATCTAGTAGTTCTAGTGCTTCTAGTATTTCTAGTCCAATCGCGCTAGCCTTCTAACCTCTAACGTCTAATGTCTAATCTCTAACGTCTAAGACTTATCGTTTGCTTTTGAAAAATAGTCGCATCAGTTCCCCGCACTCTTCGGCAAGGACACCAGCGGTGACTTGGGTACGAGGATGTAAAGCCTCAGGGGCGTAGACAGAGTAACCGCGTTTGGGGTCGGCAGCTCCGTAGACGATGCGCCCTACTTGCGCCCACGCCAAAGCCCCTGCGCACATCACGCAGGGTTCGACGGTGACGTAGAGCGTGCAGTCGCTCAAATACTTTCCCCCGAGGGCATTGGCAGCTGCGGTGACGGCTTGCATCTCAGCGTGTGCCGTAACATCGTTGAGCGTTTCGGTGAGGTTATGACCACGTGCTATGATGCGATCTTGACACACCACCACTACTCCCACCGGCACCTCGTCGCGATCGGCAGCCATTTGCGCTTGTTCCAAAGCGCGGAGCATATATTGTTCGTCTGTTGTCATTCTTTTGCTATATGATAAGGTGTAAGAGCGAAAGGTCTAGGGAAAAATCCAAAAACATGGAGCGATAAGACGGCGCAATGTGCTAGCCTTTTTTCATACTCAAAGCTATGCGGCCGCGCGCTTTATCGACTTCCACCACACGCACTTCCACTTGTTGCTGCACTTGCACCACTTCCGCGGGATCTTTCACAAAGCGATCCGCCAGTTGCGACACATGCACGAGCCCTTTCGTTTTGATGCCCAAGTCTACAAATGCGCCAAAGTTGGTGACATTCGTCACGACCCCTGGCAGCACCATGCCAATTTCCAAATCGTCTATGCTGTGCACGCGCTCCTCAAATTGGAACACCTGTGCCGTGCCACGAGGGTCACGGCCAGGTTTGTCGAGTTCTGCCCAAATGTCGTGGAGCGTGGGGAGTCCCACTTCGGCGGTGCAATAGCGATTGAGATCGATTTTCTGACGAATCTCTGGTTGCGCGATGAGCGACTGGAGGTCGGTTCCGGCATCACTCGCCATCTTTTCCACCAGCGCATAGCGTTCGGGGTGCACCGCGGTGTTGTCGAGAGGGTGCTTCGCTTGGGGAATGCGCAAGAAACCTGCGCATTGTTCAAAGGCTTTCGCCCCCAGTCGTGGCACTTTCAAGAGTTCTTTGCGCGAAGCAAAAGCCCCATGTTCGGCACGATAATTGACAATGTTTTGCGCCAATGACGCTCCGAGTCCACTGACATAGGTGAGGAGATGGGCAGAAGCCGTGTTGAGATTGACACCCACAGCATTCACGCAATGTTCGACGGTGTGATCTAGCGCGCGCTTCAGGGCAGCTGCATCTACATCGTGCTGATATTGTCCCACACCGATGGCTTTCGGGTCGATTTTCACCAACTCTGCCAGTGGATCTGCCAAACGGCGGGCGATGGACACCGCACCACGCACGGTGACATCGTGGTCGGGAAACTCAGCACGAGCCACTGCCGAAGCGGAATAGACCGAAGCTCCGTCTTCGCTCACCAAGAAAATGGGAATTTCCTCCCAATTCACCTCAGCATTCGCCTGAGATTTCAGACTGCGCACCAGTTCTTCGGTCTCACGTCCTGCCGTACCATTACCAATCGCCACGGCTTCTACGCGATATTGCTTCGCCAATTTCTGCAAGGTGGCTGCGGCAGCGGCGCGGTCTTTCTTGGGTTCGTGAGGGTAAATCGTGGTGTTGTGCAAGAGATCGCCTTGTTCATCAAGGCAAACCACCTTACATCCTGTGCGAAAACCAGGGTCGATGCCCATGATTCTGCGCGCTCCTAGGGGCGCAGCGAGGAGCAGTTGTTGCAGATTTAGTGCAAACACGCGGATGGCTTCTTCGTCTGCCTGCTGTTTACTTTGCGCAGCAAACTCCGTTTCGATGCTGGGGCGCAACAATCGCTTGTAGGCATCGGCGGCGGCAGTGGCGATTTGCGCAGCGGCAGCTGTGTTGGGGCGCACAAAAGGTCGGGCGATGCGGTCGGCTGTCCCGCTATCATCGGCAGGAGCGATGGACACCCGTAGCATGCCCTCCGACTCTCCGCGGCGCATCGCCAACAGACGGTGGGAAGTGCAGCGACGTAAGGGTTCGCTCCAGTCGAAATAATCGCGATATTTAGCAGCCTCTTCCTCTTTGCCTTTCACGAGTTTCGAGGAAATCACGGCTTCTCTACCGAAGACATTGCGGAGGGTCTGTCTGCTGCGTTCGTCTTCGCTGATTTGCTCTGCGATGATGTCGCGTGCCCCTTGCAGAGCAGCAGCCACATCGGGCACCTCGTCGGTGAGAAAACGCTCAGCTGCCAACTCTGGATCGTCTTGCGGACGGAGCAGCAACTTCTGAGCGAGGGGTTCCAATCCTCGTTCGCGCGCCACCTGCGCCTTGGTGCGGCGTTTGGGTTTGAAGGGGAGATAGAGGTCTTCCACCTCGGTGGCATCCCACGATTGTGTGATGCGCTGGCGCAACTCATCGGTGAGTTTGCCTTGCGCTTCGATGGTTTCGAGTACAAAAGCCTTACGATGCTCAAGGTCTTGGACTTTGCGGTATTCATCTGCCACTGCTGCCACCTGCACTTCGTCGAGTGCGCCCGTGGCTTCCTTGCGGTAGCGAGAAATGAAGGGGATGGTTGCTCCCTCGTCCAAGAGTTTGAGGGTAGCTTCTACTTGTTTATCGCGCAGATTGAGGCGTTGCGCTATGAGATGTTGGATTGTCATTGAGAGGAATGTCCTATTATAGATGAACAACTTCTAAGGGATTCTTATCGTCTCTGGAGTTTGGGAAGTTTATTCTGCAAGCACTCCGTTCGTGTAGAGCACATCCACCAGATAGTGCCTAAGAAACCGCATCGTTTCTCTTCTCAGAGGCTAAGAAGGTGCCGTTTCTTTGCGCATTAGTTCCATCCTGGGCAGCTATGCTAACAAGATCAATGGCACATTGCTTTCTGTTTTCTGCAAGAGCCTATCCCTAGAAGTTCCAACAAATTTACGACATCTTGGGCATCCTACCAAGTTTTTTACGCGATTGTTAAAGCGAGTCCTGCTCATTGTTCTTTTATAGTTCAACCATTCATGAACTTACCAAGTCCTACGATAGCCACCTCTTATTTCTTCTAGCACAGCTTTTCAACTCAAGCAATGAGAAATCGACAACAATCTGCTAGTTTCTTTGATTCGGAGAAATCATGAATAGTCTCTAAAGCTGTTTTCAGTAGTATTTCCTAGTTACTACTTTGACTTTTGTACATTCTTACCTAGAAAACGTCACATTTCACAACAATTTAGATAGCATCAGGCAAAAAAGATAACTTCATCATAGTTTTATTTGGAATATCACATAGAATAATGTAATGTTGCAAACATCTAATTTCAATTATCTACTACTTTTATCGTAAAAATCACTTAGTATGCTCCTTCTTTCATAGCTTATGAATAGAATTATTACAATCATGGCGGTCACTGCTGCGCTTTTCGCAACCGCAGGCAATGTTGTGAGAGCTCAAGAACAGCCTGCCAACAAGGATCCTTACCACCACAATTTCAGCAAGGATAAACCCAAGGAGAACACCGATCGTCATCTCAAGAGCATCAATGTTACCACAAACTATGGTGGCCATTATGTGGCCATTATGTTTTTAATAACCTTAATCAACCTCAAATCAATTTGGACTTTTCTGCCGATGCAACAAAGCATATCAAGGTTATGCCACAAGCAAAAGTCAGTTTTGAAATTGATTGACAAGGCGATAGGATGCATAGTTATTTGTATCTTGATCTAAATCAAAATCAACAGTTCGACGTTACTAAAATTGAAGACGAAGAACTCTTGCTCTGCACCTACTACAATCCCAATCCTTCCACCCCAGAAGAAGGAAGAGAAAAATCTGCTGGTATATTGCAACAATCTAATACATGGCCTTACAATAGTTTGAAACTCGAAACTCCCTTCACAGCCCAAAAACACTTCCAGAAGGAGTTCGTGCATATAGCCCTAATAATACTGCATCAACAAGTGCTATCAGCTTCGATCGTATCGATCGAAAGGTCATTCCTGCTAATACTCCTATCTTTATAGCAGCAAACACTGCTAATACATTCAACTATACTGCTGCAAAGAATAGTGAAGAGCCTCTTGTGACCAATCTTGAAGGATCTGTAGTTCCTTTCACACAAGCTATGCGTGAAGAAGATAAATTCAAGTATTTCATCTTAATTGAAAATAAGGATCAAAACGCAGAGTTCCGTCGTCTTGAAAGATTTACAATTCCTGCCAATCGTTGCCACATCAGATTACCTAAGGAAGCTACTGCCACTTCTCTAAATCTTAGCTTCCCAGAAGCTAAACCCACTGGCGTAGTCAAAGTTGCTACTGAAACCTCCACAGACAATGCAATCTACAACCTTGCTGGTCAGCGCATTGAGAATACTGCCGCGAAGGGAGTAGTGATTGTCAATGGGAAAAAGGTAGTTCTTCCCTAAACATTCGCCCTGAATGGTTTGTGCATGGGAGATTACAATTCCACTTTCCGTTGATGAAATTTCCTCGATAGGTGCTTTTTAGCTTCAATCTTGCACAAACTCCAACCATAGTTCACCAGCCATCCGATACCGGATGGCTGGTGTTTTTGTTTTCCTATCTATCCAAGCGTAAGGAGAAAACGCCAGCTAGTAGGAAACCATCTAGTAAGAAACCATCTGATGCCCTTTGAATAGCAATGCTACATGCGATGCGCAGGAGTGCACCATTCAATGCACTGCAATCATATCTTCCCAAACAGCCCAGCTACTTGCGATGTACAGCAATATACCTTCTTGAACCAGCATCCAATCTACTAAAAGTTAGAAGCCTACCATTGAAACGACCATAGACCTTTCCTAAAATCAAAGCCAGACCTGCTATAAAGAGTTTATGCCCTCATCTGCTTTTCTCTCCCTTAGTTTTTAGTCTATGGGCGAAGCCTTCATCAGAGATCCTTGAACGCTTAGTAGGTTTCCCTCCGTTAACAAACCTATAATCCGCTTCCCTCGCGCGTACGCGCGCGCTCGCCCCCTGTATTTTCCACTTTTTACTTTCACAACCTTCACAAAATCTCATACAACTCACTGTTTCACAATCTCTTATAGCATATTTATAACATTCTTTCAAAGAATCGACTGAAAAAAGCGAATTTCATCCTTCATAAAGGCAGAATCTAAGCAAAAGAAGACCGAAAAACAAGGCAGAAACTAACAAATGCTAAAATGAAAAATCAGAGATTTGGGTTAGCCTCTAGGAGACTTTCACAGAAATGTCGGAGAAATGCAGGAAAAACTCCAACGTTTTCACGAGGTTTCTCCCTGATTTCAAGTAAAATAGTCAGAGATGATCACCTTCTTCTGTGAAGGTTGTGAAAGCAAAAAACACAAAATCCCTGACATGTATGCGCGTGCGTACGCGCGAGCAGGGCAAAGCGATGGGCATAATATAGGGCAAAACCTTTGTCGCACCTCTTGAGCTTCATGGGATTCGCACAAATGACAGAATGAAGACTAGAGGCATGTTTTTTGTAATTCCCCCTTTCCATCTACTATACCGCAGTTTTGCAAACTCAACCTAGCATAACAAGCCATATAAAAAGAGAAAAATGCACTTTTTCTTCGTTTATTCTCTTTTTCCTCTCTTTTCTACCCCTATATGTATAGGGGAGGGAAGTAAACGGGTGTCCTTGCTAGGGCTGAGAACAGGCTGCACGACAAACAGAGCTAGCACATCCAAAGCCCTTACAGCATAGCCACAAAAAATCCCTCCTGCTGGAAATCCAACAGAAGGGAGGTGCCTGAAACGAGACTCGAACTCGTACAGCCATAATGGCCAAGGGATTTTAAGTCCCTCGTGTCTACCATTCCACCATTCAGGCGTAAGGTGGTGCAAAGGTAAGGATTTTAAGAAAAATGGCCAAATGTTTTTGCTAGTTTTGTACGACAAAAACGTCTGATTGGGTCGAGTAAGCAGCGGAATAACGGTAAAGCGACACATTGGGTTGGCCATCTGCCTTGGTCACACTCACTGCGCCGCCATTGTTGAGGTCGTAATGCCGCTGACAACGGCCACAGATGAGCACACCAGGTGCAGAAGATTCCCAAGAAAGTCGGCGTTCAACATAAGCTCCTTGATAGCAAGACGGGCAAACGAGGTCGAAAGCCACGACCGACTGCCGTCCGCTCAGGTCGGGCAAGGCTGGAGTGCCCACCACAAAACCAGCTATCGAAGTAGGAGCTCCATAAGCATCGAGTGCCGTACGCGGGTATCGGCTCGTACGCTGGGCAGCATTGGTGAAGGTGTAGTGCGAGGCATCATACGTGATGGCACACCACTCCCCCACTCCATGCACCGCTGCCGAGAGCACTGGGGCAGCTGCCACCGGAGAGAAACGCAAAAAGGCACGATGACGCGAGAAGCGCGAAGTGCTCTCCTCACCGCAAGCCATCAAACTAGCCATTGCACCAAGATACACGGCCATGCCGCTGGCCATGAAAGCATGACTTAGCCGCAATTTATGTATTAAAGCCTTCATCATTAGCCATTATTGAGCGTACTATATAGGAATCCTCTCCTTACTATACAGAAAGATTTAACCCACAGCTAAGATTTGGCTCAAGAACTGTGCCAAGCCGTCGGGGGCTTTCTTGATGTGCTTCTCCACCATCTTGCGAATGAAGAAATTGAGTTCCACACCGATGGTGACCTTGAGTGCTGCTTGATACGTGCCTTTCTCCACGAGTTGCACCCAGACAGTGGCATTTACGGGAGAATTTTGGGTCACGAGTTTCACCAACTTGCAAGGTTCGCGCTCTACAATGGCAAGAGACACAGGCCCCACCTTAGTTTCGGCAGAGATAGTGTCTTCCGTGAACTGCATCTTCTCCACTTGTTCGCGAATCTCAGCGAGTTTTTCGGGCGACACTTGGTCAGCAGGGAGATTTTGCAAGATGTATTGCATCTTCTCGGGGTCGGAGAAAGCAGCTTTAAGGGCTTCAAAACGGCGTAAATCGGCCAAACGCTCATAAGCCTGTGCTTGTGTAGCATTGACCGTGTAGATTTCGGAGGTATATTTAGTCATCTTTAG
>ERZ773009.782-NODE-782-length-23013-cov-22.427389_pt1 | contig 23013 bp, 16 predicted proteins | sample MGYA00580663_ERZ773009 | MGnify/ENA primary metagenome ERZ773009 (study PRJEB29015, sample SAMEA2737969) | human oral metagenome | biome: human oral; feature: human-associated habitat; material: dental | place: China | collected 2026 ... | reverse complement strand
GGGTTCCGTCGGGGCTCCAGGCGGCCGAGAAAGTCGATTTGGCGGTGAGGGTCTGGGTGGTTTCGCCGGTGGTGGCGTCCCACATGCGGACGCCACCGCGTCCTGTGGTGAGGATGCGGGTTCCGTCGGGGCTCCAGGCGGCCGAGAAAGTCGATTTGGCGGTGAGGGTCTGGGTGGTTTCGCCGGTGGTGGCGTCCCACATGCGGACGCCGTTGTCGTCTGTGGTGAGGATGCGGGTTCCGTCGGGGCTCCAGGCGGCCGAGAAAGTCGATTTGGCGGTGAGGGTCTGGGTGGTTTCGCCGGTGGTGGCGTCCCACATGCGGACGCCGTTGTCGTCTGTGGTGAGGATGCGGGTTCCGTCGGGGCTCCAGACGACACGAGCAACCATGTTCAAACCCGGATAGGTCATGAGTGTCCGTGGAGTATTCCCTACAGGAGCAGGAGCCGGTGCAATGAGTAACCCATCACCTTCGATGATCGGATGACTGAACAGAAGTTGGGTCCGATGAAATATGGCTCCCCTGATGTTGATATCTGTGAGATTGCATTGACGAAATACTGTTCCGGATAGGTTGCAATTTTCCAGGGACGCATTGATGAGTGAGCATTTTATAAGGCGAGCTCGCAGAAACGAGGCGTCGGTCGCATCGGTGCGATCAAGACGAACGCGGGTGAGCACCGCATCGTCGAGACATGCTTCGGTGAATGGAACCCCGGTGAGATCGAGAGGTTCCGCCTCCGTCCCCAGTTCCCAGTGGCGCAGATCAGTACTTGACAGATTAAGAGCCCGTGTTGAAATGATGGGGAATTTCTTAGATCCGGCGAGAAGAATATAGGCGAGCACCGCCGCGCGGGCCCGTGAGCTTCCCGAGTGCGCAACCTCGGCGAGTCGTTCGAGAGCTCGTTGGCGATCGACATTATTGAATCCGCCGAGGATCTCCCCAAAAAAAGTAAGGGACTCCTGGCTTGGACGGGGAATATCCCATGCGGTAAGAGACTCGCCCTCGCTATCGGTGAGGAGGGCATCTGCCATTGATCTGGCGAGAAAATACTCCAGGAGTGAGGAGTGAGCGAAGACGAAGTCGTTCCCGCGTCGGGACAGGAAGGTGGCGGTGCGGAAGTCTTGCTTCCATTGAGTTGGCATGCGGGCGGAGTAATTACGTTCCATCTCGGGATGCTCGTGAAGGAATTCTAGTAGCCAGTCCTCCATCCACTTGGCCGACCATGTGCGTCGTCCCGACACCCAGACCTCGCGAGCGAGTCGGGACATGAGTCGGCACTTGTGCTCAGGGAGAAGCGTGTGCTTACCATCATCTCTTTCCAGCCAACGATTCACGAAGCGCTCGTACAAATCCACCGAGCGGAAACGACGTCCGTCCGCCAGAGCCGCTTCCACCTCGGGAAGCACCTCACGGATCATGGCGAGAAGGACGGGCTGCTGGGCGAGGGAGCGCAAGTCGTGGACGGAGCGGATGGTATCGAGTAGGCGGTGAGGGTCGGATCCCGGGACATTGCGCTCCAAGTACTCCAGGATCTGATCCTCATTGAAGGGCAGCATGGTGAGTACCAAATAGTCCTCACCGCGGACGCGCTCCCGATTCTGTCCCGAGAAGAAGGAGAATTCTTCTCTGACGGAACGGAAATACTGGCTCCGGCAAGTGAGCATGAGTCGGATGTCGGAGTTGTTTTCAGGGGCAGCAAGGGTGAGGGTTTGAAGCAGTCCGCGCGTGAGTCTCTGTCCTGCGCCCTCTTCCAGGTGGACGAGAACCTCATCCAGGCCGTCGAATACGACAAGGCACCTCTCGGCGGAGATGATTTCAAGTGCGCGATCCACATCGATTGGGGTCGGTGAGCTCTGACGGAGCATCTGTTCCAGCATGGAGCGCAGACCGAAATCGGATAGCCGGTCGACGTCCAGATCTCGCAAATCGAAATAGATGGGCAGAGGAACGTCCTGCCCGTCCTTACGTCGTGCAAGGAGCTCACGGGTGAGGAGAATGGATGTTGTCGTCTTCCCCGTGCCGAGATCCCCCAGGAGAGCGCACAGACCAGGGGCCTTATCCTCTCGATTATTGACCCATTCAATAAGACGACCCATGGCGGGGATCGCATTGCGCGATACTACGGCGGTCCGTGCGAACTCAGCCGAATCACCCCAATTGACGGCCTCCTCGAATGCTCCCACCTGGGCGTGCGAAGACACGAAGGTCGTTTCATTGCTGAGACGGGCACGTTCGAAAAGCCTCTGGGCGAAGAAGTCTGGATGCACAAGTTCGTCCGGACGCGCGGGTCCGCCGAGATCGTCGATTTCATTGCGCAAGATCCGGTGGATGTGCGATGTCACGATCTGGGCGATTTCGCTGCGCGAAGAACTTCCCCGGGTTTCTTGAACAATATGCGGTGCAACTATGTCGCACGGATCGAACGGGACGAATGGGGCACCATCGGGCAGGGCCTTGAGTTTGACAATGACCGGGTGGGGGAAATGCGAGGCAACACGATCGCGCTCCGCGGATTCGTTGAGATAGTCCGGACTGAGGAGGACGACTGCAGCATTCGCTTCCTCCACCCAGTGATCGAGGGTTTCCTCTCTGTTCTCCCCCGTGGGGATGACGTCGGAGCGTGTTACGGTCAGATCCGCCTTCTCCCGCAGGAGGGCGCGCATCTGCTGCTCTATCGATTCAGCCATGTCATTGGCCAGCTTGCCGTCCTTCTGACTGAAACTGATATGGATTCTTGCGCTGGGCACGTAGGGGTCGTTCTCAACGACATAGGCCTCGACCGTCTCGTCCCGGGAATGGCGGCCGACCTGGGCCTCGGAGCGCTCGGAGAGCTCTTGGGCGAGGGAGTCGGTCCCGGTGAACCAGGCGCCGTCATTCTTCCGTCCATCGAAGACGAACTTCAGTTCATCTCCGGAAGCCTTATTAAAACTATTTTTGAACTGATGCAGGGCGCTGCGCGGGTCTTTGCCTTCGAAGAGTGAGAGCACGCTGGTGGTCGATGCCGTGCCATCAGATCCGATCATATCGGCGATGGCGTACGCCTGCCTGGATTGCGCTCCTGTCAGACCGGTGATCTCGTCGAGGCTGCGCCGTACGGCTGCTGCTGACAGTGGTCGTCGGTGGGGCGTGGAGGATGCTGTGCTCACCGGTATCCGCCGAACTTGTCCACACGTCGAATAACGGCATTGACGAACTCATTGGTGAAGCGGTCTTTTTGTGCACTTCCTTTGAGGTCTCCGTAGGCCAGAGGCTCGCCGTTAGCCCCGCGGAGGAAGAAAATCTGGTGTTTGTCAATGCCGTGGAACTCGTAGTCGCCATTGAGGGGGACGTTCTTGAGCATGAGTGGCAGAGTCGGCTTGTGCGGAGTCTTGCCGCGACCAGGGATCTCGTGGTCGCGGATGAAGTCGGATGCAAGAAAGGCGGGACTTACGAGTTGGATGACGTAGTCGCTCTCATCGCGCCTCGAGACGATCTCCTCACTCCACTCCACTCCCGCAAGAATGAGGGAGTCCTCCCATCGGGCGAAGTCGTGTCTTTTGACGGTTTTCAGGCGGGGAATGAGCCGGGAGACCAGGTCCTCCTTGAGGTCCTGGTCCGCGTGGGCCCAGGACAGGAAGAGTTTGACGGCGGACATGGCGATCCTCCTGGTCGGCATCATGACAAGATAGTGATAAATCTGTCACGATCGTCTGGGTGTGTCAACACCTGCGCTTTTGAGGAGTGCGCTGGTCGCTCATCGGGACTCACCACCCGAGAGCACTCCGAGTGTCAGCTCCGAGGCGCGCTGGGGCGTCACCCGCTGCTCGTCCCTGGCCCGGGCGCAGGCCATGATCCATGCGCGGGGCAGGCCGGGGGCTCGAAGGTCCTCCTCCAGCGCCGTCCCACGACGGTCCGGGGGAGAAGCAGTTCGGCGGCGAAGGCGTCGATCCTCTCCTCCGCCTCGCGCGGGGCCGCGGGTGAGGCGAGACGGGGTCGGGAGCTTCCCTCAGCCTCGCGCGGGGCCGCGTAGTGACCCGAGGCCTCGTAGACGTCCCCGCGCATCCGTCCGGAGACTCCTGCCGCCGTCCGTCGCGTGCGGCCGGGAGCGGGCGCCGGCGTCTCAGTACTCGGGCACCTCGTGGGCGCTGGCCGCGCCGCGATGCTAAGGTCCCATGGCAGCGGTGAGGATCGTCTCCCGCGCAGGATCGACTCAGGAGGAATGCAGTGCGCATGTGGATGTGTTGCTGTCGGTGCCGCTGAGACGCCGCCCTGCCCATCCCCCTTCACGACCGAGACGAGGTCCTCGTGTCCACTGCCGATTCCTCCCCCATCCCCGCCGACGCCGCCCCCGCCGACCGGCCGCTGGTGCGCGTGAGCCACGTGAGCAAGTTCTACGGCGACTTCCAGGCGCTCGACGACGTGTCCCTGGACATCCACCGCGGTGAGGTCGTCGCCGTCATCGGGGCCTCCGGGTCGGGCAAGTCCACGCTGTGCCGCACCATCAACCGCCTGGAGACCATCCAGGAGGGGACCATCGAGATCGACGGCGAGCTCCTGCCCGAGGAGGGCCGCGAGCTGACCCGCCTGCGGGCCGAGGTCGGCATGGTCTTCCAGTCCTTCAACCTCTTCCCGCACCGCACGGTCCTGGACAACATCACCCTGGCGCCCGTGCGGGTGCGCCACCGGCCGCGCGCCCAGGCGCAGGAGCGCGCCCGCGAGCTCCTGGAGCGCGTGGGCCTGGCCGACCAGGCCTTCAAGCGCCCGCCCCAGCTCTCCGGCGGCCAGCAGCAGCGGGTCGCCATCGCCCGGGCCCTGGCCATGGACCCCAAGATCATGCTCTTCGACGAGCCCACCTCCGCCCTGGACCCCGAGATGATCAACGAGGTCCTCGACGTCATGAAGAGCCTCGCCGCCGAGGGCATGACCATGCTCGTGGTCACCCACGAGATGGGCTTCGCCCGCTCGGTGGCGGACCGGGTCGTCTTCATGGACGCCGGCCAGATCGTCGAGGAGGCCCCGCCCGCGCAGTTCTTCTCCGCCCCCGACTCCGAGCGCGCCCGCGACTTCCTGTCCAAGATCCTCAGCCACTGACCGCCCTTCCCCCGCGGCGCCGCCCGCCGGCGGCCCCGCCCCGCCACCACGAAAGGACACGCCCATGGCGACTCCCAACCGACGTCTGTTCCTCAGCGCCGCAGGTGCGGCCTCCCTCGCCGCCGTCCTGGCCGCCTGCGCCGACACGGGTGCCGACGGCCGGGCCGTCTCCTCCTCTTCCTCCTCTGCCAGTGCGGGCGCCGTCGACTACAACACGGTCATCAACTCCGGCCCCGTGGCCGCCGACGACGTCGTCGCCTCCTCCGCCTGGGCCTCGGCCGTCAAGGAGGCGGGCGTGCTCAAGACCGGCGGGACGAAGACCGCGCCGGTCTTCTCCCTGGAGGACGCGACCACCGGCGAGGTCTCCGGCTTCGACACCGCCATCGGCCAGGTCCTGGCCCGCTACATCATCGGCGGCACCAATGACGCCCGCACCCTGCTGGACATCACCCAGGTCACCTCGGACACCCGCGAGGTCGTGCTCGGCAACGGCAGCGTGCAGGCCGTCATCGCCACCTACACGATCACCCCCGAGCGCGCCAAGAAGATCGACTTCGCCGGACCCTACTACTCCTCCGGCCAGGCGGTGCTCGTGCGGGCCGACGAGAGCAAGATCACCGGCGTGAGCGACCTGGCGGGCGTCAAGGTCGCCGTCCAGTCCGGCTCCTCCTCCATCAAGGCGCTCCAGGAGGCGGCGCCCAAGGCCGAGCAGACCCCGTTCAACGACCACAACACCTGCCTGTCCGCCCTGGAGACCAGGCAGGTCGACGCCTACGTCGTCGACGAGTCGCTCCTGCTCAGCGCCATGCAGGGCAGCGACGCCTTCAAGATCGTGGGCGAGCCCTTCACGCAGGACCCCTACGGCATCGGCCTGCCCCAGGGCTCGGACGCCAAGGCCTTCGTCAACGCCTTCCTCAAGAAGATCTACGACGACGGCACCTGGGAGAAGATCTGGCAGGCGACCATCGGCGTCATCACGGGCGGCGACGCCCCCAAGCCGCCGGCCATCGGCTCCGTGCCCGGTTCCGAGACCGACGGCGCCACCGCGTCCCCCGCCCCGAGCGCCACACCTTCCGCCGAGCCGAGCGGGGCCGCCTCGGCGCCCGCCCACAACGCCCCGGCGCCCGGCGACAGCCCCTCGGCGCCCCCTGTCAATGACGCCCCGGAGCCCGGCAACGGCGGCGCCGAGACGGGCGAGACCCCCACGCCCGACGCCTGACGGGCCCGGTTCCGCGCCCCCGCGCCCCGGGCCCATCGGCACGACCACGCAAGGAGACGGCTATGAGGATGATCACCGACAATCTCGGCATGATCGGGGCCGGCCTGGCCATGACGCTGGGCATCGCCCTGCTCGCCTACGCCGGCGCGCTCGTCGTCGGCACGCTCATCGCCGTGTGCCGGGTGAGCCCGGTGCCCCCGCTGCGGGCGCTGGGCGCCGTGTGGGTGACGATCGCCTGCAATATCCCGACCCTGTGCCTCATGCTCCTGCTGGCCTTCGTCGCCCCGCGGGCGGGCGTGCCGATCTCCCTGTTCTCCGCGGCGGTGGGCGCGATCCTCTTCGCGGGCTCGGGGTACGTGTGCGAGGCGGTGCGCTCGGGCATCAACTCCGTCGCCAAGGGGCAGATCGAGGCCGCCCGCGCCCTGGGGATGCCCTTCGGGCTCATCATCCGCGAGGTCGTGCTGCCCCAGGCGCTGGCGCGCACCGTCCAGCCGCTGGTCAACGTCTTCATCTCCTGCCTCATCGGCTCCGCCCTGGCGGCGGCCATCGGGGTGCACGAGCTGACCTACGCGACCCAGCAGCTCAACCTGCACTACGCGGAGGCCGTCTTCACGTTCCTGCTGTCGGGCCTGACCTACCTCGCGCTCGCCTTCGGCGCCACGAGGCTCGGCGGGCTGCTCGAACGCCGTCTGACCGGGGGACGGGAGGTGCGGGCATGAGCTCCCCTCCCACGGCCCGGCGCCCCCGCCCCGCGGCGGACGCCGGCCTCCTCTTCGACGAGCCGGGTCCCAGGGGCAGGCGCCGGATCGCCGTCGTCTCCGTCGTGGTCACCGTCGTCGTGCTCGGCCTGCTGGCCGCGGCGCTCCACCAGCTCGCCGCCCAGGGCCAGCTCGCCTACCCCAAGTGGCGCTACTTCCTGGGCCAGTCGGTCGTCAGGTACCTGGGCGCCGCTTTGGACTCGACGCTGCTGGTCACCGTCGTCTCGGCGGCCCTGTCCTTCCCCCTGGGCGTCGCCCTGGGCTGGGCGAGGCTGGGCGCCGGCCGCTGCGGGCGGGCGGTCGTGGGGGCGTGGATCGACGCCATGCGGGCCGTGCCCATGCTCCTGCTCATCTACTTCTTCCTGCTGGCCGTGCCCAACTTCGGGCCGACGCTGCCGCCCTTCTGGATGCTCGTCATCCCCATTGTCATGTGCACCTCGGCGACGACGGCGGAGGTCTTCCGCTCCGGGGTGCTGGCGCTGGACCGGGGGCAGTCCGAGGCGGCCACGGCCCTGGGACTGAGCCGGGGCCAGACCATGCGGCTGATCCTCGCGCCGCAGGCCCTGCGGCTCATGCTGCCGACCCTCGTCACCCAACTCGTGACGATCCTCAAGGACTCCTCGCTGGGCTACGTCGTGTCCTACGCCGAGCTCATGTACGCCGGGAACGTCCTGATCTCCAGCACCCGGCAGAACCAGCATCTGGACATCTACCTGCCCGCCTACGTCATCATCGCGGCGCTCTACGTCGTGATCAACTGGGGCCTGGGGGCGCTCGCGCGCGTCGTCGAGGCCCGCACCCGCTGAAAGCGCCCCGCGCCGTCGTCCCCGCCTCTGCTCCGGCCCTCGTCCTCACCCGGCGGCCAGCTCCGGGCGCAGGCAGTCCGAGGCCGCCCACAGGCCGAGCGCCACGAGGGTCGTCCCCAGCGCCAGCAGGCTCACGCCCCAGAACGAGGGGAGGGCCGCCAGCAGCGGGCCGCCGATGACGCCCGCCAGGGTCGAACCGGCGTACATGAGGACGCTGGCGAGCGCCGAGACCGTTCCGCGCGCCGACGTCGTCAACGACTGGAGCAGGTTCATCATGACGGGGAAGAGCACGCCGCCGACCGTGAAGGCGACGGCGAGCAGCCCGACGCCCGCCCAGCGGGCCGGAGCGGCCGCGACCACCGCGTAGACGAGGACGTAGCAGACCGAGCCGGCGAGCAGCGTGCGCCCCTGGCCCGCCCGCCGCACGATCCGGCCTGAGTCGTGCCAGTTTAGTGCCCCGGACCCAGATTGCTGAGGATTTGCTGTGCGGTTTCGGTGAGTTGGGGTTGGGCGGTGAGGCGGTGGCCGTTGACGTTGATGGTGACCTCTTGAAGTGGTCTGAGTTCGCGGACGAGTCGCTTGATGCTCATCCCGGTGGCCTGTTGCAGGTGGCGGGCGACGGCCAGGGAGGCCATCACGACGGTCAGGTGGGCCTCGATCGCGTCGCGGGTGCGGTGGAAGATCGGGCGGGTTCTCAGGTCGTGCTCGGGTCATGCGGAACGACTGCTCCACGTGCCACAGCTCGTGGTAGGAGGCGATCACCTCGTCGGCCCCCATGACGCCGGCGGGGATGTTGCTCACGTAGCCCTTCAGGCCCGCCATGCGCCTGGCGCGGGCCAGTGCGGCCTCGTCGACCACCTGGTCGCCCCGGTGAGTGGTGACGAACCGGGTCCCCCTGGGGCGCCTCCGGCCGGCGACCACCGCCCTGGCCCTGCTCTCCTGGGCCGTGAGCGTCTTGCTGTCGCGGGCGAACCTCTTGGCGGAGTAGACCCATACGGCCCGCCACGAACCCGGATGAGTGGCGGGGTCCCACACCGGCTCATCGCGGAGGTTCTCGTCCCTCTCGGCGCAGCGGCCACCGCGTCTGGGGGTGATGGTGTCGATGATCTGCCCGTCGGCGAGGACGTCGCCGTGGAACCGGAAGTGGGCCGCCAGGTCGACGGGGGCCCTGGTCATGCGCGAACCCACGATGAAGCCCACGCCCGCCTCATCCAGGGCCGCCAGATTGGCGGCCGACAGCATGCCGGCGTCCGCCACGACCACCAGGTGCTCGATCCCGGCCGAGCGCACGAACTCCCGGACGACCGGCACGATGGTGGTCGTTTCGGCCCTGTCGCCCTCCCAACAGCCGATCCGCAGGGGGAAGCCGCCCCGGTCCACCAGCAGACCCACGATGATCTGCGGATCGACCCTGCGCTCCTTGGAGTAGCCGACCCTGCGCAGGTCGTCCTCCTTGTCGGCCTCGAAGTACAAGGTGGTCACGTCGTACAGGCACAGGCTCAGGTCACCGCCCCCGGTGACGCGGGACAGACAGGCCGCCGCGATCCCGGCGCGCCAGTCGCGCTCGACGCAGCGGGCCAGGGACCGGAACAAGGAGCGCCTGGCCACCGGCCGGACACCGAGCTCGCCGATCACGCGGGGGACCTGCTCCTTGCTGGTGGGCTCGACGCAGCGGGCCAGCGCCATCTGCTTGAAGCCCTCGTCCCCGCCCACCGCCTCACCCAGCCCCAGGCGCTCGTACGCCCCGGACAGCGCATCCCACAACAGGGCGCAGCGCTTGGAGTCGACCACCGCGCCCGCGACGCAGGCCCCGGCGCCCAGGGACTCAAGATCCAGGGCCGCCTGCCCCGACAGTGCGGTGATCCTGTCGCGTCCGGCCCGCACCAGAACGGCCAGCCCCGCCTCGTCATGGGCCGAGCCCAGGTGCTCCACGATCCGCCGCACCCCGTGCTCCTCGGCCACGATCTGCACGGCCGTGGCTCCCGAAGCGGTGCGCACCTTCCGGACGAACGGGCTCACACCCCCACCCTACAACCACCCATTAGTGCCCCGCACCCACCACCCCGACCGCACCACGCCAACGAAAAACCCCCATCACGACGCGACGTCGCCAAAACTGGCACGAGTCAGGTCCGGGGCCCCACCAGGGCGCCGACGGTGTTGCCCGCACCGAGCACGATCATCGCCGCGGCGATGCCGGTCTGGTCGAGGTGGAAGTCCCGCGCGAACCAGCTCGCGGCGAAGGACAGGACGGCGAAATTGCCCACCTGGAACACGAAGTAGGCCCCGAAGCGCCCCGCGGCGCGCGGTGTGCGGGCCAGGTCCGCGTACCGGGAGCCCAGGCCCGGGCGGGCGCCGCCCGGGGAGCTCGGGGGCACCGCCGGGAACCACCGCCAGAGCGCGGCCGTGACCAGGGCGGCGCCGGTCCCGACGACGACGAACGGGTCGGAGGTCGAGCGCACCGCCAGCAGGCTCCCGGCCGGCACGCCCAGGAGCTGGGCGATCGTCAGGCCCGCCGTCGCCGTCGCCATGGCCGGCACGATGCGCCGCCCCTGCATGACCTGGGCGATCGCCGCCCAGATCTGCGGGGCGGCGACCGCCGCGGCGACGCCGGTCGCCAGGCGCAGCGCCAGCATGGAGGTGAAGGACCGCGCCAGCCCCGTTGCGGCGGTGGCCGCGCAGAACGCCGCCATTCCGGCGAGGAGGACGCGGCGCCGGTCGAGCCGGTCGGACAGCGGGCCCGCGACCAGGGCCGTCAGGCAGTACCCGATCGCGTACGCCGAGACCATCCAGCCGGCGCGCGCGGGCGGGACGCCGAAGCGCGCCGACAGGGCCGGCAGCAGCGGGGCCACCAGGAATGTGTCCGTCCCCACCAGGAGCATGACGGCGAAGGACAGTGCGGGAACGCGTCTCATGAGGGCCTTTCCGCCGGGCCGTTCGGCCCGTGCGCAAGGACGCTAAACTTTGACACCAGTGTCAAGGTCAAGGCCGGGGGAGGGGCGCCATGAGGATCGGCGACTTCGCGGCCCGCGCCGGTCTGACGGCGCGCCAGGTCCGCCACTACACCGACACCGGGCTCGTGCCCGCGATCCGGCTGAGCAACGGCTACCGCGATTACGACCCGGCCGACGTCGAGCGGGCCCGCCGCGTGCACGCCCTCATCGGGGTGGGGCTCAGCTGCGAGCAGGTGCGTCCGCTCGTCGGCTGCCTCGGCAGCGAGGAGACCGCCGTCTGCCCGGCGGCGAGGCGGGCCCTGGCCGCCAGGCTCGCCGTCGTCGAGGAGCGGATCGAGAGCCTCCGGGCCATCCGCCGGCTCCTGCGCGACAGGCTCGCCGCCACCGAGCCCCGCCGCCACTGATCCCGGCGCCGCGGTGCGGCGAGGCGATGGGCCGATCCGGTGGTCAGGCCTTGGCCAGGGCCATGTCGCCCGGGCCGATCCAGCCCCGGCGGCGCATGAGCTCGCTGATGCCGAGGGTGAGCAGGGCCGGGGCGATGAAGTGGAGGCCGACGATGGCGGCGAGCGTCCGACCGCCTCCCCACACCGGCTCCATGACCTGCCACGTCATGATCTGGCCGACGAGCCCGGAGGTGCCCATGCCGGAGCCGACGGCGTTGGACTCGATGTGCAGCACGACTGTGGCGATCGGGCCCAGGATCGCCGAGGCGAGCGTCGGCGGCACCCAGATGAGGGGGTGTCGCACGATATTGGGCACCTGGAGCATGGACGTGCCCACGCCCTGGGCGAGGAGGCCGGACCAGCGGTTCTCCCGGAACGAGGCGACGGCGAAGCCCACCATCTGCGTGGCGCAGCCGACCGTCGCGGCTCCGGCGGCGATGCCCGACAGGTCCAGGATGATGCCCAGGGCCGCCGAGGAGATCGGCAGCGTGAGGACCATGCCCATGATGACGGCGACGATGACGCCCATGAGCATGGGCTGGCGCTCGGTGCCCCAGTTGACGAGACCGCCCAGGGCCGCCATGGCCGAGGAGATGGGCGGTCCCAGGATGAGGCCGACGACGCCGCCGGTGACAATGGTGGTCAGGGGGGTGACGAGGATGTCGACGGGGGTGCGCCCGGAGACGCGTCGGCCCGCCTCGATGGCGGCGTAGGCGGCGAGGAAGGCGCCGAGGGGCTCGCCGGGACCGCGGAGCATGAGGCCGGTGCCGACCGTGTCGGTGACGATCGCCGTGCCGGACAGGAGCCCGCTCGCCTGGGCGCCGAGCTGGCCGGCCACGGCGGCGGAGATGACGACGAAGGTGTCCGCCTTGAGCCGGTGGGCCACGCCCAGCCCGATGCCGGCGCCCGTGATGGCCGCGGCGACGCGGCCCAGGATGACGGCGACGTCGCCGGCGGTGCCGGGCAGGAAGGCGCCCGCCTGGCTGAGGATCGTGCCGATGATGAGGGTGGCGAACAGGCCGTGGGCCATGCCGGTGAGGCCCTCGATGAAGAAGCGGTGGGACAGGTCGCGCAGCGCCGTCGCCGGGCGGGAAGCGCTGCGGGTGGCGGTGGACGGCGCGGGGACTTCAGATGGCATGGGGGACTCCAAGAGTGGAAAGGGCGGGGAGCGAGCGATGGGACCCGCCCCTGAGTGTCATGACACCTGGAGGGTAGCGTGCCGGGCGGCAGGTCCGGCATTGACCTTGGTCACGCCGGGGCGGACCGAGGCGTCGCAGGCCTCGGCGACCGCCCGGCCGCCGACAGCGGCCCCCGCCGGCGCAACCCGGGGCGTCGCCGGGTCCGCGCGGGGATGATCGGGGCTTCCCGTAGTAGTGGCAGGCCTCCTCGGGCGTCGCCGGGTCCGCGCGGGGATGATCTCCGGCTGAGACGCCTCGCCGTCGCTGTCCCGGGGCGTCGGCGATGCGGAAAAAGGTGACTGGCGCATATCTTTCGGGGGTGCGACGGCTCCTGCGCTCATGGGGAATGGCGTCATTGCGCCACTTCGGGACGGAAGGGGTGAGGTGCGGAGGGTGAAAGATATGCGCCGGCCACCTTTTTGAGCCGCCAGGTCGCCCGTCCACCGGCTCGCCCGCGTCTGCGGCAGGACGGACTCGGCCCGCGTCGCGAGGTCGTCAGGGCGATCGGGCCCGCCCGCGCCCACGATGGGATGGGTGACCCTGGCCGCCGACGGCGACGACGTCGTCCGGTCCGCCCGCACCCACGATGGGACGGGTGGGATGAACGGGACAGATGTGGCGACGATCCCGTGCGCAGCGTCGTCCACGAGCCCGCTCGCGTCCACGGCGGAGGACTCGCACGGAAGTCGCCACCACGCTAAGAGACGCGTCCCGCAGAAACTCAGTGGCGTGAAGGGGCTGGCCGACTCCCACCCCGGGGCGGGGGCGCGCAGGGCGGTGATCACATCGAATCGCGTGTCTTCTCCGCCGGTTTCGATCAAGCGAGGCGGGAGACGATGAGCCGCGCCGCGCGCACGGCCCCGGACGAGCCCCCGCGGGCGGCCAGGGCGGTCACGTTCGGCAGCTCGACGGCGACGCCCGCGGCCCGCACCTCGGCCAGCAGCTCCAGCACGGTCTCCAGGACGCCCGACGTCGCGGCGGGCAGCCTCTCGGCGCCGGCGAGCTCCTCGGCGATGGCCGTCAGCAGCGGCCAGACCAGGGCCAGCCCCCCGGCCCGGGCCACCATGTCCAGCGTGGCGACGGCCCCGGCGGTCGAGTGCGTCCGCGGCTTGAGCCCGTGGCCCCAGTCGGCGTCCCACCACGGGCTCCGCCACGCCGCCAGGAGGTCCGACGGCGTCAGGCGCTCCTCGTCCCAGGCCGTCAGAAGCATCTCGGCGACCGCCTCGCGGTGCTGGGCGGGCGCGCCGCAGGCCAGGACGAGCAGGCCGAAGGTGAGGACCGGGCCCAGGGGGCGCGCCACGGCGGTCAGCTGCCCGGCGTGGGCGATCGCCTCGACGGTCTCGGCGTGGAGGAACTCCCCGAGGAAGACGGCGGCGGGGCGCGTGGGGTGCTCGGGCAGCAGGAGCCTGGTCGACTCCCACTCGGGGGCGACGATCAGGTCCCCGCCCCGGGGCGGCCAGAAGGCCCCTCTCAGATCGGCCAGCTCGTGCCGGGCGAAGACGCTGCGCACGTGGTAGGGCAGCGACCAGGCGTTGCGCAGCCCGAGAAGGTCGAAGACGACGGGCTCGTCCCCCTCGGCGATGAGCCGCTGATCGGCGGGCGGGGTCGACCACCCGGCCGCATTGCGCCTCGACGGCATGAGCTCCAGCTCGCCCCGCCGGGCCGGGTGGTTCCGCCAGTGCTCCAGAACCCGCTCCAGGGTGACCGCGCGGCCGTATATGGGCTGGGCGAAGTCGGTGAGGTCGGAGGGCGTGCGACGCCGGTCCAGGCGGGCCAGCGCAATGGCGACATCGGTCGGCATGAGCGCGACGCCCTCCCGCCGGTAGCGGCGGGCACGTTGGGCGAAGGCCTCCCAGGACACGGACCAGTCCGCGTGGCTCGGGGTGGACAGGAGGCACGGGATCGTGCCGAGCAGCCCGATCACGTCCCGGATCCGCTGGGCCGTGAGGAAGGACAGGGGGCCGGTGTCGGTGGTCGCGGGCCGGGGCTCCGTCCCCGGTTCGATGCGGCCCTCGACGAAGTCCCGCAGCGACCGGGCCAGGAGCTCGCGCGAGTGGCAGGGTCCCGTCCCGGCCAGGATCCGGCGCAGCTCCTGCGGGCCCTCCCTGCGCGCCACCGTCACCAGGGCCGCCAGGCACTGCTCCAGAACCATGGCGTTGACGCCCCAGCCCCGCCCGGCCCGCTCCAGCAGGCCGATGAGCCCCGGCTCGCCGCAGACCAGGGCCGCGTCGTCGAGCTTCGTGAGCGGTTCCGGGACAATGCCCTCGGGCTCGCGCCACAGGCCCGGGGCCCCGGTGCTCGGGCCCGCGGCCGGCGCACCGGGGCCCCAGTGGATCAGGATCACCTGCGCCAGCGCCGCCGTCATCGTGTCCGTGCCCGCCGCCAGGACCCGGAGCACGTCCGTCAGTTCGGGGGAGGGGGGCGTGTCGGCCCGCCTCAGGGCCTCCAGGACGGCCCGCTTGGGCCCCCTCTCCTTGCGGGGGAGCACCTCCAGGGCCAGGGCGGTCAGCTCGGCGCCCGTCAGGGGCTCGCCGTCGGGCCCGCCCGCCAGGAGCGAGTCGACGGCGAGCTCGACGACGGATCCGCTCGCCCCGGGCAGTGCGGCGAACAGGCGGGCGCGTTCGGTCCACAGGTGCTTCGTCAGTCCCAGGAGCCTGAACCAGATGAGGGCCCCCCTCTGCGCGCCGGGGCGGTCGCCGCGCTCGAAGACGCGCAGGAGGGCCCGCAGGAGCGCGACGTCGTCCAGACCGCCCCGGGCGCGCACGCGCGCCAGGGCGCTGGAGGCGGTCTCGGCGTAGCAGCGCGCATCGGCGGTGGGGATCGCCGCGAACGCGCCGGGGGCGGCGCAGGCGGCCAGGAAGCTCTCGGTCCACCGCGGGGAGTCGACGTGCTGGGCCTCCAGCCTCACCCAGCCCGTCCAGTACTCGCAGTGCTCCGGCAGGGGCAGGTCGTGGGCCGCCAGCAGGGGGTGGAGCACGGGGGCGAGGGCCTCGATCCGCCGGTCGCGCCGGGACAGCAGGTGCGAGGCGAGCCGCTCGCACCACTGCGGCCCGCGGGCGATGAGCGAGGCCGTCACGGCGTCGAGGGCCTCGCGGTTGCGCGACAGCTCCGAGCAGGCGAACAGGTCCAGGACGGAGGCGACCTGGACGGGCGTGGTCTCCAGGGCGGCCACGAGCATCGTCAGGTGGACCTTGGGGGCGCCGACGCCGGCCCTCCGGCTGAGCGTGCTCAGGAAGTCCTTGAGGGCGTGCAGCATGCGGGCGCACTGCTCCGCCGTGCGGGTCGCCAGTTGGCGGGCCAGCTGCTCGGTGCTGGTGGAGTCCAGGACGAGGGAGAGAAGATCCTCCTGATCCGCCGTCGGCGCCGCGGCGGTCATGAGCTCCCCTCCGGCCGGGGCGCCGGGCCGGGGGCTGGTTCGGGGGGCGGACCGGCGTCGTCGAGTGGCGGCGCTCCGATGAAGGACCTCATGGAGCGATGCTAGAAGGATCGGCGGCGGCGCGCCGCGCGGTCCGCAGTTCGGGTCCGCCCTCCAAGACGCGCCCGGGCCGCTCCGCCCCGTGTGCCATGCTTCGTCGCGCCGGTGCGCGGGACGGGCCCGCCCCGACCGGGAACGACGAAGGGAGCGGGCATGCCGACCTCCACCATCCTCATCGTCTGCGATGTGATCGCCACCGCCATGATTGCGGGCTTCCTCACCATGTACTGCCTCACGATCGGCGGCTACTTCACATTCATGGCGCGCACCGGCCGGATCGGCGAGCTCCAGGGCTCCTACCCCCTCTTCCGACGCCGCACCCGCCTGAAGCGGGTCTACGCCCTGGCGATGCTCCTGCAATTCCTCGTCGCCCTCGCCGCGCTGGCGGCCGGCTGGGGCTCCGGGCCCCTCGGCCTGGTCCCGGCCGCCTGCTCGCTGCCGCTCCTGCTCGTGGTGCACGCGCTCACGGGCTTCACCGGCCCCGAGGAGAAGCTGGTGAGCGGCCAGGACCTGACCGACGCGGAGCTCGCCCGCTACCTGCGCCTGAACCTGCCCCTGCACGTGATCTACGCCTGCGTGTACGCGGCGTCGGCCCTCGTCGCGCTGGTGGCGGCGCTCGCCTGAGGCCGGTGGGGGCGGGGGACGGGTCATGGGGCCCATGGACGACGGCGGGAGCGCCCCGGGGCCCGGGGGGACGGGCACGACGACGGCGCGTGCGCGCCGCCCCGGCCGCCCCGGGCTCTCGGCGGCGCGGGTGCGGGAGGCCCTGACCGGCTACGCCCTGCTGGCCCCCGGCCTGATCGGCGTCCTGCTGTTCGTGATCGTCCCGGCGGGGGCCCTCGTCTGGCTGAGCACCCGCAGGTGGGGTCTGCTGTCCGACCCCGAGTTCGTCGGCCCGTCCCAGGCGGGCCGGGTGCTCGCCGACCCCGAGTTCCTCGGCTCGCTCAGGGTCACGCTCCTGCTGGCCCTCCTCGTCGTCCCCGCCCAGATCGCGCTCGGCCTCCTCCTGGCCGTCCTGCTCGCCAAGGGGGTGCGGGGCACCGGCCTCCTCCGCGCGCTCGTCATCATCCCCTGGGCCGCCTCCCCGCTCGCCCTGGGCGTGGTGTGGTCCTGGATGCTCGCGCCCGCCCACGGGTCGCCGGCCGGGCCGCCCGGCGCGAGCACCGGGGTCCTGGCCTCGCCGACCTGGGCGCTGCTGGCCGTGGCCCTCGTCGTCATCTGGACCGGCGCTGGCCACACCGCGCTGCTCCTCGCCGCGGGGCTGGCGTCGATCCCGCACGAGCTCGTCGAGGCCGCCCGTCTCGACGGCGCCACCGCCCGCCAGATCTTCTGGAGCATCAAGGCGCCCCTGCTGCGCCCGACCCTCCTCCTCGTCTCGACGGCCGCGCTCATCGCGGTCCTCAACACCTTCGACCAGGTCTACGCGCTGACCCGCGGCGACCCGTCCAGGGCCACCGGGGTGCTCGCGTACACGATCTACGAACGGGCCTTCGTCAACTGGAACATGGGCGAGGCCGCCGTCATGGCGCTGGCCATGACGGCCATGCTGCTGCTCGTCACGGGGGTCCAGCGCCTCTGCCTGCGCGGGATGTCGGCCCATGACGGCTGAGGCGCCCGCGGGCCCGGGCGGCGGGCGGGCGCGGCGGCGCGTCCGGGCCCGCCGCTCCCCGCTCGCCGCCCTCGGCATCCGCCTGGGGCTCGTCGCGGCGGCGGCGATCGCGCTGCTGCCCTTCGCATTCAGCCTCATGACCGCCTTCGCCCGGGACCCGGATCGCCGCTCCCCGCTCGTCCCGCCCGATCCCCGGCCCCCGGACCTCTTCGGCGCCGTGCCGGGGGACTCGGCCGACCTCGCGGGCGCGATCCGCGCCACGCTGGCCGCGGTGGCCGTCGTGACCTGCGCGCAGGTGGTCTCCTCGGTCCTGGCGGCCTACGCCTTCGCGCAGCTGAGGTTCCCCGGGCGCGAGCCGCTCTTCCGGCTCTTCCTGGTCGCCATGACGATCCCGACGGCGGCGCTCGTCGTCCCGCTCTACCTCATGGCCGCCGGGGCGGGGCTGAGGAACACGTTCTGGGGCGTCGTCGTCCCCTTCATGCTGGCCTCGCCCGGCGCCGTCCTCCTGCTGCGCGAGAGCTTTCGGTCCGTGCCCCGCGAGCTCATCGACGCGGCGAGGATCGACGGGGCGGGCCATATGCGCATCCTCACGCGCATCGTCATCCCGGCCTCGAGACCGACCCTGGCCGCCCTGACCCTCATCACCGCCGTCAATCAGTGGAACTCCTTCATGTGGCCGCGCATTATCGCCAATCAGCGGCCCAGGGTCGTCACCGTGGCGGCCGCCGCCCTGCAATTCCACCACAATGCGGGTCGGACCCGCATGATGGCGGCCGCCGCCGTCGTCCTGATCCCGGTCGTCGTCCTCCTCCTCGCCGCGCGCAGGCGGGTCGACGCCGTCGTCGCCCTGACCGGCGCCGGGAGGATCGGCGCCGCCCTGACCGGCGCCGATCGGGGAACCGGCGCCGGCCGGGGTCGGGCGGTCAGGCCCCCAGGTCCCGCCGCCGGTAGGCGAGCAGCCCGACGACGGCGCCCGCCAGACCCACCGCTCCCTGCACCGCCAGGGGCTTCCAGTCCACCGGGCCAGTCACGTCGAGGTAGTGGCCGATGACGCTCGTGTCCCGCGCCCAGTCGGGCAGCTCGACGAGCCCGCCGAGGAACCGGGCGAAGGCGCTCCAGGCCACCACCGCCCACACCAGCGGCCATCGCCGCGGCGCCAGGCCCACCAGGGCCAGGGCCAGGCCGATCGCCGCGAGCGCCCCGGGCAGCTGGCTGACCGTGTAGACCAGGGCGCGCGCCACCGCATGGTCCCGGGTGGTCTGCCCCGCCGTCGCCGCCGCGAGCACGCCGCCCGAGATGAGCAGGAGGATCGCCGCCTCGATCACCGCGGCCCCGGCCTGCACGACGAACAGCCGGGTCCGGGAGACCCCCGCCGCGGCCTCGGCCTCCACCAGCCCCCGGCGCTCGTCGCCGGCCAGCGCCCCCGCCCGGCCGACCGCCGCCACCACGACGAGCAGGACGGTGAAGACGGTGAGCAGGCCCATGAATTGGGACACCGGGCTGCCGTCCGCCATCTTGTCCACCATCTGGGCCGTGGGCGACCCCGGCTCGAGCAGGTCCGTGATGCTGCCGGCCATCGTCCCGAACAGCGCCGAGACGCCCGCCGCCGCCACCGCCCAGACGGCCAGGGGCCGCCGGACCAGGCGCGCCAGCAGGTCGGCGTAACCGCGCACCCGCCAGCGCCGTCGGCTCGCCGAGCGGTCCGGGAGGTAGCCGTCCAGGTACTCCCGGTGCGCGTACAGCGCCCCGGCCGCCGCCGCCAGCGCCAGGCAGACGACGACGGCGACCACCAGGGGCGCGGGGCGGTCGGCGGTGTAGGGCTCGACCAGGTCGCGCCACGCAATGGGGCTGAGCCACCGCAGCCAGGAGGCGTCGGCGTCGTCGGCCGCGGCCCGCAGGGCGAAGGCGACCCCCAGCGCGCCCAGGGACGCGCCCCGCGCGCTCCCCGCGTCGCGGGCCAGCTGGCACGCCACCGCGGATACCCCCATCAGGGCCCAGCCGACCGCCGCCACGACGCCCGCCAGGGCCCAGGCGCCCGGGACCGTCAGCTCCTCCACACTCCTGGTCAGGGCCGTCATGATCACGCCGATCCCGGCCGCGTGCAGCGCCACGATCCCGGCCACGACGCCCAGGGGGGCGAGCAGGGGAGTCCACCGTCCGGCGCCCGCTCCGCGCAGCAGCTCCACCAGGCCCTCGTCCTCGTCGGCCCGCAGTGTCCGGCAGGTCAGGAGCACGGCCATGAGACCGGTGCACACCACCAGGTAGGTGCCGATCTCCCACTGGGCGAGCTGGCCGATAGTCCCGGGCAGCGGCAGGACGCCGTAGAGCAGGCGCGTGCCGGCGTTGGTGCGCATGGCCTCGATGAGCATGGTCCGCGCCTCCAGCGAGGGGTAGACGGACTCGTAGCTCGGCGTCGCCGCCGCCAGCGCCCACAGGGGCAGGACCCAGGCGGGGGCCTGGACGCGCAGCCGCCGCAGCGTCAGGCGCACGGCCCGGCCCAGCCCGCCCGCGGCCCGGGACAGCGCCGCGCTCATCGGGCGTCCTCGTAGTGGCGCAGGAACAGGTCCTCCAGGCTCGCCGGCTCGCAGCGCACATCGACGATCCGCTGCTCGGCCACCATCCCCAGGACCGTGGGCACCCGCTGCGAGCCGACCTGCAGGACCAGCCGGTCCCCGTCGCGCTCGGGAACGGCGCCCAGGGGCGCCAGCGCGGCTTCCAGCGCCGCCAGCCGTTCGGGGTCGGCGCGCAGCTCGATGCGGGTGGCCGCCAGGGACTGCAGGTGCTCCAGGCCGCCGTCCTCGACGACCCGCCCGTCCTTGATAATGGTCACGGCGCCGCACAGGCGCTGCACCTCGGCCAGGATGTGGCTGGAGAGCAGGACGGTGCGCCCCGCGGCCGCGGCCGCGGCGACCTCCTCGGTGAACACCCGCTCCATGAGCGGGTCGAGCCCGCTGGTCGGCTCGTCGAGGATGAGCAGGCGGGTGGGCGCGGCCAGGGCGGCCACGAGCGCCACCTTCTGCCGGTTGCCCTTGGAGTAGGTGCGCACCTTCTTGCTCGGGTCCACGTCGAAGCGCTCGATGAGGTCGTTCTCCCGGGCGCGGTCGCGCGCCCCGCGCAGGCCGGCCAGGGCGTCGAGGACCTGGCCGCCGGTCAGGTTCGGCCACAGGGCCACGTCGCCGGGCACGTAGGAGACCTGCCGGTTGATGGCCGAGGCCTCGCGGGCCGGGTCCCGGCCGAGCACGCGCACCTCGCCGTCGTCGGGCCGGTACAGGCCCAGCAGCACCCGGATGGTGGTGGACTTGCCGGCGCCGTTGGGGCCGAGGAAGCCGTGGACGCAGCCGGGCGCGACGGTCAGGTCGAGCCCGTCCAGGGCGGTCAGGCGCCCGAAGCGCTTGACCAGGCCGCGCACGCGGATGGGGGCGCCGGCGGCGTCGGACGCGTTCGCGCCGGGCGCGGCGGCGCGCGAAGTCGGCGCGGGAGCGGCCGACGTGGTCGTGGTGGTCATAGCACAGGGTCCTTCCCCGCCGTGCGGCGGATCGTGGTGGCGAAATCGGGGTCGGCGAGCAGGAGCTCGAGCAGACGGGCGGCGAAGGCCCGTTGGGCCGGGTGCGGGTAGCCGGTGACGGACAGGACGTGGGTCAGGCGCCACATGGCGCGCCCCATCGCCCCGCCCGGCAGGTCGTCGAGGACCGTCAGGGCGAGTTCCTTGTGGCAGTCGGCCAGCTCGGCGGTGCGCTCGGCCAGGGCGCGCGCGGCCGCGACGCCCTCCTCGCCGCGCAGCCGCGTCAGGCGGGAGAAGCCGATGATCTGCTGCGCGCACATATCGATCTCGGCGTCGTCGAAGGCCTCGACGAAGGGCACGACGCTGGCCGGCATCATGCCCAGCGAGCCCAGGATCTGCATCATCTGACGCTCCGTGCGCAGGGTGCGCAGATCCCCGCCCAGCGCCCGGACCCGGGCCTCGATCGCGTCGTAGAAGCGGGTCAGGGCCGCCGGCACCGGGGCCAGGGCCTCCCCGGCCTCCACGCGGGCGATGAGCTCGTCGACGCGCTGCGCCTGCTCGTCCAGGCTGCGGCGCCGGGCCTCGATCGTGCCCCGGGCGGCGCGCAGGTCGCGCAGCACCTCCTGCCGGTGCGCGTCATTGGCCGAGCCTTCCGGGCCGGACGGGTTGGCCGAACCGGTTGAGCCGGACGGACCGGTCGAGTCGGGCAGGCCGCCGACCGAATCGGCGGGCTCGACCGGGGCGGGATCGGAGGCGAGGATCTCGGCGACCTGGCGCAGCGACAGGCCGCAGTCGGCCAGCCACCGGATGCGCAGGAGCCGGGCCAGGTGCTCCACACCGTACTCGCGCCTGCCGCGCATGGTCGGCGGAACCTCGAGCAGGCCCAGGCGGTGGTAGTGGCGCACGGCCCGCGGCGTGGTGCCGGCCAGGTCGGCGATCTGGGTGACTCGCATGGGCTCATCCCAGCAGGTGACGCAACGTCACCGTCAAGCCGGCATCCGCGCACGGCGAGTCGCCCGCCGGCCGAGTGCCGGTCGTGCCCGGCGGGTCCGCGCGCATCGCGGCCCTGCCCCGCGGGCGCCGGCCGGACACCGGGCCACCCGGGTTCATGACGGGAGGGGCGCGCCCCGGGACGCCGAGCACCGGCGGGGCTGGTGGGAATCGTCCGACGCCGTTATAGTCGGTGACATGCAGGCCGCACTGGATCCGTATACCCCTGGCTCTGGAAAGCCTCCGCAGGCCCTCATCGGTCGTGATAATGATATCGACGCCCTCGATACCCTTATCGTTCGGGCCGCTCGCGGGCTCGGCCCCGCCCGTCCGCTTCTGCTCACCGGTCTGAGAGGGGTTGGGAAAACCGTCCTGCTCAATGCGATGATGGATAGGGTGACGGAGGCTGATTGGTTCGCAGTCAAGATCGAGGCTTCTTCGGGGAGGGCCGGGGCGGTTCGCGCCAGGCGCGCAATCGCCGCCGGACTCGTCCGGGCTGCCGACGTCGTGGCCTCCGGCGCCCGCCGTCCCGCCCCGGGGGAGTCGATTCGGTGATGTCACCTCAGGTCGCATTGCGCCAGGTGGGCTCGCGCGGATCGAGCGCAGGTGGATCATGTCGCGCTGAGCCCGCACGGCGCGAGGCGGGGTGGATTGCGTTGCGCTGAGCTCGCATTACGCAAGCCGGACCGGCACCATCCCGGATGAGTCCCTTGGCGTGGTGGCACCGCGGGGCTCCTGGCCGGCGGCCCCGGGGTCCGCGGGAGGGCGCACCAGATCGTCTGCTGCGCCTCTTCTTCTCGTGCAGTGGAGGGTCAAGGGGCGCAGCAGAAGGAAAAGGGCGTAGCGGACGCGGGTGAACCGGTGAGCGAGCAGTCCGACTGGTGCGGGTGGGGCTCCTGGGACAGTCCGGGGCGGGGGCGTGTCCAAATCTGTTGCAAAGGCGCCCCGGGCCGGGATCGGCGGCGAGAGAAAGCGCGGAATATCAACGTTTCTCTTCCGGCGTTTCG
>ERZ773009.780-NODE-780-length-23030-cov-17.471991_pt1 | contig 23030 bp, 22 predicted proteins | sample MGYA00580663_ERZ773009 | MGnify/ENA primary metagenome ERZ773009 (study PRJEB29015, sample SAMEA2737969) | human oral metagenome | biome: human oral; feature: human-associated habitat; material: dental | place: China | collected 2026 ... | reverse complement strand
CCCGGAAATGGGCTACGAGGACGTGGCCGTCGGTCGCTCCCAGTCCGGGTATACGCTCGTTGAATGAGTCGACACGCTCCTGTACCTTCAGCTCGTCATCGGTCTCGTACGTGAATTCGGTGAAGCGTGGGTCCTGCGGGTACTGAGTCGGGGTGGCCCTCGGTGTGTTCTTGGGGGTGAACGGGGTGCATGCCGACGCAAGCGCCGCGACGGCGAGCGTAGATGCAAGGAGCTTAAGAGGGGTCTTCATGTGTTTCTTTAGGTGAAGTCTTCGGTACTTTCGTCAACGAGGCCGGGGGAGTTACCACTGCGGTCCTGGAGAGCATGTCATGGTGGCGATGGTCAGGAGAATCGTTACTGGGATTGGCCAGGATACGAAGGGGGAGTGAAACTATGCCCGAGCGCTGTTATGACGATGAGATTGCAGTCTTCTGACGCTGCGAGTCCGGTGATGTCGATCGGAGCGAAGCCTTTCGTTGCCTCGTCTAGGTCTACTCCGAGGCGATCATTGGCGAATGCGGTGTCAATGTTCGTGAAGTGGCAGTCCTGGGGGACGTACTCGTACAGTCCTGGGTAGATCCCGGGCAGAAGGGACGAGTCGTCGATGCTGCCGTTGATGAGCTGCGCGATTGTCTCATCCGGGACGGTAGCGACAGCCGTGATCCAGAATTCTGGTTCCGTCTGGGGAACGCCGATACCCGAACGTGAGTATTCGACGACGACGTGAGCTTCCGTGGCGTTGATCTTAGGCCAGCGTAGGTTGAGGGAATCGACGCGTGTTTGGACCTTTGGTTCTTCGTTAAAGTCAAAGACGAACTCGGAGAAGCGGGGATCCTGCGGGTATTGAGGCGCGGAGGTTTTGGGGGTGAACGGGTTGCAGCCAGCGGTGAGCGCCGCGACCGCGAGCAGCGACGCGACGGTCTTGAGTGGGACCTTCATGTTCATCCTTGCGGTCATTCTTCGGGCAGTCATCAACGAGACCGGGGTGCGGTCGAGAGCGGAGGGGAGGTCCGTGGGGTTCAGGAGTGGCCGAGAGCGGTCAGTATGAGAAGGTGGCAATCCTCGGACATAGCTAGTGCCTCGATGTTCATGGGGCCGAAATCGTCTGGAATGTTGGACTTATCGGGTGCGAGGGTCTTGTCCGCGAAGGACGGATCGATGGTGGTGAACTGGCACTCCTGGGGTACGTGCTCGTAGAGAGCGGGATAGATTCCAGGCAGGAGTGTGTCGGTGGTTTCTCCCTCTGCGAGGAGCTGAATCGTCTTATCGGGAACGGTGGCAACAGCGGTCAGCCAGAACTCGGGGTCCTTGTCGGGAAGGGAACCTGTTTGCCTGGAATAAGCGATGGCGAGGTGCGCCTCGCTCGCCTCCATGCTCGGCCAACGTAGGTTCACGGAGTCCGTCTGATCCTTGACGGTTGGCTCTTTATCGCTTTGGAAGACGAACTCAGAGAAGCGAGGATCCTTCGGGTTCTGAGGAGTCGAAGTCTTGGGCGTAAAGGGGTTGCATGCGGCGGTGAGCGCCGCGATGGCGAGTATAGGAAGGGGCAGTCGAAAGAGTGATTTCATCGATCAAGCTCCGAAATACATTGAGATGTAGACGTAGTTCCCGCAGATGGCCACGTCTGTCGAATGATGGCTGATTCCAAGATATGATGGCAGGTCTCGACCCGTGTGCCACGTTTTATTGGTGAGATAAGCATAATCTGCGGGCAAGTGAAGCTCCCCGGTATATTCTCCTGTGCAGTGCTCGGCGAGAACGTCACGCCATTCGTTATCAGCAAGCGCAAATATTGTAAATAGTCGATCTGACGGGCCGGGCAGTGTTTCCTCCACGATGAGAGAGACATCCCGATCTAGTATTTGAAAATACTCATGCACGGGAAAGAGCTGGTCTAAGCCATCCCCGGAAAGTAGTTGTGATGTCTTCATCGGTTTCTACCCCCGATTCGTCGTCCGCTCTCGTTTTCTGTGGTATCGGTTGGGAGTGTTGGTGGCTGTTCGCCTACTTTCCAAGTGTATGTCTGAGTCAAGCTTCCGCTAGTATCGAAGCTCTGTGCCCAGCCGAGTTCTTCAAAACGCCCATTAACCGCGTCAGGTGTTCCCGAATCCACGTCCGCTTTGCCTCTATCGAAGTTGTATCTATCGCGAGCGTGAACGGTAACTGTTGCGGTGACGGTGTCCCCTGACACCTGGACGTTTGTTGTCGTGTAGTTCGTGTGGCCACCGATTGTTTTACGCCAGTTTTCGGTTGACGGATAGGGGCCCTCAGAAGTTGCAGGAGAGTACAGTGTCGTTTCAGTCATTCCTGCGGTGACCGCTTCATTAGCTGCCTGTAGCGACTCATTGACGCGCGCGTTCACGCGGTTGCGGACACCGGCATCCTCTTCGTAGGCTCTCTCGTAATCAAATGTCATTGGAGTGCCGGTATTGTCGCGGAAATGCGCATAGAAGTCAGCGGCATCCGGGATGTTTTTGATCCCTCTGGCACCGATTTCAAGCATCGCTTTCCATTTCCACCAATTGTAATGGTCCTCGGGAGTGTCCTCTCCCGCTTTTGAACCATGAGGAAAGTCATTGTCCCAGTGTATCGTTCGGTCGGGTTCGATAGTCGAGAACCCGCCTGACGTTGTATAAGGCTGGACATCTGAGCCGGAATCAAGAGAAGCTTGAAGGTCGTATCGATCAAACGTTTCTACGAGCGCAGTGAGTCGTTTCTGCATAATGGCAGCTGAGATGAATCGTGCGCCAATGTAGACCGGAGAAAGCACGGCGAGCATCGTGTCCGAGGGACGGATCATCCAGAGATTGGAAACAGCAAAGCCATCGAGTTCAACGCTGTCAACATAATCGATAACGTTGCGTTGGAGCTGTTGCTTGTTGGTGCGATATGTGGTGAGCGCCGCCTGCGTCTGTTGGATCGCAGTCATGTGAGTGTTGATCCGCTGCTCGAGCGTGTCCAGTTTGGAGATCATCGCCTGGGCGCTCTGTCCCTGCAGGTTCGAAGAAATTATCTCCTTCGCATGGGCAATGTCGTCTAACTTCTCCCGATTGGCTCGAAGCTGCTCGTCGAGGCTTTCAATTGTGGCTGTGAACGAAGATAGGTCAAGTGCGTACAGCTCGGTTTTCGTGACCATCTGCGTCATCCCTCGCTAGAAGCACTGAAGGAACTGGCGATTGCGTTCTCCGTGTCCTCAAACGCCTGGAGCGTCTCCAGCATGTTGGAGTGCATTGCCTCGAGTTCGTCCTGGAAGGCGGTCTCTTTATCGTTGAGGTCATTGATCGGTTCGCTGACCCGTTGCGCATAGACGTGGCTGCAGGGATCCCCCGTCGGAGGCGTCACCTTGGTGCAGGTTGCCGCTTCGCCCACGTATTGCGCGGCTGTGCGTAAGGCATCGCTGGAAAAACTCAAGTCCGCCACCGGCATCTCCTTTGTTGGCTTTTCTGATCCGAGCCTACAAGGGGGAGGTCCCGGGAGGCAAATCGCCTCCCGAGACCTGCGGAGCGAGCGTGGTGCTGCTCAGTTCGGCATGTAGGCGCCGAGCCAGCCCTGGGATGCGACGAACACCAGGACACACAGGACCAGGAGCAGGCCGATCGAATAGGGAGCGGCTTTCTTGAGGATCTCCGCGTCCGATCCTTCCGCATCGACCGAGGTCGCCGCAATCGCCAGGTTCTGCGGGGAGACGATCTTTCCGATGCCGCCACCGATCGTGTTGGCCGCCAGGAGGATGCGCGGATCCAGGCCGGCTCCGGCGGCCGCCGTGGACTGGAGGTTCGCGAAGAGGGCACCCGCGGAGGTCGCGGAGCCTGCGACGGCGGTGCCGATCCACCCCAGGATGGGGGAGAGGAAGGCGAACGCGGCGCCCGTCGTGGCCAGCGCGGCGCCGATGGAGGTGGTCTGACCTGAGAAGTTCATGACGAAGGCCAGGGCCATCACGGAGGCGATGGTCAGGATCGCCATGCGCAGAGAGTAGATGGTGCGCGGCAGCACGGCGAACATCTCGCCCACCGAGGTCTGGAAGCGCCCAGCCGAAGAGTTCATCCCATACACGATCGCCACGATGATGCCGGTGACGAAGATCCACGTACCGGGGTTGGACAGGACCTGCAGCGAGTAGATCGCCGCCCCCGATGGCTGACCGTCGGCGCCTAGCAGATTGCCGTAGATGCCCGGCCAGGGGATCTTCACGTCCGTGGAGGACAGGAACGCGGTGATCGGCTTCGCGAGCTTGGTGATCGCGATGATGACGACGACGAGCACGTAGGGCAGCAGTGCCAGGCCGATGCGCGCACCCGTGGGCTTGTCGGACTCATCGGTCGTGGTTGCGCATTCCTCGGGTGTCGTGGGGCCCCACAGCAGCAGGAACACGTAGCAGGCGGCGAAGCCGAGCAGGGAGGCGACGACGGCGGTCAGCTCGTAGGAGATCGCGGGGCTGAAGAAGTGTCCCACGCCGGCGGCCGCGCCCGCGACGAGACCGAGGGGCCACAGCTGACGGACGCCTCGGCCACCATCCAGGATGAAGAGCATGAGGAAGGGAATGAAGAGGCAGAAGACCCAGGTCAGGTGCCCCATGTTGGCGGCCACCTCCGTTGCCTCGGCGCCGCCGAGCTTGCCGGCGGTGGTCGTGGGGATCGCCATCGCACCGAAGCCGACGTTGATAGCGTTGCCGACGACCGTGACGACGGCCGCCTTGATCTTCGACACGCCCAGGGTGACCAGCATCGCGCAGGTGATGGCGACGGGGGCTCCGAAGCCCGCCAGCCCCTCAAGCAGGCCGCAGAAGCAGAAAGCGACGATGAGCGCCTGAGCGCGCTGGTCGCCCCGCCCGATCGCGTTAAAGACGGCCTTCAGGTCGGCGCTGCGTCCCGACTTCTCGGTGAGGTTGTACAGCCACACCGCGGCAATGATGATGTAGATGATCGGCATGAATCCCATCGCGGCGCCCTGCGTGCCCGCCAGCAGTGCCAGGTCGATGGGCATGTGAAAGGCGAAGACCGCGATGATGAGCGAGAGCACGAGAGCGATGATCGAGCACCAGTGGGTCGCCACCTTGAAGACGCCCATGAGGACGAAGAAGACGACGAGGGGAAGAAGCCCCACGACGGCGGTGAGGAAGACGTTGCCCGCGACTGCGGTTGTCGACGGGGTAAAGGATTGGGCTAACAAGAGAGAAGTCATGGCTGCTCCGCGCGTCAGTGAGTGGGACATTGGACCCAGTTATCATGACATATGAAGGCGGGGGTGTATACATTTTTGCGCATTTTTCTTTGGCAGTGCTGGCCGGGGGAGCGCGCCGCATCTCACGTCCAGCATGCGCAGCTCCGCCCCTCCGGCGATAGAGCGCCGATAGACTACACAGCGTGAAGACTACATCCCGCGTTCCCGTTCCTTCCGGCTCACCCATGCCCGTCGGCAAGTACCGGGCGTTCCTGGAGACGAATCCCATTGACCTGCCGGATCGTCAGTGGCCCTCCAAGCGCATCACGAAGGCGCCGCGCTGGATGTCCACCGACCTGCGCGACGGGAACCAGGCGCTCATTGAGCCGATGGATCCGGCCCGCAAGCGCCGCATGTTCGACCTGCTCGTGGGCCTGGGCTACAAGGAGATCGAGATCGGCTTCCCCGCGGCATCGCAGACGGACTACGACTTCGTGCGCTCGCTCATTGAGGACGACGCCGTCCCCGGCGACGTGACGATCTCCGTCCTCACCCAGTCGCGTCCGGAGCTCATCGAGCGCACGCTCGAGGCCATGGTCGGCTTCCCGCGCGCCACGGTTCACCTCTACAACGCGACCGCTCCGGTGTTCCGGCAGGTGGTGTTCCACGCGGACAAGGCCCAGACGGTTGAGCTTGCCCAGGCGGGCGCGCGCGAGGTGATCGCTCAGGCGGAGAAGCGCCTCGGGGACGAGACGATCTTCGGCTTTGAGTACTCTCCGGAGATCTTCGTCGATACCGAGCTGGACTTCGCCCTCGAGGTGTGCGAGTCGGTCATGGACGTGTGGGAGCCGGGCGAGGGCCGGGAGATCGTCCTGAATCTGCCCTCCACGGTGGAGCGCTCGACCCCGAACGTGTTTGCCGATCAGATTGAGTGGATGAGCCGGAACCTGAGCCGCCGCGAGTACGTGGCGCTCAGCGTCCACCCGCACAACGATCGGGGAACGGGCGTGGCCACGGCCGAGCTGGCGCTCCTGGCCGGCGCGGATCGGATCGAGGGCTGCCTGCTGGGGCAGGGCGAGCGCACCGGCAACGTGGACCTGGTGACGCTGGGCCTGAACCTCTTTAGCCAGGGCATCGATCCGGGCATCGACTTCTCGGACGTGGACGCGATCCGCCGCACGGTGGAGTATTGCACGCAGATGGAGACCTCGCCGCGAGCCCCCTACGTCGGAGACCTCGTCTACACGAGCTTCTCGGGCTCGCACCAGGACGCGATCAAGAAGGGCTTTGCCGCCCGCAAGAGCGCCGTCGACGCCGCCGGGGGTGACGAGAATGCGGTGATCTGGGAGCTTCCCTACCTGCCGATTGATCCGCACGACGTGGGCCGCTCCTACGAGGCCGTGGTGCGCGTGAACTCGCAGTCCGGCAAGGGTGGCGTCGCCTACCTGATGTCGACGGCGCACGCGCTGGAGCTGCCGCGCCGACTGCAGGTGGAGTTCTCTCGTATCGTGCAGCGCCACACGGATACCTACGGTGGCGAGATCAACGCGGCCACCCTGTGGCAGATCTTTGCCGACGAGTACCTGCCGACCAGCGCCGCCCCCGGCCTGGAGGCGTGGGGGCGCTTCGAAATGCGCGCCTCCCAGGTGACCTCGAAGGACGAGGAGAACGTCGCTCTCGAGGCGACCCTCATCGATTCCGGTCAGCCCATCAAGGTGCAGGCCACGGGGACGGGACCGATCGATGCCTTCGTGTCTGCCCTGCACGAATTCGATCTGGACGTGCGCATCCTGGACTACGCCGAGCACGCGATGAGCCAGGGGCGCGACGCTCGCGCCGCCGCCTACGTGGAGGCCGCCGTGGAGGGGCAGATCGTGTGGGGAGTGGGCATCGACCCGTCGATCACCCGCGCCTCGTACAAGGCCGTCATCTCTGCGGTCAACCGCGCCCTGCGCTGAGCGGGCGGGGAGCCGACAGAAGCCTGGGCTGCCCCGGCCTCGCGCCTCAACGAGGCCGGGGCGCGCCTAGCCGCGCGGAGCCGAGGAGCTCGGATCCTCGGCGAAGAGGGTGAGGGCGCGGCGCACCTGACCACGAAGGACGCGCGAAATCCTCTCGGTGAGGAGGAACGGGTCCGCGCTCATTCCGGTTGCCAGCCACTGGCAGACGTGGCCGAGAACCGAGAGGGTGAAGTGGTCGGTAACGAATGCTCGGTCCTCCTCGCTGACGTCCAGCCCCTCGCTGTGGTGGGCGACGATAGGCTCCATGACGGACCGCAGCTGGCGGTGGAGGAAGACCTGGAGCTCGTCCATCGTCAGCGACGACACCACGGATCGGGTCTCCTGGGGGTGTGCCTGCATCCACACGAGCATCGACAACAGCCCATCGGACCAGTTCTCGGGCGTCGAGTGAGCGACGATCTGGTCGGCGATCTCGCGTTTGAAGACCCATGCGGTCAGGTCGCGAATGTCGGAGAAATGGTAGTAGAAGGCCTGACGGGTCACGCCGGCGGCGCGCGTGAGACCGGAGACCGTCACCTTTGAGAGGGGCACGGTCTTCAGCGCGTCACGCAGGGCGAGAGCAAATCTTGTTTTCGCATCGGTGTGGGCCATGGGAGATCCTCGTCGACAGCACAGACTTGTTTCGGCGAACTATACATGCCAGAACGCGGAACCGCGAAATCCTGCCCGTAGGCAGAACTAGACAATTGTATAACGCGGCGAACCTCACACGCATCCAGTCTGAGTGTAATGGGCGCGACATCGCGCGGCGGTGGCGTTGGGCGGGCTGCGAATCGGTCGGACGCCCGAGAGCTGATTTGTGACAACGCCGCGGTCGCCTAGGGGCGGCGAAACCCCGGCCCGCGTGGAGCGAGGCCGGGGTTGAAGTCGGCGTGTGTGCCTGAGCGCGGTTGGTGGGAGTGCGCTACTTGGTGATCCGAGCCAGTGCCGGTCCGGTCTGGTCGGTCATGAGGATCTTCATGCGTGCGATTGCGAGCGAAGGGTTAACCTCCAGCCCGGAGAGCATCCACTGGGCAATGTGCGCGGTCGCGGCCAGCGCGAAGTGCTGGGCGACCACGTCGCGCGCCGTGGCCGAGGCCGAGGACGGCAGCCGGGGCTCGATCTGCTCCTGGATCTTCGAGGCGAAGAATGCCCACAGGTCGTTCGACTCGATGGTCTTCATCGCCGCGGAGGCCTCGTCGCGATGGTTGTGGATCCACATCATCGTCGCTTCCACCGCGTCGAGCCAGTTGTCCGAACTGGCGGTCAGTCGCGATGTGATCTCCTCGCGGAACACCCAGGCGTTGAGATCATTGAGGGAGCTGAAGTGGTAATAGAATGCTTGACGGGTGACCCCTGCTGAGCGTGTCAGCGCGCTGACAGAGATCTTTGACAGGGGCGTCTGTGTGAGTGCCTGGCGCAGTGCCGTGCCAAGCTTTTCGCGGGCGTCAATCGGGGGTGCCATCTGTATCCTTCCTTCAATGGTTGTGAGTAAACTATAATAAGTTACGAGAAAACTATCTAGTTGAATTCTGTTCTTTGTGTGTGCTCTCGACCACGCTGTCAGTTTCTCATACTTTCGTGACGCCGTGCGCGGTAATGCTTGTCGGTGGACACGACACCCCCTTTCACAGGCGATTTCGCGCCGAGCGCACGGGGGTGACGGCGGGCGCCCGCGCCACGCAGCCGTGACACAATGGCTGCGTGATGAAGTCCTATCGTGACGAGGCGATCGTCCTGCGCACCCACAAACTGGGCGAGGCGGATCGCATCATCACCCTGCTCACCGCCGAACACGGCCAGGTTCGCTCGGTCGCGAAAGGGGTGCGGCGCACGACCTCCAAGTTCGGTGCCCGAGTCGAGCCCTTCTCCGTCATCGACGCGCAGCTCCACCGCGGACGAACCCTGGATACCCTCACGCAGGTCGCCTCGATCGCCCAATACGGCGACGCCATCGCCGCCAACTATGACCTCTACCTGGCTGCCACCGTCATCGTCGAGACCGCAGAGCGCCTCACGACCGATGCCACCGATGGCACGCACTCGCAGTACCTTCTGCTCCTGGGGGCTCTCAACGCGCTGGCGCGCTCCCGGCACGACCCGACCCTGATTCGCACCTCCTACACGCTGCGAGCCCTCGCCCTGGCGGGCTGGGCGCCCTCGTGCTTCGACTGTGCGATCTGCGGCAGCAAAGGACCGCACGGGTCCTTCTCCATCCCCGATGGCGGCACGGTGTGCGACACCTGTCGTCCGCCCGGCGCCTCCTCGCCCGCCCCGGACACGGTTGCCTTGCTCGGCCAGCTTCTCAGCGGAGACTGGGCGCGGGCGGACGGGTGCGAGTCCTACGCGCGCGCCGAGGCCTCGGGCCTCATCTCGTCGTACACTCAATGGCACCTGGAGCGTCGCCTGCGCTCACTCAGCGTCATCGACAGGAGCCGCTCATGACGAAGACTCGACTCACCCCCGTTGACCGCGCCCCCGCCGACCCCGCGGCGCCGCTGCTCGGACCGGGCCAGTGGCACCGCAGCGCGCCCGACTTCCGCCGCGGCGAGGTGCCCGCCCACGTCGCCCTCATCATGGACGGAAATGGCAGATGGGCCAACGGCCGGGGCCTCGGTCGAACCGAGGGGCACCGTGCGGGGGAGTACGCCCTCATGGACACGATCGCCGGAGCGATCGATGCCGGCGTGCGCTACCTGAGCGTCTACACGTTTTCGACAGAAAACTGGAAGCGCTCGCCCGCCGAAGTCTCCTTCATCATGAACTACGCCTCCGACGTGCTCGCCAGGAGAACAGATCAGCTCGCCCAGTGGGGAGTTCACGTCAGGTGGAGTGGGCGGCGTCCCAGGCTCTGGAGAAGCGTCATCAATGCCCTCGAGAAAGCCGACCGCGCCACCTCGCACTGCTCCACGCTCGACCTCATCATGTGCGTGAACTACGGGGGGCGAGCCGAGCTGGCTGACGCTGCTCGCTCCATTGCCGAGGGCGTGGCCGCCGGTCGGCTCAGCCCGCGTGGCGTGACCGAAAAGACCCTCGCGCGTCACCTCTATCTGCCCGATGTCCCCGATGTCGACCTGATGATTCGTACCTCGGGGGAGCAGCGCATCTCCAACTACCTTCTGTGGCAGATGGCCTACGCTGAAATGATGTTCGTCGACACCCCCTGGCCGGCCTTTGATCGCGAGGAACTGTGGGGGTGCCTGGAGGAATTCGCCGGGCGCGAGCGGCGCTTCGGTGGCGCCGTCGACCGGGTAGCCCAAGCCTAGGCGTTCTTCTTCTGGGGTGCGGCCTGTGTGCCTCGCCGCCTGCGGCGCCCATAGATGATCATGGCCGCGATGAGGGCGACGAGGAGGAGCCCCGCCCACCCCCACGGGGATCCGGCTATCGCGCGGACCGCCGCGGCGAAGACCGCGAGCATTCCGAGACCGTAGAGGATCGCCCACAGCACGCATCCGGGGATCATGGCGATCGTGTAGGTGGTCCAGCGCATGCGCACCAGGCCGGCGCCGGCGTTGACCGCCGTCTGCACGCCCACCGTCAGGAAGCACAGGGGAATGATGATGAGACCCCAACGATCCAGCAGCGTCGCCCCCTTGCGAGGGACGGGTCCGTTGAACCACCGGGCGATGGCCCCGACCAGGCCGCCGCGCCCGGTCGCCCGCAACGCCCCGGAAGCCGCGCCGCGTCCGAGCCAGTAGGTCATTTGGGCGCGTGAGAGAACGACGAAGAAGAGAAAGACGAAGAGCCAGATGCCTTCGCGGGCAAACGGCGGAACGATGGACTCGATATGCGCGGCAAACATGAAACTCCCCAGAAGTGGACGAACATCACAAAGCCTACCCTAATCTAGCTGTGGGTGGCATCGGCGGCCTTTCGTTCGCCGCCCTCGCCCCTAGCGCCGCTTGGCCCCGTTGCGGCACGAGGAGCACAGACCGAAGAGCTCGAAGGAGTGTTCCACCTCGGTGAATCCGCTGGCCGTGGCCACCGCGTCAACCCAGGACTCCATCTGCGAGGGCTCAAACTCCTTCGTGAATCCGCACTCCCGACACACCAGGTGATGGTGGTGGCGGGGCGTGACGCACGAGCGGTAGAGCGTCTCCCCATCGGCGGAGCGCAGCGTATCCACCCGGCCGTCCTCGGACAGGCCCTGGAGTGACCGGTAGACCGTCGCCAGCCCGACACGCTGTCCCTGGACGTGCAGGTCCTCGAAAATCTGCTGGGCGCTGCGAAAGTCGCTGACACGAGCGAGTTCGTCCAGGACCGCCTGACGTTGCTTGGTCATCCGTTGCATAGGTTCTTCGCCTCCTGCGGTCGAGTCACGGAGCGGAATGCTCCGGGTGCTGGTTGTGGGCGCGCGCCTGGCGCAGTCGCTGAACGCGTCGAACCCGATCGAGGACCGCCCTGACGGTGAAGGCCACGGCGTAGAGGCCGATCGCGCCGACGACGATGGTCGCACCGGGGGACAGGTCGACGAAGTATGTCAGGGAAAGTCCGCATGTGCAGATTATGACGCCCAGGGCCATCGCGATGCCCATCGTGGAACGGAAGGACCTGGCGCCCAGCTGAGCGATCGCGACGGGAATGACCATGAGGGCGCTCACCAGGAGGGACCCGACGACCCTCATCGCAACCGCGACGGTGAGGGCAGACAGGATCGCGATGAGGAGTGAGAGCGCACGCACGGGCAGGCCGGTCGACCTGGCGAAGTCCTCGTCGTTCGTCACCGAGAAGAGTGCGGGCGCCAGGCCGAGGCCCAACGCGATGATCGCGACGCCGAGGATCGAGATGAGCGAGATGTCGCTCCACCGCACGGTCGAGATCGAACCAAAGAGGTAAGAGTTGAGCTGGGCCGAGGTTCCTCCGGCCAAGCCGATGAGAAGGACGCCGCCGGCGATGCCCCCGTAGAAGAGCATGGCCAGGGCAGTGTCCCCGGAGGTTCGACCGCTCTGCCGGACGAGTTCGATGGCAACGGCGCCGAGGACAGACACGACGATTGCCCCTGGGATCGCCCAGGAGTTGGCAGGGGTGACGTTCGCGACCGCGCCAAGGAGCCACCCGAGAGCGACGCCGGTGAGGGAGATGTGGCCGATGCCGTCCCCCAGCATGGCGAGCCTGCGATGCACGAGGTAGGTTCCGATGATCGGTGCCGTCACGCCCACGATGATCGCCGCCAGGAGGGAGCGCTGCATCATGGGGGAGGAGAGCAGGGTGGTCAGTGCGTCAATCACGGGTTCCCCTCCAGATCCCGCCGACGAGGCCGGCGTCTGCCCGATCCAACGGGGTGCCTGCCGGAAGGCGGCAGTGCTCGCCGTCGTGGTGGCGCTCGTGGTCGTCGGCGATGTGAGGGGGCCCGTCGTAGGAGACGTGTCCGGCGCTGATGTGTAGTTCGCGGTCGAGGAGGGGGCCGAGTTCGCCGAGCTCGTGCAGCACGACGAGGATCGTGGTCCCCTTCGCCTTGGCGTCGGCAACGATGGAAGCCAGGCGCTGGCGGGAGGCAGCGTCGATTCCGGCCATCGGCTCGTCCATGATGAGCAGGCTCGGATTGCGCACGAGAGCGCGAGCGATGAGGACGCGCTGGGCCTGCCCACCCGACAGGATGTTCATCGCGGAACGCGCGCGGTGTGCCATGCCCACCCGCTTGAGCGCCTCCATCGCCCTGGCCGTGTCGCCGGGCAGGCGCCACAGGCGGGTGGGGCCGAGCAGGCCCGAGGAGACGACCTCGATGGCGCTGGCGCTTACGGCGCCGCCCGAGGAGACGCGCTGAGGGACGTAGCCGATCTTCCTCCACGGCACGCGCCGCCGAGAGGAGATGGAGTGGCCGAAGAGGAGCGCGTCCCCGCTCGTGATGGGCGCGTTGCCTAGGAGTGCCTTGACGGTGGTGGACTTGCCCGACCCGTTGGATCCCGTGATCGCGACCGCCTGTCCGGCCGGGATGTCGATCGTGATCCCGTGCAGGATCAGGTCCGTATCCCATGCCACGTGAAGATTCTGCAGACGCACGACGGCGAGCTCCCCCGTGGTGGAGGTGCCCGCCGTGGCGTCAGTGTCGCGCGTCGTCACTGGCAGTTGAGTGCTTTCGTCAGCGCGTTGATGTTGTCGTTCATCGTCGCGGCGTAGTCCTTGGAGGCATCGGTCTGGGACTCGATCGGGTCCAGGACCGCGGTCTCGATCCCCAGGTCGTCGGCCAGTGTCTGGGCGACCTTCGGGTCGATGAGGGCCTCGGTGAAGATCGTGGTCACGCCCCGGTCCTTGGCGATCTGGGCGATCTCGGCCAGGCGAGCCTGGGAGGGAGAGGAGTCCGGATCCAGCCCTGAGATCCCGACCTGCGTCAGGTGTGCCCGGTCGGCCAGGTAGCCAAAGGCGGTGTGGGCGGTGACGAACGTCGTGACCGAGCACGAGGAGGTTTTCTCCACGAGGGTGTTCCCGAGGGCGTTCATCTCCTGAGCGAGGGCCTGTGCGTTGGCCTTGTACTCGTCCGCGTGGGCGGAGTCGGCCTCGGCGAGCTTGTCTCCCACCAGGGTCGCGGCCTGCGCCATGCGGACAGGGTCGAGCCAGAAGTGGGGGTCGGCGGTCATGTCGTGGTCGTGACCCTCGTGATCATGCCCCTCGTGACCCTCGTGATCATGTCCGGACTGAGCCTCCTCGCCTTCCTCCTCTTCTGCAGGGTGGTTGGCGTCCGCGCCCGCGTCAATCAGCTGGGCGGCTGAGGAGACATCAATGACGGTCTTGGGGCCCTGCTGCTCGATGGCTTCGTCAACCGCGCTCTGGAATCCGGCGAGGTAGACGACCGCGTCGGACGAGGACAGCGCGTCGACCATCTTCGGCGAGAGCTCAAGGTCGTGCGGCTCCGCGCCATCGGGAGTCAGTGAGGTGACGGAGACGTGCTGGCCGCCGACCTTCTCGGTGAGGTACTTCAGCGGGTAGAAGGACGCCATGACGGCCAGGGTGCCGTCCTTGGCGGCATTGGAACCGGATCCTGACGGGGCGGGGGAGGAGCACGCGGATAGGGCGAGCGCTGTGGCGGCCGCACAGGCGGCGGCAAGGATTCTCTTCGACATGAGAATCATTCTCTTTCCGATTGAGAATCTTTGTCAAGTCATTCTCGGGTGGTGAATCCCTCCCCGCGAGGAACGTTGGGCGCGCCGGGTTCTGTCACGCCGCGTTCGGAGGTGGCAGTGGCGCCAACTAGCGGGCGCGAGCGGTTGAACCACGCACGATCAGGTCGGGGGAAAACACGTAGTCGGCATGGGTCGCGAGGTGTGTCGTTGTGGCCAACGCCTCGAAGAGGCTGCGAACCGCCGAGGTCACGATGGACTGCACCGGCTGGTGAATGGTCGTCAGCGCCGGGTTGAGGTGGCTCATCAGGAAGGAATCGTCGAAGCCGATCACCGAGATGTCGTCGGGCACCGACAAGCCAGCCGACGAGATCGTGCGGATCGCGCCCAGGGCCTGCAGATCCGACCCGGCGATGATGGCACTCACGCCACGTTCAATGAGGGCGTGGGTGCGCGCCGCCGCCGCCTCGTACGTATAGAAGGTCTCCTCGATGATGGGACAGTGGTCCCCGAGCATCTCCGCCATGATCTGGGTGAAGGCCTCGGCCTTGCGGAGCGCGGGAACGATGTGCGTGCGTCCCGAGAGCAGCGCCATGCGCGAATGCCCGAGCTCGAGCAGGTGAGTGACGGCCGCGCGGATTCCGAGGGCGTCTCCGGTGGAAAAGTCGGGAGCGGGCACCTCGGGGCGCGCCCCGTTGATGGTGACGAAGGGGATACCGCGCTCGGCAAGGTTTGCGTAGGGGCTGAGGTCGGCCAACAGATCCGCGTGCCTGCCCGAGACGAAGATGAGACCGTCAATCTTGCGCTCGACAAGAGAGCTGAGGTAATCGAACTCGGAGGTTGCCCCGGGGGTCTGCGAGCAGATCAGGCAGATGCCTCCGGCCCGGGACACCTCCTCCTGGATGTGGTGGGTGAAGGAAGCAAAGATCGGATTGGTCAGCTCGGGCACGATGATCCCAATCGTCGGGGTGTCCGGAGCACCCTCGGGGGCGGGACGGTCGTACCCCAGCTCGTCGATCGCCGTCAGGACTCGGCGGCGGGTCTCGGCCGAGACCTGGCCGACGCCGTTGAACACGCGCGACACTGTTGCGGTCGATACGCCGGCGTGGGACGCAATATCCGCCATGCTCGTGCGATTCTTCGTCATCGACTCAGCTCTCCTTCGGGTTGTCGCGCGAACGATCCATTCAAATGTAACAGCTTGCACACAATTCGGAAAATTGTTGCAGAAACAAAATACGGCGTTTACAGTGTCACATGTAGCGGGTCGCTGATGGAGGCGACCGGCCCGACCAACACAGGAGTAATAATGCGACGTGGCATCGCAGCACTCGGCGTCATCGCGGCGGCTACCGCCCTGGCCGCCTGCAACAACGGAACGAACCCTTCTCCGTCCTCTTCCTCCACCGGCGACTCCCGCGGTGAGGCGGCCGCGACTCTGACGATCTGGGCGGACGACACCCGCTTCTCCCAGGTCGAGACGATCGCCCAGGACTTCACCAGCTCCACCGGCGTGAAGGTGGATGTCGTTCAGAAGTCCGAGTCCGACATGGACCAGGAGTTCACCACGCAGGTCCCCACCGGTAACGGCCCCGACCTGATCGTCATGGCCCACGATAAGCTGGGTGCTCTTGTCTCGAACGGCGTGGTCGCCCCCGTTGACCTGGGCGAGGCCAAGTCCAAGTTTGCCGACGTCGCCGTCAAGGCCGTCACCTACAACGGCCAGACCTACGGCGTGCCCTACGCCGTCGAGTCCGTCGCCCTGGTGCGCAACAACGCCCTGACCAAGGACGAGCCTAAGACGTACGACGACATGATCTCCTCGGGCAAGGCCGCCGGCAAGCAGTACCCCTTCGTTATCCAGATGGGCACCGAGGGCGACCCCTACCACTTCTACGCCTTCCAGACCTCCTTCGGCGCCCCCGTCTTCAACACCAACGCGAGCGGCGAGTACACCTCCGAGCTGGCCATGGGCGGCTCCGGCGGCACCGACTTCGCCAACTGGCTCAAGGCTCAGGGCGACGCGGGTATTGTCTCCCCCTCCATCACCGCGGACATCGCTAAGCAGGCCTTCCTTGATGACCAGGTTCCCTACATGGTGACCGGTCCGTGGAACGTGTCCGCCTTCCGTGCGGCAGGCAAGGATGTCTCCGTCTTGCCCGTCCCCGCCGCCGGCTCGCAGGCCGCGCAGCCCTTCGTTGGCGTCCAGATGTTCTACCAGAGCGCCAAGTCCGCCAACCCGGTCGCCGCCAAGCAGTTCTTCAACTACCTGGCAACCCCCGAGGCTCAGGAAGAGATGCAGAACCTTGGCGGTCGTGCCTCCGCGATGCCTTCGGTCGCCGCCAAGTCGGATGACCAGGACATCAAGGACTTCGCGAAGGTCGCCGAGTCCGGCGCTCTCGCCCCCGCGATCCCCGCGATGGGTTCCGTCTGGAACTTCTGGGGCCAGACCGAGGCCAACATCGTGAGTGGCACCGAGACCCCGGCAGAAGGCTGGGCGACCATGGTCACCAACATCAACAACGCGATCGCCTCCAAGTGATCGAATCCGCCGGTTGAATAGCGACTGGCACCCCGCTCGCCTGAGGCGAGCACCCAGCCTCGCACCCGCCCGCGTCCCACGCGGCGGGCGGGTGCGAGGCCCACAAAACGCTCGCGCCGCACTGCGGTGCACTCGCACCCCCGGGTGCTTTCCGACCCGCCACCAGGCGGGTATCGTCGCAATGACGCGCAAACTGCGCACGTGTGGAGGACACGATGTCTGAGCCAGCGAAGGCTGCAGAAAAGAAAAAAGAGGCGCGCACCGCCTCGCACGCTAGCGAAGTAACCAGGCCCGGTTTCTTCGTCAAACTTGTTCTGATGATGCTCATCGATGCCCTGGGAATCTACGGCATGTTCACCGCTTACCTGGTGAAGTCGTGGACGGTTCTTGCCGTCCTGGTCGTCCTGCTTCTCGTGGTCAACTGGGTGTACTTCTCCAAGCGGACTATTCCCGCGAAGTACCTCGTTCCCGGCATGGTCTTCCTGCTCATCTACCAGGTATTCGTCATGGGGTACACGGGCTACGTGTCCTTCACGAACTACGGCCAGGGCCATAACTCCAGCAAGGCTGACGCCGTCGCCTCGATCCTGCAGGCCTCCGAGCAGCGCGCCGAGGGTGCGCCGAGCCTCCCTGCCGCTGTCGTCGAGGACGGCAACGGCCTCGGGCTCGCGGTGGTCGACACTGCGACGGGCGCGATCCGCGTGGGCGACTCCGAGACCCCGCTGCACGAGGTGTCCGGCACCTACGCGGCCGGCGTCATCAGCGCGGTCGACGGTTACAAGGTCCTGACGCTCGCCGAGATCCTCAAGCCCGAGGTGCAGCAGAAGGTCTCCGCCATCAAGGTTCCGGTCTCCGATAATCCGAACGACGGAAGCTACCGCAGCGGTGACGGATCGACCGCCTACCTGGCCAAGTCCCGCTACAACTACGACGAGGCCGCAGACACCCTGACCGACACGACGACCGGCGTCGTCTACACGGCAAACAATAAGATCGGCGCCTTCGTTGACGCGGACGGCAATCAGGTCGACCCGGGCTGGCGCGTGTTCGTCGGCTTCGACAACTACATGAACATGTTCGCCCGCGGCGACCTGGCTGGCCCCTTCCTGAAGGCCCTGCTGTGGTCCTTCGTTTTCGCCGCGGTCTCCGTCCTGTCGACCTTCGCGCTCGGCCTGATCCTGGGCCTTGTCTTTGCTGACAAGCGCATCAAGGGTCGTAAGATCTACCAGTCCCTCATGATCCTTCCCTACGCCTTCCCGGCCTTCCTGGCCACCCTGGTGTGGAAGGGCATGCTTAACACAGACTTCGGCTTGATCAACCGGGTGTTCCTCGGCGGCGTGAATATCCCGTGGCTGACGGATGGAACGTTGGCGAAGTTCTCCATTCTGGGCGTGAACCTGTGGCTGGGCTTCCCCTACATGTTCCTCGTGTGCCTGGGTGCCCTGCAGTCCCTGCCGGGTGACGTCGAAGAGGCCGCGAAGATCGACGGCGCCTCCGGCCTGCGTACCGTGTGGTCCATCAAGCTACCGCTCGTGCTGCAGTCGACCGTTCCGCTGCTGATCGCGTCCTTCGCGTTCAACTTCAACAACTTCTCGCTCATCTACATGCTGACCGGCGGCGGCCCGAACTACCCGGGCTTGGATGTCGGCCAGACTGACATCCTGATCTCGATGGTCTACAAGATCGCGATCGAGTCGGGTTCCCCGAACTATGGCCTGGCCTCGGCCATGTCTATCGTCATCTTCATCGTCGTGGGCGTGATCGCGTGGCTCGGTTTCCGCCAGACGAAGACCCTTGAGGAGCTGTGATGAGCGCTGCAACTGTGAAGAAGAACCGTGAGTCTACCCTGAAGGGTGCGCGCTGGTGGAAAGAGGTCGGTTGGCGCCACATCGTCGCCATCCTGATGATCATCTACTGCCTCATCCCGCTGCTCTACGTCCTGTCGGTGTCCCTGAACCCGGGCGCGACGCTCACCGGCTCGACCAAGCTCTTCTCCTCGTTTTCCTTCGAGAACTTCCTGGCGCTGGGCTCCGGCAAGTATGCCGGCTACTGGTCGTGGGTCCTGAACTCCCTCATCGTGTCGACCGCGACCGCTGTTGGCACCGTCCTCATGGGTGCGGCCGCTGCCTACGCGTTCAGCCGCTTCCGCTTCAAGGGGCGCCGTGCGACCCTGACCGGCCTGCTGCTGGTGCAGATGTTCCCGCAGATGCTGGCCTTTGTGGCCCTGTACCTGCTGCTCCTGGGAATCCAGGACATCTTCCCGGTCCTCGGTCTGAACTCCAAGCTCGGCCTGATCTGCGTCTACCTCGGTGGTGCGCTCGGCTCGAACACCTTCCTGCTCTACGGCTTCTTCAACTCGATCCCGCGTTCGCTGGATGAGGCGGCCATGATCGACGGTGCGACGCACGCCCAGACCTTCTGGACGATCATCATGCCGCTGGTCCGCCCCGTCCTGGCAGTCGTCGGTCTGCTGAGCTTTATCTCCTCGCTCGGCGACTTCGTGATCGCGAAGGTCGTCCTGCAGGATCAGAGCCAGTTCACCCTCGCTGTCGGCATGTACATGTGGGCATCCGATGAGCGCACCGCTCCGTGGAGCATCTTCGCGGCTGGCTCTGTCATCGCGGCCATCCCGGTGATCCTGCTGTTCCAGTACCTGCAGAAGTACATCGTCTCCGGCCTGACAGCCGGCGGCGTCAAGGAGTAAGCGCCTCCGCGCTTGTGCGCTGAGCCAGCCCCGGCCTCGTCCCCTATCCCCGTGGGACGAGGCCGGGGCTGTTTTATGCGTTCGGGCGCGGGCATCGTGTGGGACGTGGGCACAGTGTGGGCCGAGGGCGCTGATGGCCGCGAGATGCGGGTCGTTGGGAACGGGTGTTCGGGCGCTGCCGGTCGGTGACCAGTGCTGGTTGTTGGGCGTTCGTAGCGCACTCTTGTGTGCGCCTTCGGTCCTGGTCTCCCGCGAGAACTGGCAGCCTCGCTTCGCTCGTAGTGTCCGACCAGATGCTCACCCGAACCCTACGGGCGGTGTCTCCGCCCGTACTGTCCGTGTGGTGGTGTGCTCAAAGTGCAGTCCACTTGGGTGAAATCCGGCGAGAACGGGGTTTTGGGGCGAAGCCGACTACGGTTTGGGCGCGGTGGCTTGCGATGTCGCGTTGTGGGTGGGCTCGCGGTAGGGCAGTGTCAACGGGGCGCACTATAGCCGCCTAGCGCCCGCCCGGCGTCCTATGCTCGGGCTGGATGTGGGCCAGGAGCGGCTCGGTTTGCCAGTTCCGCGTTTGTTCTTGTGCGTTGGGGTGCTGTACCCGATCCGTAGGCAATGCACCTCTTCTGATCGGGTGCAGTGCCCCTGATCGGGTGCATGGTTCCGTAACGGGTGCAGCGCTCCCGCTGGGGTGTTGCTTCTGGTGGTGTGGCTGCATGGGGCGCGGGCGCCTTTGGGCCTTGAGTTGCCTGTAGGTTCGAGATCCTTTCTGTTTGGGGTTCTTTGTCGCCTCGCGTTGTGGTTCCCCAACAATGCCGCAGGCAATTCCCATGTAAACCTTTCAAACAGGTAAACGGGATCGTTGGAATTGTAACGTTTGTGGGTGGTGTTGAAGACTGACCAGGGAGAATTGCCTGCGACATTTGGGGGGGCGGCGTAGGTGTGGGGGAGTGGAAGGGGTGCGAGGTTCGTGCGGCGAGACCGCTTGACAGGTTAGTTGGTTATATGGTTCAATAGTCATGTAATGAACCAGTGAAGCTGAAGGGAGGGCTTGCGCATGGCACCCACGTTCGTCTCGGGGATCCCGATCTACGTGCAGATCGCCGACGACATTCGCGCGCAGATCCTGCGCGGCACCCTGCGTGCCGGGGACCAGCTCACCTCCACCACGGAGTACTCCGCGACCTACCGCATCAACCCGGCCACCGTCGGCAAGGCTTTCGCGATCCTTGTCGACGAGGGACTCGTCGACAAGCGACGCGGCATCGGCATGTTCGTCGCCAAAGGCGCCCGCCGCGCGCTGGTGGCCGACGGGCTCGCATCCTACGTGGAGGAGACCCTGAACCCCGCCGTCGAGGCGGGACTCGCTCTCGGCCTCGACATCGACTCCATCGCCAACCACGTCCGCGCCTACGGCGCCGACCTTCGCACCAAGGAAGACTCATGATCACCTTCAACGCCATCAACCACGCCTATCCGGGGGAGGTGGAGCAGGCCCTCACCGACCTCTCCCTTGAGTTCGGGGACTCCACCGTCACCGCCCTCGTCGGCCCCAACGGCTCGGGCAAGACGACCCTCATGCAGATCATTTCCGGCCTCCTTCCGCCCTCCTCGGGGGGTGTGTCCATCAACGGGACGGACATGCGCCCCGACGACCTGCTCGGATACTCGGTCATGGCCTCCTCCGACAGGGACTTCGACAACTCCTCGGCTGGGGCGCTAGTCGCGTACGCCTCCCTGCGCCCAACCTGGGACCAGAAGCTTTTCGACCACTACGCACAGCGTTTCGGATTCCAGATGAAGCGTCGCAAGAAGCTGCGCAAGGTCTCCTCCGGCCAGGCCGCGATCCTCACGGGCGCCGTCGCGCTGGCCTCCGGAGCTCCCGTCACCGTCCTCGACGAGATTCAGGCACCCCTGGACGTGCCCACCCGCTATGCCTTCTACGAGGAGCTGCTCACCCTGGCCGCCGACTGCATGGAGGGGCGCCGCCCCCGGCGCACCTTCCTCATCTCCTCGCACATGGTCTCCGAGCTCGAGAACGTCGCCGAAGACGTCGTCGCTCTGAAGAACGGGCGCCTCCTCGCGCACGAGAGCGTCGATGCGTTCACCTCCCGCATCTGCGCCATCACCGGCAACGCCACCGACGTGGAGGGCTTCCTGATCGACCACCCCGGCACTCCCGTCATCAGCTCGCGCACGCTCGGATCCGCCCGCGAGATCGTCGTGGACCTGCGCGACCGCGGCATCACCGATCGCGAGATCGCCTCCCACTCCCTCACACTCTCGCCCTGCTCTTTCCAGGACGCCTTCGCCTACCTCATCCAGGAGAAAGACCAATGATCACTGCAAACCCCGACCTCATCAAGTCCTCCCCGTCACCCCTGCGCATTGGCCTTGTCGGATCGCGATTCACGGTGGTCCTCTACCTGCTGGTTGTGTGCTTCCAGTTCCTCGTCAACTTCACGGTCAATGGAATCGTCTACCTATCAGTCCCCGACGTCACCGGACAGGTGGACCAGGCTGCCACAAACTCCGCTTTTGTCACGGGCGTCTTCCTCTTCGTCTGCGGGGTCGTCAGCGCCACCGTCAATATGCGAGCCTCAGCCCTCAGCGGCGGGTCGCGCCCCGTGCTTACCGCGGCGAGCTACGTCCACTCCATTGTCATCATTGGCCTGGGATCCCTTATCTGGTGGCTTCTTATCGCCATCCATCCCCTCCTCTTCGTCATGGGACGCGAGTCCTTCCCTCTCGGCGTCGACTCGTGGATCTTCGTCCTATTCGCCTGGGTGGCGTGTGATGGAGCTGGGCGCTTCATCGGCGGGCTCGCCCGCTGCATCGGCTCGACCTGGAAGAGGGTCATGACGCTCATGGTTGCGATCCCGTTGGGCATTTGCGCCATAGGCGCGCCGATCACCTGGCTGGTCCTCACCCTCGTCCACAAGTCCGGCTACCTGCCCCCGATGCACCCGGCCTTCTGGCTGCTCGGCCTGATCCCGCTGATGGTCGTCGCCGCCGGATGGCCCCTCACGGCGGCAGGCCACATCCGCCGCGTCGGCTGATACCGAGCCAACTCGCGTAAAACCGATCCCGACCGCCGCGTCCCCGGCCTCGTCCCTCACATGGAAGGGGCGAGGCCGGGGCTCCTTCGTCGGTTGGGTGCGCACCTGTGGTGGGATCCATGAGCTCGGAAGGGGTCGCAAGTGTCCGACACAGTAGTTATCGGCTAGTATCGATGGCGACACGACAGCCAGTCGTGCCCCAGATACTCAAGGAGTGACAAGTGGCTAAGGGACCCTCCCGCCTCGACAACGTGATCAGCCTGGCCAAGCGCCGCGGCTTCGTCTTTCCCTGCGGTGACATCTACGGTGGCACCCGCTCCGCGTGGGACTACGGCCCGCTCGGCGTGGAACTGAAGGAAAATATCAAGCGCGCCTGGTGGAACGCCATGGTCCGCCGCCGCGCAGACGTCGTTGGCCTCGATTCCTCCGTCATCCTCCCGCGCGAAGTGTGGGTCGCCTCCGGCCACGTCAAGGCCTTCACCGACCCGCTCATCGAGTGCCTCAACTGCCACAAGCGCG